>Ga0100402_1002748_pt1 | contig 19533 bp, 17 predicted proteins | sample CryGeyme20150102_FD_80419 | JGI IMG/M metagenome (GOLD analysis project Ga0100402, IMG submission 80419) | Groundwater microbial communities from Crystal Geyser aquifers in Utah, USA - Crystal Geyser metaG 2015-0102 | ecosystem: Environmental > Aquatic > Deep subsurface > Groundwater | place...
GAACCCCAAGTTGCTTGTGTACCTCTAGAGGTAGCCACACCTTGTTCACGAACGTTAGATTCAGAACCCCAAGTTGCTTGTGTACCTCTAGAGGTAGCCACACCTTGTTCACGAACGTTAGATTCAGAACCCCAAGTTGCTTGTGTTGATGTTGCATCACCCTTAGAAGCAAGTTCATGCTCCTCAATTGGGGCTGGTTTCTTACCAGAACCACCTGGATCTCCACCATCACCATTGCCACCATCACCTGAACCACCTGGGCCACCTGGATCACCTTCACCAGAACCACCTGGACCGGTTGGTCCTGGAGGGCCTGTTGGTCCCGTAGGTCCTGGAGGTCCGGTTTCCCCGGTTTCCCCAGGATCACCTTGAGGGCCTGTTGCTCCTGTTGCTCCTGTTGCTCCTGTTGCTCCTGTTGCTCCATCTTCACCATCAAGGCCATCGGTTCCATCAAGGCCGTCAGTTCCATCGGTTCCATCAAGACCATCTGTCCCGTCTTCACCGTCTTCACCGTCTTCACCGTCTTCACCGTCTTCACCGTCTTCACCGTCTTCACCGTCTTCACCGTCAAGGCCATCGTTGCCATCAGCTCCCGGAGGACCTGGCTGACCTTCAATGATGATGATTATAGGTTCTGGGTTTTGGTAGGTTTGACCTCCATACCCGTACAGTCCGGTGTTGTGGTTAAAGGAACATCCGTTCCCCCAATTTGTGAAACCATTGTTGTAAGTCGGTTGACCCCATCCAATGCTTGCTTGAGCTGAAAACCCAAAACCTCCACCTTGTTGGTAAACATAGCCTCCATTGTTGTTGTAGCCACCACCATTACCATCTGAGTAATAGTTGTTGATGGTAACTCCTTCGTTGTTAGCTTCGGCATTAGCAGACTTTCCACTATCACCGTCTTCACCGTCAAGACCATCGGACCCATCTTTACCATCTTCTGCGTGAGAGAACCCTTCAAGCTCTTTAGCCTTCTTGATTTCTTCAACCAACTTCTCATCAATTGGTGAGTAGGTCGGATTCAAACAAAAATTAGAAAAAATAGGCAGCCAGATTTCCTTTCCATCAACCTTTACAGGAATGCAAAAGAATTCTTCATCATCGTAAGACGTCCTAACAACCCAAGTAACTTCTTTGTCTGTTAGCTCATAGAGAGCTACAGTCATTGTGTCACTCAAAGTCATCAGTTTACCCTTGCCTGCATAAGCTGCAAACATTTCGTAAGTGATGTCCTTAAGGCCCAGGTCATAGGCTTTGTTGTAGTACTTTAGTACCTCAACAATTTCTCCCTTCCAAACCTCTTCAGGGATAGAAGAGTCAAGCTGCTCTTCAATATCTCGGAGTGCCAGCTGGCACTCAACAAGAGTAAGCATTTCCGCGTCTTCTCCGATCTGGATACCAGCGCGAAAGTTTGTCTCCTGGGCATTTACTACGTAAGTAATTGCTACCAGTAACGTAATCATTAGATTTTTCATGTGCTATCAGTTTTTCTGTTTTAATTTATTTTGTATAAGCTTAGCATAAAAGAATACTCTTGTCAAGCCCTCTGCAAGTGTCTATTTTAGGTCCTGGCGGAGGTCTTTTTATCCACAAAAATAAGCAAAAAAAGCCTAAATAAGCTATACTTTACTTACATATGGCCAAATTTAAAGATGATTACCAAGATGCTAAACTTCACGAGTTTCACCTTAAAGAAGAGGAGGATTTAGTCCAAGTTCTAGCTGAAACTAAATACAACCTTCCATATATCGACCTAAATCAGGTTTTTATTGAAAATGCCGCCCTTGAGGTTGTTCCAGAAAAACTAGCAAAAGAGGCTATGGTTGGCCCTTTTCATATCAAAGGAAAAAGTATAGATCTAGCAGTGAGGTCACCTCACTTTCCAGAGACTCTTGCGTTGGTAAAAGTCCTTGAAAAACAAGGTTTTTTTCCTAACTTATTTATGGCATCTACTAAAAGTATCGCTAAGGTTCATCTTAGATATGAAGAAATTTCTCTTTCAAAAAATTCATCTGCAGGAAGTCTAGAGATTCATAGCGAGTCTCTGGAGAGCCTAAAAGAAAAAACTAAGACACTAAGCTCAGCAAGAACTGCTATTCAAGAAATAGTTGATGGTGGTGGTGTTTCAACAGTATCTTCCCTACTTGAAGCTATTCTAGCTGCAAGTATTGGTCTCGGGGCTTCTGATATCCACGTAGAACCAGAAGAAGATGAAATCAAGCTTCGATTTAGAATAGATGGAGTTCTACAAGAGCTTGTGTCTTTCCCTCAAAAAATGTTCAAACTTTTGTCTGCAAGAATCAAACTTCTATCTGGAATGAAAATAACCGTTTCTAACAAAAACCAAGATGGTAGATTTTCAATTATTATAGATAACGCAGAAATAAACATTCGTGCATCTGCTATTCCTGGGGCTTACGGGGAATCAATTGTTCTTAGACTTCTTGACCCAAGAAATATAAAAACAGGTATGGAAAGTTTGGGTATGGACCCCTTCCTACTTGAAAGAGTGCTGAAGGAGATCACAAAACCAAATGGTCTTATCATTCTAACTGGCCCAACGGGTTCTGGTAAAACAACAAGTCTGTACTCTTTCCTTCAGAAGATATTCTCTACAGAGAAGAAAATTATTACTATTGAAGACCCTATTGAGTACCACCTGCCTGGAATAACACAAACACAAACAAACAAGAAAAAAGGCTATACATTCCTTGAAGGTCTCCGAAGTGCCTTGAGACAAGACCCTGACGTAATCATGGTTGGAGAGATTCGAGATGGAGAAACAGCTAAAATCGCCATAGAGTCTGCTCTTACTGGGCACATTGTTTTCTCAACACTCCACACCAACAATGCCGCTGGTGCAATCCCTAGACTTATTGACCTTGGTGTAAATGCAAAAACAATTCCATCCGCTCTGTCGCTAGCTATCGCCCAGAGACTTGTTAGAGTTCTGTATCCAGAAACAAAAAAGAGTTACTCACCAACAGAGGAAGAGCACGCAAAAATATTAAATGTTTTGAAACATGGGATATCTCAAGGAAAAGATTTCTCAAAATATGGAATTGATATATCTCTTGTAGAAAAAAAAGGATACGTATTATTCAAACCAGTGCCATCTGAAATAGCCCCAACCGGATACAAAGGAAGACTTGGTGTATTTGAAGCTGTGGCAGCAGACGAAGAGATAGAAAAAATTATTCCAACAAACCCAAGTGAGAGAGAGATCCGAGAAGTTGCAGCCAAGCAAGGATTCCTGACCATGCAGGAGGATGGTGTCATTAAATCCCTAAAAGGAATCACTTCTATCGCTGAAGTAGAAAGGTCAGTTGACCTATCAGAGGTATATTAAAAAGAGCCAAATGGCTCTTTTTTGTAAATTCTTCAGGCGCTATAATTGTCTTGATTGGATTTCAATATATCAATCGCCTCTTCTTTTGAAAATCCAACCTTCAATAATGCACTATATCTTTTCCAGTAAATTTGAGCTTCTATTTCAAAAAATTTATCATTTCCCAAAAGAGACTCCATAGCCGCTAATACTTTTTTTATTGCACTCATTTTTTCTTTTTTCCAAACAATACCAATACTAATAAAAAAGTCAATATTAAAAAACACACAGTTTGTGACTGTGTGTTTTTTTGTAAAAAAAATCTCTAACCCCCAAACAATCCCTCTAGAACTATGTTCTAAAGGTAGCAGAGCCTCAAAGGATAGTCGCAGTAACTCCGGCGGACCGGAAACCAGGGCGTCCTTTTTAGAACTGCAGGGCGAGCGAACGCTGATTACTTAGAGGTTAGAACTTTCTTTATATGATTTGTCAATTAAAAACAAATGGATATACATCATACCCATCTATCATTTCCTGTCAACTATATTTTATGAGTAAAATCATAATCGATATTTGACCTTATTTTTCAAGGGTTTCTAAACTTCCAAACCTTGTTACAAAACATCTTAGCATGTATAAATACGTTTGTCAAGTCTTTATAAAAATAAAACCCCACACTCAATTGAATGTGGGGTTTGTAGTATAAAACATTGAGGATAAATCTCTATCCTAATTTTCTGATAACAAGGCATCTCCTACACCTATTCTACAACTGATCTAAACTTTGATTGCTACGCATAAAACGTTTTCCTTGCAGCTGTTTTTTACGAATTAGCGTTGCGGGCGATTTTATGGTGACTGAGCAAGAAGGTGTGCACAGATGATTGCTTGGTTTTGCAATTACGGTGTAACTACCAGCACCACCAGGGCCACATTTTTCTTTCTGATCAGCCACCATATTCTCTCTTGTTGAAAGAGTAAATACAGGAGCGTGTCTTTCGAACTCAACTCTTCTTGGTTTTTTAACATCCAACTTATCACTGTTCCCAGCGCCTCCCGGGCCACCCTCACTGTTTTGTGCGAAGGAAGAAGTGCCTGAGAAAATTATCATAAGAGTCAAAAAAATTATATTTTTCATTCTTTCTACGTTTTTACTTATTTGTTTGTGAATTTCATATAAATTAACATACTAACACGTGTCTGTCAAGCTTTTTATAAGAAAATACATAAAATGGTATACTTTAACCATGAAAGATGAACAAAAAGTAGATCACCTAGATCAAAGTCTGCGCCCAAACTCTTGGGATACATACATTGGTCAGGAAGGTATCAAAAGAAATCTAAACATTCTTCTCGAAGCTGCAAAACAAAGAAACCAGCCAGCTGACCACCTTCTCTTCTATGGGCCACCCGGTCTTGGTAAAACAACACTGGCTCATCTAATAGCAAAAGAAACAGGTAGAAGTCTAAAAACGACATCAGGTCCCGCAATTGAAAAAGTTGGAGATCTGGCAAGTATTCTTACAAATCTAGAGCCGGGGGATATTTTATTTATAGATGAAATCCACCGATTAAACAAAATGATTGAAGAGGTTCTCTACCCCGCCATGGAGTCAGGTGTGCTTGATATTATAATTGGCAAAGGACCATCAGCTAGAACTCTTCAATTAGACCTGCCACCATTTACACTTGTGGCAGCAACAACAAAAATGTCTCTTCTTTCAGCACCACTACGATCTAGATTCTCTGGAGGGGTTCACCGTTTGGAATACTACACAGAAGGAGAGATTGGTAGAATCCTAAATCAATCTGCAGAAAAACTTGGGGCAACACTAGAAGAGGCTGCAACAAAAGAAATCGCAAGAAGAAGCAGGTCTACACCCAGGACAGCAAATTATTTTTTAAAGAGATGTAGAGATTATGCTCAAATAAAAAATGACTCCCTGAATGACTCTCGAGTAAAAGAAGCTCTTGAGCTTCTAGGTGTTGATGAATTGGGTTTATTTGAAAATGACCGATTTATACTTAGAACTATTATTGAAAAGTTTGGAGGAGGACCAGTTGGACTTAAAACTATTGCTGCAGCCACCGGAGAAGATGAATCTACAATAGAGGATGTAATAGAGCCATATATGATCCAACAAGGATTACTTGATAAAACAGCTCGTGGCCGTGTGGCCACTGATAAAGCGTATGAGCATTTACAAATTCAGAAGATTTAAGTAAATTATATATATGTCAGGACACAATAAATGGAGTAAAATTAAACATAAAAAAGCAGCAACAGACGCAAAAAAATCTGCTACTTTTGGAAAACTAGTAAGACTTATTCAAGTAGAAGCTAAGAAGGCTAATGGAAACGTTGACTCCCCAGGTCTTAAAATGGCTATAGAAAAAGCGAATAAAGCCAACATGCCAAAAGACAATATTGATAGAGCTATTAAAAAAGCTTCTGAAATGGGTGATGTGTCCCCTGTTATGTTTGAGGCATATGGACCAAGTGGTGTTGGAATTATAATTACAGCTCTTACAGATAACAACAACAGAACGAGTGCTGAAATTAAGCATCTACTTAGTAAGCAAGGAGCATCATTTGGAGCTCAAGGTTCTGTTTCCTGGAATTTCACTAAAAATATAGAGACCGGTGACTGGGAGCCACAAACAACAATTGACTTAGATGATTCCGACATGGAAAAATTAGAAAGAATTGTCGACGCTATAGAAGAGTATGATGACACTCAAGATGTATACACAAACGCAAGCTAAGCACCCTAAGGGGTGTTTTTTTTATTGGGGTTTAGTAAACTACACTAATGAGAATTATTTCAATTGACCCAGGTTATGACCGTGTGGGGGTAGCTATAATGGAAAAAATTTCTGGAAAAGAAGTGGTTATTTTTTCTGAGTGTTTTCAGACAAATAAAAAAGATTCTATACAGGATCGTATTTTTTCTATTGGAGAGAGAGTTAGTGAATTAATAAAAAAATATAAACCAAATCTTTTCGCTATTGAAAATCTCTTTATGACAAACAACCAAAAGACAGTTATGGCTGTTGCTGAAGCTCGTGGGGTAATGATTTATATAGCAAAATCAAAAGGTCTTCCCGTTATTGAGTTTACCCCCCTTCAAATAAAAGTGGCAACGGCTGGTCACGGCAGAGCTACAAAAGAAGAGGTTCATAGAATGGTTTCTATGATTTTAAAATTAGAAACTAGAAAACATATTGATGATGAAATAGATGCTATTGCTGTTGGAATAACAGCTTTTGCTCACTCTAAAAACATAAATATCCACAAAGAAAATTTATAGCTATTGCTAAGGTTTCTTGGTTCTGATATAAACAAACCATCTTAATTATTATTTTTAACTATTAATACAAAATGGATTTTGATGACGAAAAAGAACTCAATGATGATGTTTTAGATAACCTAGATGAAACCACTGATGATGAAGAGGAATCTGATCCTCTTGCTGATTTAAAAAGTGATGAAAAGGTTGAAGAAGATGAAGATGAAGATGAAGAAGATGAAGAAGATATAGACGATGCTAAACTTTTTGGTGGTGTTGATGATGAAGATGAGGGATACAACCCACTGGAAGATAACAATATGGATGACTGGAGTTAAATAAAAAACCGCTTAAGCGGTTTTTTATTTATTTTTTAATTATTTTAATAAAATCTTTTTTGCCATATTTTATGGTTATTGTTTCTGAAATTTCTTCTGGAGCAATGTCGCCCGTTTCAGCATTCTTTATAGCCCCAGCTTCAAACCTTCTTCTAAATTCTGTTTTTGATGGAAGTAGGTCTTTTTTAATAAATATTTCTATTAAAGTTTCTCCTTCTTCAACATATATTTCATTTATATCCTCTGGAATACCTCTTTGAGAAAATGTTTTCTCCCAGTTTTTTTCCGCCTTTTCCGCCTCGTCAAGAGAGTGATACATTTCAACAATTGTTTTAGCAAGACTCATTTTTACACCCTTTGGGTTTATGGTAACCTCTTTTTCATATATAGAAATTTCATCCTCAGGAACACGTGTAAGTAATGTAAAGTACTTAACAACAAACTCGTCGTTCAAAGACATTACTTTTCCATACATATCTTCAGGTGTATCTTGGAAATTTATAGTGTTACCCCAGCTACTACTCATCTTTCTACCATCAAGACCTTCTACTATTGGTCCTGTGATTATTGATTGCTCTCTTTGTCCAAAATGTTTTTGAATATCTCTACCTGCCAACATGTTAAATCTTTGGTCTGATCCACCAAGTTCTACATCAGCTTTTATTGAAACAGAGTCATACCCTTGCATAAGGGGGTATAAAGTTTCTTTTAAAGAAACCCTTTTTCCCTCTTTGAGTCTTTTTGAAATAAGATCTCTTGATATAAATTGATTTACTGAAAAAATACTTGCCAAATCTCCTATTTCTGAGAAATTTAATTTTCCTAACCATTTAGAATTAAAATGAACCTCTGATTTATTTAAATCAATTATTTTTGAAACTTGGTTCTTGTATGTTTTTATATTTTCTTTTATTTGATCTTTTGTAAGATTTGGTCTTTCTGAATCTTTATCTGAAGTATCTCCAACAGTACCTGTAAAATCTCCAATTATAAAAACCACTTGGTGGCCCAATTTCTGAAAGTCTCTAAGCTTAAGTAATGGAACAGATCTTCCTAAGTGAATATTAGGACTGGTTGGGTCTACACCAAGTTTAATCCTTAATTTTTCACCTGAAAACATCCTTTTTTTAAGATTCTCTAGACCAATTATCTCATCCACACCTCTTCTGAGTAATTTTTCTATCTCTGCTTCGTCTGTATTTATATTGCTACTCATATTTAATCCGAACATGTGTATATATTAGCAAAATTACAGTATACCGCCATACCTATTCGTGATATATTTGTCACATACCATGAAACATAAAAAACATATAAAACATGCAAAAAAAGTAGGGAAAAAAGTATTAGAAAAAACATCTTCTAGTTTATCTCACGCAAGAAACCACTTGAAAAACCATAAATCAAATATTTGGTGGCTTCTTCTTAGTTTTTGTGTTTTTATGGCTGGTTTTATTTTTATATGGCTAGCAACACTAAAAACACCAGATTTTGGAGCTTTTAACGATAGAGTAATCATAAATTCAACAAAAATTTATGACAGAACAGGTGAAATACTCCTTTATGATATTTATGAAGATATAAAAAGAAATAAGGTTTCTTTTGAAGATATGTCTGTTTATGTAAGAAATGCTTCTGTAGCAATAGAAGATTCTGAATTTTACAACCATAAAGGTATTAGACCAAAAGCATTGTTTAGAGCTATATTAGCAAACATTAAATCAGGGGAATTCTCTCAAGGAGGGTCTACTATTACTCAACAAATTGTAAAAAATACTCTATTAACACAAGATAAAAGAATTTCTAGAAAAATTAAGGAATGGATACTGGCTGTAAAGGTTGAGAAGGAATTTTCAAAGGAACAAATATTGGAAATATACCTAAATGAGGCTCCTTATGGTGGAAGTATCTATGGTATTCAAGAGGCTTCTAAGACATTTTTTGGTATTGATGCTGTAGATCTAAATCTAGCCCAATCTGCATATCTTGCTGCCATACCAAATGCACCAACATATTTTTCTCCTTATGGTAAACATAAAGATGCACTAGATAATAGAAAAGATCTTGTTTTATCAAAAATGAGTGAATTAGGTTTTATATCTGACGAAGAAGCTCTCGAAGCAAAACTTGTAGATGTTGAGTTTTCTCCTAAAAAAGAAGTTGGTATTAAAGCTCCCCACTTTGTTTTTTGGGTGAGAGATTACCTGGAAAGTAAATATGGAGAAGATGCCGTTCTTCGTGGTGGTTTAATTGTTAAAACAACACTTGATTATGACCTACAAGAAAAAGCAGAAGAAGTAGTAAAAAAACACGCAGAAATAAATAAAGATTTATACAATGCAAGTAACGCCGCTTTAGTTTCTATGGACCCTAGAACAGGTCAGGTATTAGCCATGGTTGGATCAAAAAATTACTTCGATGAGGAGATTGATGGAAATTTCAATATAGCAACAGCTTATAGACAACCCGGGTCATCTTTTAAACCTTTTGTTTATGCTACAGCTTTTGATAATGGATTTGAACCAGAATCAATAGTTTTTGACACACCAACTGAATTTAATCCAAATTGTGCATTGGATGGTAGTCAAAAAATGGACGGAGATGATAAATGTTACAACCCTAGAAACTTTGATGATTTATACAACGGACCAATGAGTATAAGAAATGCTCTTGCTCAATCAAGAAATGTACCCGCTGTTAAAATGCTTTATTTAGTTGGAATAAACAACACAATTAAAACAGCTCAGAAGATGGGTATTAGTTCTTTAAATGATCCGGTTAGATATGGATTAACTCTTGTTCTTGGAGGTGGTGAAGTTCAATTATTAGAGATGGTCTCAGCTTATAGTGTATTTGCAACAGAAGGAGTTAGAAATGAACCAACAGGTATTCTTGAAATATCAAGGCAGGATGGATCTATAATAGAATCATATAAAAATTCAAGTGCTCAAGTTTTAGATAAAAATACAGCTATAAAAATTAATAGTATTCTTTCAGACAACCAAGCGAGAACACCTCTTTGGGGTTCTAGAAGCTTCATGTATTTCCCAGGTTATGATGTTGCAGGTAAAACAGGAACAACAGATAGCAAGAAAGATGCTTGGATGATGGGTTATTCACCAGATATTGTTACTGGAGTATGGTCTGGTAATAACGATAACACCCCAATGAAAAAGGGGTCTGGTATTTCTGGGTCTCTATGGGGAGAGTTTATGGGTTACGCTCTAACAAAAACAGATAATAATAAATTCACACCCTCAACAGAAGTGCCACCAAAAACAGTTAAACCTATTATACGTGGTCAATGGATGGGTGGTGAACCAATATTAATAGATGTATTATCTGGTGGATTAGCTACAGAACACACACCAAAAGAAACTCTTGGAGAAATTGTAATACCAAACGTTCACTCTATACTTCACTGGATAGATAAAAAAGATCCGCTCGGTCCTTACCCTGAAAATCCTGAAAATGATGACCAATATTTTGGTTGGGAATATGGTGTTATGAAATGGTGGGCAGAAAATGGAGGAAATTATTCATCAACAACTGAAGCCGATATTCCAACATACGAGGATAATATACACACAGAATTATCTAAACCTATAGCTACTTTCCTATCTCCACAAACAGGGCAATCTATTAAATTTGGTGAGAATGTAATCTTTATAGTTCAATACTCTAGCCCCATTAATTCAGCTTTAACAAAGATTGATTTCTTTATAGACAATACATATATTGGTACAGCGAGAAATGGATCCCTTAAACTAACAGCTTCTTTTGATGAAGAAAAATTTAGCGAAGGAGAGCATATTATAAGAGCTTATGTGTTTGACACTGTCTTTAATAAAACAACTATAACGATACCTGTAATTTTGACTAACTAATACTGTCAAAGTTTTTACCTGTTCTATTTTCAAGTTTTTGAAGGATTTCTTCGTAGTTAATCTTAATCTCATTCTTTATAACAGGATGAGTTTCTATATATAAATTAAATTCTCTTATTTCTATTTTAGAGCTATCGATTTTAATTTTCAAAACCTCCTCTAAGGTTTCTTGTATTATTTTCTTTGAACCTATCTCTGATTTAATTAGATTCTCAAAAACATTTAGAAATTTATCTAAATTATTTAACATACTACCTGTTTATAGGCATTATTAGATATAAGAATGATTTATCTGAAATACTCTTTATAATCATTGGTTTTCTAGATTCTGTAAATTCTAAAACAACACTGTCTTCATATACTGATTGAAAACAATCAAGAAGATATTTATAGTTTATATTTAATGTAATAGAGTCTCCAGAAAGAGTGGCTTCTAGGGTTGTATTATTTTCTCCTATACCTGTATTCTTCGATGAGATCTCAAAAATACTGTCTTTCGGGTCTATTACCATTGTTACCTGATTAAACTTGTCTGAGAAGATATTTGCCAACTTAAGAGCATTTATAAGATCTTGTTTAAGTACTATTACCTGTGTTTTGTTTTCTTTTGGAATAATCTGTCGATAATCTGGAAAACTTCCGTCTATAAGTCTTGAGGTTAGATATATATCTTTAACTTTAAATGAAATTTGGTTTTTATTAAATGTAATTTCTACATCTTCTTCTTCATGATCGTTTAAAACCCTTATAATCTCAGATATATTTTTAAAAGGTATTAATAAACCTTCGAAATCTGGAACAGACTCTACTTCTATAGATTTTTCTCCTAGACGAAAAGTGTCTGTCGCTACAAAAACTAATGAGTCATTATTCTCTGGGTATATAAATACACTTGATATCTCTGGTTTAATATCTGAAACAGAAGATGCGTAGTATACAGATTTTAATCCTTTAAGGAAAAGTTTTGTCTTAACAGAAAAAGATAATCCTTCAACATTAGGAATAGATGGAAATTCTTCAGTCTCTAAAGTATTAACAACCAAGTTAACTCCAGCAGTTGAGACAGATAATGTTTCATCTATAAGATCTAAAGATGTTTCTTCTTTACCAGAAAGAGAAGAAAAAATTCCAACTAAAAGAGATCCATATACAGCTACCTCCCCCTCCTCTTCTACTTTCGCTGGAATTTTTATATCTACCCCTAAACTTAAATTAGTTGATCGTATACTTATTTGGTCTTTTTCTGTTTTTAATAAAATAGAACCAAGAACAGGATGACTAGCATTTTTACTAGTTATCTTATCTGCTTGAATAACAGCGTTTTTTATTTTTTGTGTATTTGTTTTAACTCGCATGTTTTTCTATTCACAGTTAGTTCTTATATATAATCTATTACTATTATTAGGGTTGTGTATAAGTGTATAAGTGTTAAATGACGTTTGTTTGTAGTCTTTAAATTAAATCAACCTGTTTGAAACTCTATAATTTAAAGTTGTTTAAAACTTATAACTTTTTAATTAATTATTAAGATGTTTATAACTTTTATCTTTTAAACATTTAATAAAGGGCTTTTGCTTTAGATATTAACCTTTTATACAGACTTATAAACAGCTATTTAAACATTATTCTTAATCTTTCTATTTCATCCACAACCTCTGTTTTATTTTCAATTTCCTTTTTAATTTTTAAACAAGAGTGAATTACTGTTGTATGATCCTTCCCTCCTAATTTTTGACCAATCATCGGATAAGATATATTAAAATCTTCTCTTAATATATACATTATAATCTGTCTAGCTTTTACAATCTCTTTCCTTCTTGTTTTTTCGTACACAGATTGTTCATTTATATTATAGAAATCTGTAACCATTTTAACGATATCTGTAATAGAAACATTTTTCTTTGGTTTAATATTGTTCTTAATTAGGTTCTTAACCTCAGAAATCGTTATAGGTTTTGTTTTTAACTGTGCCTGACAGAGAATTGTGTTTAGACTACCCTCTAACTCTCTGATACTTCCCTCTAAAGATGAGGCTATATAATCAACTATGTCATCAGCTAATGTTATTTCAGATTCTTTTACCTTTGCTTTAACAATAGCTAATCTTGATTCATACTCTGGAATAGATACATCTACAATCATCCCAGAACCAAACCTTGATTTTAAACGTTCTTCAAGACCTGGAATATAGTTTGGGTGTTTATCAGATGAAAAAACAATTTGCTTATTTTGTTCATATAATGTGTTGAAAAGATGAAAAAGTTCCTCCTGAGTCTTTTCTTTACCAGAAAGAAACTGGATATCGTCCATTATAAGTACATCATATTGTCTATATTTTTGTTTAAACTCGTTTGGTCGGTTTTTTTGAAGAGATGTAACATAATCTAAAGAGAATTTCTCCAAGGTTGCATAATGAACCTTCTTACCTGGGTGTTTTTTCTTTATTTCGTTACCTATAGCTTGTATAAGGTGAGTTTTTCCAAGACCTGTTTGTCCATAAATAAAGAATGGGCTATAAGCCATACCTGGATTTTTTATAATGGCTTGGGCAGCTGCGTATGCTAATTCGTTAAAAGAACCAACAACAAAGGTATCAAAAACATATCTTGGGTTAAGATTATCTTCTTTGTTTATATATAAATTTTGTAATGGAAGCTCTCCTCCATAAGATGAAAGAAATGAAGAACTCCGTTTATCCTCCTTTGGTTCTGTTTTTGATATTGTAAATTCAACGTTTTTAACCCCAGGGTCAAAAAGCATTACTGTTTTTAATATAAGTTTAAGATATTTATTACCAAGCCAATCTTTTACAAATTCATTAGGTACACCAACAGTGGCTATACCACGGTCTCGCTTGTAGATATGAGTATTCTTGAACCAAGTAGAAAAATTAGCTTTTGAGAGTTGACCCTCTAGCTCCTCTAAACATCTACCCCACAGCTCTTTGTTGTTAATGGTTTCTGTTTGCATAAAAACATTATAACCGCTTTTATTATCTTTGCGGGAAATCGGCTTTCTGTTAAAAACCTGTGGATAATTATACATTAGCCAATAAAAAAACCTAACAAATATAGTATAGACAAAAAGATTGATCCATGTAGGTGTAAAAATCATGAGGCTTTATAACAAATAAAAAGACTTGATTTAGTTTTATACCTAATGTATACTCATCTCCATGTCATTTACATATAAACCAAAAACTAAAAAACGAGCAAAAACACACGGATTTCTATCTAGGTCAAAAACAGGGTCTGGTAGAAACATCCTACTAGCGCGACGAAGAAAAGGTCGTGTGTCTCTTTCTACTTCTGGTAGATAGGTTTATAATAAAGCCAATGCTTCCTAAAAAACAAAGGCTTAAAAAAGAAGAAATAGCAGGTATCTTAAAAAGAGGTGGGATAGTATCCTCACCCTCTTTTCGTGTTAGGTACCTAAAAACCTCAGAAGATATGAGGGTTGCCCCAGTTGTATCTAAAAAAATATCAAAATTGGCTGTAAAGAGAAATTCCCTTCGTAGGAAAATATATGAGACAGTGTCCCCTCTTGCAGAAAGACTTAAAGGTTTTGATATGGTTATATTTCTTCAGAAAAACAAAGAAACTGGTCTTTTTGATGATTTAAAAGATTTATTGTTAAAAATTAAATAATGAGGAATATTGGTATAAAACTTGTTCTGTTTTATCAGAATTTTATAAGAGAAATACTTCTTTCTCTTGGTATCGCATCAGAATGTTGTTTTATTCCAAGTTGCTCAGAGTATACAAAAGAGGCAATCACTAAATATGGTCTATTAAAAGGGTCTTTTTTAGGCATAAGGAGGATTTCAAAATGCGGAGGGTGTAAAGAGTATAAGCATGAACCTCTTATATAATAGTTGACTGGTATTTGAACTCTTATTTTGCTACACTTGTTTTCATGAAAACAATATTTAATGTCATTCTACACAAGCCATTATTTAACCTACTTTTAGTTTTTATTTTATTTATACCAGGTAACAATCTTGGTTTAGCGGTTATATTACTTACTCTTTTGGTAAAACTCGTTTTATCACCATTTTCATATAAAGCTCTTGTTTCTCAAATTAAAAACAAGAAAATTCAGCCAATTATTGATCAAATTAAGAAAGATCATCCAGATGATAAGCAGCTTCAGTCTCAAAAACAGCTTGAAATTTACCAAAAACTAAAAGTAAATCCATTTTCTGGTTGTATACCTACTATTGTTCAAATCGTAGTTGTATTGGCGCTGTATTCTCTTCTTAGAGAAGGGTTTGTTTTACAAGAGAACCTTCTGTATCACTTCCTTACTCTACCAACCACAGTAAACATGCATTTCCTTGGTATAGCAGATATAAATACACCAAGCGCTGTTCTGGCTGTTCTAGCGGGTGTTTTCCAATACATCCAGGTGTGGCTATCCCCTGCTTTTAAAAAGGATAAGAAGAAAGAAGAAGAAGTTAAAGATAAGAAAGATATGGGGCCAATGGATATGATGCAAAGTCAGATGGGAGTATTTGTTAAATATATAATGCCTGGAATGGTTGTTGTGTTTGGTTTTATGTTCCCCGCTGCTCTTGTGCTGTACTGGATCACAAACACAGTATTCACAATTGGTCAGGAGCTTGTTATAAAGAGCCGCCTAAAGACTATTGAAGACGACATTGACTTACGATTAAAAGAATATAATCTTTAAAATATATGGGTTTTGAGAAAGAACTGGAAAAAACAATACAGGATCTCTTAAAAACAACCCCCTTTTCTGTTGAAGAGATTAAAATAAGCACCCAAGAAGGTGATTCTAATATTTGGTGCTCTATTACCTCAAGTGACTCTAGTCATTTAATAGGTAAAGATGGTGAAGCTCTGATAGCTCTAAACTTTATCTTGAAAAGAATACTGGAAAAAAGATTAAGAGATGCTGATCTACCTTATACAGATTTCATGTTAGATATAAATGGGTATCAGAAAAAGAGGGTTGATTCTATAAAGTCTCATGCTCACATGTTGGCAGAGAGAGCAAGATTCTTTAAAAGCAGTGTAGAAGCACCACCCATGACCTCTTTCGAGAGAAGGATTATCCATGATCATTTGTCTGGCCAAGAAGATCTTAAAACAGAATCAGCTGGTTTTGGTAAAGACAGAAAGGTTGTTATTTTCTACCAAAAACCCTCTTCTGAATAAGAAATATAAAAAACCCACATATTTGTGTTATTTATATTATATTAATCTTTTATTAAAGAGTTAATCCATAAAGAATACTTGATTTCCTGTCTATGAAGATAAGATAATCTTTCTTAGGTGATAGTTGGATATTTGTTATATCTAGTGAGTATAAACCTTCTGTTGTTGGGTCTATTATTAGCTGGTGGGCGTTCTCATCTGTGTTTAGAAGCCAAAGTGAGTCAACAAATGATTCTGTTCCTTGGTACCATGAATCAGGTAATCTGGAACTGTTTATATTTTTTGGCACAGCACACCATACTGTAATAGAGTCTGTATCCCAAGTACATTTTTCAGGTAATGTTCTTATTCCCAAGTCTGTATGTGAGTTATCTTGCATATTAAACACAGATAATTTTATGTTTCCATTTAAGTTTTCCGAGTACAAGATCTTTGCTCCGTTTGGAGACATCAGTGTTGTAAGACCATTTTTACCACCAAACTCTTTTATAAAATTACTTTGGGTTACACCTAAACTGTATACTCCCCCAGGTGTTCCAAAAGAAGCTTTTGTAGTTAGTGATATAACAGAGTCTGTACCCCAATTAGGTATCCATTCTGAAAATGCATGCTCAAAGATAGGTTTTCTTTCTAGGTTACTGAAAGTACTTATTATCCCGTTTGTAAAATCACCCTCTTGCTCTAGATAGAAAACTTGGTCTTTCTCTGGTGACACAGAAACAAAAGGTATGTTTTGAGGGAATAGTTTACCAGAAAGTGAACCATCCTCTATTGTTCCACCTACGGTTTCTATTGTCTCATTATCGCTTTTCAAGTACCTAATTATTAGTTGGCTAGCATCACTGTTAAAGAAAGCTTCTTGAATTCTGGGTATCACAGTGTCTGATGAAATGCTTGTTTTTAGGGAGTCTAGAAACATATCTATAATAGACCCGTCTTCTTTTTGAATATATCTTACAGATAAGACACTATCCATTTTCTCTTCAGCTAAATCTTCTTGTGCTTTATTTATAGCTGACCAAACAGAAGCCCCCGCCCTACCGTCAGCTCTTAATCCATTTGATGACTGGAAGTCTTTTAGAAGATTCTCAGTTTCTTCATCAAATATCATTTTCTCCGAAACCCCTTCCACGTTTGTCGCCAGTAGAGTTAGTGTGTTTTCAAGTCTAGCAACCTTTTCCCCTTCAAAACCTAGTCTCATAAGTGGAAACTCAGAGAAGTCAACAAAAGTAAAAGATATTCTATCTTCATTAGGTTTTGGCCTTTCCTTATATAGAAAAGTAGCCCCTGCCACATCAGTATTAGATAGCCTTCTTAGTCTTGGCTCTAAAACCAGCTGATCACCCTCGTCTGGTGTATTATTTTCCCCATCACCCAAACCTTCATTGTTTGGAACAAACTCTTCTTCAGAAAGTTGACCAAAAGGAAAAAAAGAAAAGAGATTCTTGTCTTCTGGGTTTTGGCCACTATCCCCTTTTTGTGTGAAGAAAAGATATGCTCCGAAAACCGCAATTGCTAGAAGTAGAATTAAAAATATTTTTAAAAACTTTTTTATCATTGTTTTATTATAACACTTAGTTTAAAACTGCATGCCAATGAGGGGCGCTGGATCCACCACCTGCTCCCTCTTCTGTAAAAGATCCAAAAGAAGAAGCCGCACCCGATTCAATAAACGCGTTTAGTTTATTTATACCTTGGGTTTCAGATGAATCAGCTGGTGTGTTTCTAAAATCAATAGCTCTACCGCTTGGTTTGTGGTTTGTGCCTAATGAGTGTGGCCAACATTCACTACCTCCTGTTACAACAACTCTACATGAGTTTCCAGAAGAAAATCCAGAACCACTCCAACTATCACAAGCAACCTTAAACGCATTTATTTTTCCTGGGATATCTGTAGAGCTCCCTTGAAAAAGAAGTGATGTACAACTGTTTGCCCCTGCTGTACCACAGGATCCATTATTAACAGTTACTCCTGTAAGTTGACCTCTTTGTGCAGTATCACTTGGCCACACTCCACCCATTGTAATTTCAGTGGGTGTACCTCCAACTAAAACTTGTTGGTTTGGACAAATGTTGGTTCCTGCGGCAGCCGCTCCATTATTCCAAGGATGAGACGAAGAAGATCCTGTGCCTACTGTGTTTATACCAATGTCAAAACTGGTAAGATTTGGGTTAAGTGTGTAAAGAAGTAGCCAAGAAACTAAGGCTAGAACAACACCCATAAGAGCATTTTTGATTTGATCCTTACCATCATTTTTCTTTGAGTAAGAGTCTGTTGTCATATAAGTAAATCCACCAACAACAATCATAAGAATTCCAAAGATTCCCGCCATGGCTACACCTATTTGGAATATAGTATCTAAATATTCACCAAAACCAGAACCAACATTAACTCTATCTAAAATTCCTCCTCCATTACCCAATGGTTCTAATAGACAGTATACTCCAGGCAGATCACATCCTGATAAGTCTTGTGGTGTTGTTGTTATGTTAACTGTCTCATCATCTTCTCCATCAAAATGAAAACCAGCTTCGTCTATAAGATTTTCTGGTGTTGGATCACTTCCACTGTATATTTTAACAACATAAGTTCCAGAGTCTGTAGGATCCCAAGAAAAAGACTCAAAAATTTCTCCATTTGGCTCAACACCAACAACCATATTATTTGTGTGTGAAGGGGCTCCAGCAAGACTGTTGTCTGTCGTATAGTATTCTACTAAAAGTGTATTAGATCCAGGAGTAAAATTTTCTCCAGTGAAGGTAAAGTGAATTCCTGGTGGGTTATTCCCTGGCCCAAGCACATCAATATTCCCTGTAGCATTCTGGCTAACACCCGTTACAAGAAGTTCATCCTGCGCTGATGATGTTGTTTGTCCAGCAGCAAACCAATCTAGTGTTACATGGTGTTGGGCTATAGATGTATTTACAGGGTTTGTTATTGTTTGTGGCCCCCAAGAACCACTCCCGTTTGTTTGAGCAGATCCTGTTAAGGTAGCTTCTAGAGGGCTAGAGGTATTAGGTCCTGCATATATTTTTACAGTATAGTTACCACTATTGCTTATTGGGAGGTTTGTACCTACAAGAGTTAGACCAATCTCTTCTGCTGACATATCTATTTGACCATCTGATATATCTACCAGACCTGTTTGGGTTGGAGGTGGATTTGTAACAGTTGGCTCAGGAGTTTCATAGTTTGAAGCAAACCAAGGAGAAACAGGTCCGTTATAATCATTATCTTGGTACCATCTAATACTTATCCAATATCCAGGTGTTCCTGGGGCAACTGGCACCGTTACTAAGTTAGATGAGCTGGTGTAAGAGCCATTTGTAACTGGTGGTGAATTATATACCGGACCATAAACGGTTGGGCCTTGTGCACCTGAAGCCGTTAATTTTTTAACAGTGATTCCGTATAGTTGAGGGTTGTTCTCAGGCAGACCAGTTACACTAAATCCAAAAGAAAAAGATGTTACCTCTGGATTAAAGTTTGGCCCTATTATAGACAGA
>Ga0100402_1002750_pt1 | contig 19529 bp, 16 predicted proteins | sample CryGeyme20150102_FD_80419 | JGI IMG/M metagenome (GOLD analysis project Ga0100402, IMG submission 80419) | Groundwater microbial communities from Crystal Geyser aquifers in Utah, USA - Crystal Geyser metaG 2015-0102 | ecosystem: Environmental > Aquatic > Deep subsurface > Groundwater | place...
AAGTAATTTAAGAATCTCTGATAGTTATTATGAGTATTTTCTGTCAATTTTTCCATAGAATCCTTTTTGTATTTTTTGAGATAGACCTTCCATATCTCTGGCTCTAAATGGGGGCTTGAAATGCATAATTTAGAAAAGAATACAGCCAAGTGACCACATATCCGATTTAGAGTTGTATGATTCATCTCTGATAACCTCAGGACTGGCATAGTATGGAGTTCCTGTCTGATTGTGGCACATCATTCCTTTGCCTAACACTATAGAAACATTGAAATCACCTACTTTGATTATCCCGTTTCGTCCTACCATAATATTTGAACTCTAAATGGATTTTTTGATACTTTCAGGTCACGGTGGGCTATTTTTAGATGATGGATAGCGTTGAGCCCTTTTAATATTTGTAAAAAGATTTCCCACACCCGTTATTAAGTAAAATGATCTCCTTTTTTAGTCAGCTCGAATATTTTCGATAGCAGATCTCCACCTTCGGCGTATTAGGTGACAATGCTAAGCTAAGAGATATGGTACCAAATGCTATGAGAGTTAGGGTCATAAAATGCCTACTTGTAGCACACAACATTTGGATGTCTGATTGACGCCAGGAATCTAACTTCATTGATGGCATTCTGTATTTATTTTTGGGTAAGATGATCAATTGGGACTTGCTTCAATGCATAGATCTTATTATCTTGTATCCTTTTGACCTTATAAACGTGTTGGCTGAGCTTGGAAATGATTTAAAAGTTGTCAAGTGACATGTTTGCTAGTTTTATTGTTATAAGGTGAATAATCAATTGGTCAGGTTGGATAGTTGATCACTATTTTTTCTATTTGTCCCCTTTGTCACCTTTGTCGCCTTCTTACTTCTTTTACTAGCCCTTCTCTTCCAAGTTGCATTCTTATAAACTCATCTGAATCGCTAACTGCTCCAGTTCCTCTTCTGTTGGCTAATGATAACTTGCTTCTTGTTGGGGCTGGGCTGATGGCTGGGGTGCCTGGACTTGAGGGGGGGCCTGCTGCTGCGCTTGAGGCTGAGCTTGAGCTTGCTGAGCCTCTTCTAAACTTGCTCTGATAGCGGCAGCAAGTTCGGGATCGTCTGCTTCGATATTATCAAACTGTCCTGCTGCTTGCCCAGCAGCTCCTCCAACAATAGGGCTACCGATGAGCTTATCAGTGAGGATTTCTCCAGGTTGAACGATAAGGCAATGCGAATTATCTTCGTTTTGGATGGTGGAAACGAAGGTTTATACTTTATTGATCTGCTCTTCTGAGACATCTCCGAAACATACTATGTCAACTGCAACTGCATTCTTTTTCAGTTTCTTGGCTAATATTTTCAATGTCTCAATATCCTCTCTGATGGTTGAACCGACAAAGCATACCATTCTTGGCTTTTGAGTGTCGTTTGATCTGTGTTTAAGAGATAAAGCACCAATTTGGATTGCCTGTATTGGATATATAGTACTTGAGAAAAGTGAAGCTCGCCGTTTGCTTTGGCTCCGAATAAGTATGAGCTGGCCTTTGATTCATCGGATGTCAGTGTACAGAGGATCTGAACTTGTTGTCCACCCATGAGTCCTACGCCAACTGATGATTGCTGGTTGGCTTGAAGCTTGGCTTGGATTAGGAGCTAAGCGCACATGACTTCGGATCCCCAACGAGTGGGTTCGTAGTCTCCGTTGATGGCGGAGGCCGAGTTATCGAGCATGATGAGGGTGGCTTCCAAGGACATCTGATTTTAAAAATTATTCAAATATAAAGACAGGGCTTATAATCAAGAGCTTACGATTGGTAGGCACATCCTAATGGTGCAGGGGTAGCACAAGAGTTTCCGGCACTCTAGACCCAGGTTCGACTCCTGGTTGGGATGTTTTTGTTTCCATTTTATCAAGCAGGTGAACCAGTCTGATATAATCCTATTCGTGTTGGTAGTTTTAGTACAAATAATATAAAGAGCTTTAATTCATTAAAGCTGTTGTTTATTATATGAATGCAATTTTCAACCCATGGAACTTAAAATTAATCTATTTTATAGGCATTAGATGGCTTAATGAGCTATATCCAGGGCTTGCTATGCTTTTTAGAGATTTGTGTCACTTTCGAACATTTTTGAACATCAGCCATCATGTTGTCATCGGGGTTTATTGACTCCAAGGCCAGGCTGAGCTGGCGAAGATTGTAAATGAATGACATATTCTTTTATATTCAGGGGTACGCTTTAGTAATTTTATTCAGACTATAGGCGAAGAACATCAGACGATCAATCTGAAATCAACAAAGTAGACCCCTTAAAGAAAAAAATAAGGCAAAATGGTCAACATCAGCAAACTGAGTGCTCCTTACGAATATTTTTAAATTATTTGCTCTACAAAGTCATCTGATATTAATTCAAACAACTGAGGGGGATAACTAAATCAATACTCTGAATAAATCAGAAATTGCCAAAAGAGTTTTGCCTTGTGTTCCAAGTAGGTGGTAAGGTCATTTAATTAGGTTTATCTTATCTGGGCATAACTCTTGAGATAATAGCGATGCGATTTTTTTCTTATTCCACAATTTTTTAGTTGTGCACTTGTGCCGCTTTGATGGCTTTCCTTTGGATATTCCTAATATCCTTGTTAGTTGTTTAGGAATTCATATGTTTGTAAGTCACAGTCTGGCCACCTAAGGGGTTCACATTCACGATGCAACATGTATGAATAATTTTTGTGACCCTTTTCTTGTTTATTCTCTTCTAACTTTTCCTTATTTTCTGAATGGAGTAGTCAGATTCTTCGCTTTAATCTCCATAATTCTTGTATTGTTTCTTTGGCACTTTTGAAAACCCTTTTTCTTAGCCTATAATCCCTGAATTCATAAAATGAATATAATAGCAGGGAAGTCCTTGAACTACAGTAACTTCATTGATAAAAGTAGCATGAGCCTAATCAAATGTTCATTTGAAATCATTTTCTGAAACTGTCCACCTCACAATGCATTTTTTTGTAATACCAGTTATAATAGTCAGTGGATGTTGGCTTTTTTGTTTATTTATAGGATAAGTGAAAAAATAAAATATGTGACCTACTTATCAAAATGCTCTAAAATTAGGTGATTAGAGGTAGCGTGTCATTAAGATATCAGATTATGATGAACCATTCTCATCCAGTCGAAGAATTTCACTTTCCTGTAGGAATTTTCGATTTCAAAACGATACGCAACCTCGCTCACTTTCATGAAATGATAAATCGTTAAAACAACCTCTCACGAAGGAACATCATCTTCGAACCAACGTTAATCACTGGAAGTGATGGAGTGGAAACTCTCAATCTTCAATGCAAAAATCAATGTAACGCCTACTTTCGATATCTGAGTCTGAAGAAGAATGAAAACTTCAGTTTAAAGGACTACAATCATCTGCATCAACATTTACTCAAGCAGACCCATACATATCATCAGTCCATCATCGAACGCATCAATAAATATCTTCAGCAGGAAGATAATAGACAAGATCTACATGAATTGAGAGCCTAGATTTAGGTCATCTATCGCATATCGTCGAAATAATTCGACCAGCTTTACTCTCAAGCTGTCGCTCGTCTGAAAAACAACAATCAACTCTACGATGGTAAGGAAATAGAATAATTAAGAAAAAGGCTCAAAAACTAAAGATACATTGTTACGGTCGACGTGGTTCCTTCTAAGATCGATCGCGATAACAGGAGCATCACCAAATCGATCCTGATTGTGAGTGATCAGATGGCAGCGAGTTACAAAAAATATGGATAATGCTGTTATTTCACAGTTTAAGAAAAACATCATATCAATCGATGGTATGTTGGGGCTCTGATGGGAATAGCCAGAGATATGGAACTGACCACCTTTGGAATATTTTTGGTTAAGTCTGTTGACTCGGACCATCTCAAAGGTGTCCTCAAAAATTTCTTAGCTTCAATAGACCAAAAACCTCAAACCTTCATCACCCAGAGCCACTTTTACTACGATCAGGTCATAAATGAGTTGAAAAATGAAGGCTTAATTGACTCTGAGCATATTTATGACTACGCCATTCACTGCGAAAGACTACACAGAAACAACCCAAAGTTCAGAAAAATATTCAACGAGCTCTCAAAAGAACCCCTCAAAAGAAGGTTTTTTGCTAAATTGCAGGAATACTTTAATAGCTAAATTTTTAACGAAATCTAGATGGATCTGTAAGAATTGGCAAGTTTAGCTGATAAATTCTGTCTTTCACAGATAAAATCAGTACCTGTGGGTACATACAGGACAGTACGCAATAAGAACACCCAGAAGAAGACAGACTTTTCGGTTATCAGAATATTCCACAAAATGATGATGGAAAAATAATGCAATCAAGGAAAGCATCTCTACAGCAAAGTCAAAAATATCATTGCCATGCTCACTTCAGTCGAAAATGAAGAATGTGCCGAGAAAAATAGGATCATGGATATGTTTCCTGAACTCAATGGCTTGAGACTAGATGTCACTAGAAATGTCATGGAAAATATCATGAACAAAATTTACTCCTCACTCCAGTATAGAGCCAAAATGATAGATACAAACACCTACCAGGTCTCAGATAAATAAAATTATCTCATAGTGAAGAAAAGTAACGAGAAGTGGGCCTGTGAGTGCGAATAATCTATCAAAACTATGCTGCCGTGTGTACACGAGGTATTGGTGTGCTGTCGAGAGGCTGGCTCATTCTCGACGCAAATAAAAAGGAGATGGAGTAACTAGGACAAAATTTTAGAGGAGGAACTAAGAAACAAGTTTCAAAGGAAGGGAGGCCGGAATAAAAGAGTGACATTATCTGACTTTTTGGCTTGATTTTATGTGATCCCTATAATATTTAATCATGAACAAAGAAATGCTGAATGAATAGCAATACTCGGCAATAGTTTCCAACCAAACCTCCATGTACTTCAGTTTCTCCTTAGCATGTAAGAGCTGGATAAAACTAACCTGATGTTATCAAATGTCAACGAGCTATCCTCAAAATTCATCAACGATACCTATACTCACTTCAAACAAGGTACAGAGGCTATAGCTCGAATTCGCAGCAATCTTGATGAGATTCATAAGGCTTTGGTTGTCATAAAGAAAGCTAAGGTCGCATAAAATAAATGATATAAGTGGTAGTTGTTTGTTATTATTATGAGCGATAGTCAGAAAGGACTTAATTGGGGACAGGTCGAATAGCTCTTCATTGAGGTTAGCAAAATGTTCAAAGAAAAGCATTATTCTCTTGCAGCCAAGAGTATGACACAACTTATCGCACTTGTCGAACTGTAGTTGTCATCAAAATCGAGTGAAAGAACTAAGAATAATATGAAGAAAGCTCTATCAGAATGCTACCTCAATAAAGCAGTTTGTTTTAGTTGTCAGGAAGAAGGGGACAATTAAATTATGGACATGTTAGAGCAGGCCATCAAATGGGATCATCTTAATTTCTGGGCTTACTTCAATTTGTACTCCCTTCATTTTCAATCCTTCAACTACCGTCAAGCCTTAAATAATCTCAAATGTGCTTTAAGCTGTCTCTATCTGACAAAAGCCGTCCTTTCAAAAGATCTACAAAGCAAAAATAGCGAAAAAGATCTGGGGAAAGCTCTAGGTCTCTGTTCCAACAACATTGAGGCCAAGCTCGTCAAGCTCATCATGCTTATCAACCAGAATAGATGGAAGATTGCCATCAACGAAATTGAAAGTTTGTAGTAGCTACTGATATAAAAAGCTCTTCTCGAAACATTGTTGCATACGATTAAGCCATGCGATATTTCAGCAGATACCGATGAAAGTCTAAACAGGTATGTAGTCCTAGAATCGACTAAACTTATTTTGACTTTGAAATAGAAAGTTATATTTCCTCGATTGTCAGCGTAATCTGATATTTAGGAAGAAGAGGAGCTGATAAAGGTTTTGAACGATAGATTGTATGAGTACAATGAGATTCTGAGATAAGTGAATTAACTTGGCTATGTCTTCGGAGTTTTTCATTATGGACCTATCGCCACTCAAGATTATATTCATATGAAAGTTGTCATGATGTCTAACATGATCTCTCCAAAAAAGCTAACAATGAAGGAAAAATAATCAAGCAGCAACCAATAGGAACAAAGTCAAATAGGCATTGACTACTCTCTTAAACTGTTCTAAGGTCTCAACAGCATTCATAATAATTCTGATAGCAAAGATGAAAGTTTGTTTGATTATACAAAATCAAACAACTATATTGAGGCTTCTAAGGGAGAGCTGATAGGTAATTTGCTTTCATCGATGGGAGGGGCTGTGTCTCGGCAGATTCAGGATATTTCTCAGAATAATGGTAACACTCTCAGTGTAGAGGGAATGATGGTGGGTAATATGCAGAAGAAAGGAGTGGATATAAGAGTCATCGAAAGTTAAATTCATCCTTTTGATGAATCAGAGCCTTCCTTTCCTCCTCAAAAATCATCTTCATCACCTCAATAGAAAGTCAAGAAAAAGAGTTATTAAGATGATGAGGATTAATAATTTTTATTGGACAGTGCCTTCAACAAATCATCCACAGTCAGCAAAAAATCTTCAAAAGAACAGTCTGACATTGTCAATTCCTCCAGAAGATCTAAGCAGGCATAGAAGAAGACAAGAATCTATCCTGTAAAGGAGCAATTCAAGTTTATCTAAATTTATCTTTCAGAGATGGAGTTCAAAGATAATAATGAAAAGCTGATTGACCTTTATTGCGATATTGAGGTGAAATGCTCAACCAGCAAGACCTACAAATTCACATCCAAAAGATAAAGTGCCAAAGCAGTAGGAGTCAAGAGCAAAGTCGAATGGTTCTAAGATCTAGGTTTCGTAGCCATCCCTGAAGATCCTGCTACTTTAGAAGTCAGATTGATGAGATCATAAAAAGATAAGTTCTTTGACTCTTGTTTGGGCAAAGGATAAATTGAGATGACGTCAGCTGGATTAAACAAATTTCCGATCTACAGTGGAGCTAAATTGATAGGGTTAACTAGCATCACCTTGATTCTTAGTGAGGAATGTCTCAACAACAGCTATAAACAAAGCAATATAAGCTCATCGAATAAGACCAATTCAATTGCTAGCATTCGACTCAGTGGTGACAATTGATCTTCATTTTGATAATTTTTATGTCTGTAAAATATGTATATCAGGATACTTGAGCAGATACCATCTTGATCTCGGCCTCTCCGAGGATATTCCCAAACACAAATAGAGGACAGTATTCGAAAAATCCAGAAATAGCAACAAGATTGTATCTTGGATGCCAATCGCAGCAAACCAAATGACCTCGGACGTTGAGATAGAGATGATCCAGAGATATTTGGCTACCTGTGAAGACATCCCATAAGATAGGCTTACCTGTTTCTGAGGGTGAAATCAAATATTTATTATCTGGCGAAATAGCGCATTGGACAAGTTATTTCTCAAATACACCACCAGAGTAGGTCTGACTGAGTCTGATTTTGTTGCCAATAAGGTCGAAATGTCTGATGAGGTTGTCGCTGGCCTGAAGCATGAGATGATTTTTGTTGAGAATGTGGATGTTGAGGATCATGTCATTTTTCAGCTCCTCCGAAGTAATCAAACACCTTTCTGTTAATTTATCTCTGTTGAAATCGTATATTCTTAGCTAGCCGAGTGAATCTCCAACAATGAAGAAGTTATTTTCACAGACTGATACAGCTGTAGGGTAGACCTTTTTTGGGCTGCGACTGTAATCATTTATCAAAATTTCCTGTGCTATCCGACACGCCTTTTAGGCAATTCTGCACTCCCATAGCCTCAGATAACCGTCGTAGCAGCAAGTGACGATGTTGATGGTGTCTTGGAGAGGTTGATGAATGAGAGCGATCGAGTAGACGGCAGCTGAGTGAACACAATCGCCAATGATGAGCTCTTAACTTTCATCTTCGTCGATGAACTCTCCAGATTATTATGGGAAAATGCTTATCCTGACAATATGGTCTGATCCAGCTGTAACCAGGTACTTGTCATTGGGAGTCACTGCCATATGATAAATCACACCTCTGTGTCCTCTCAGACTCATAACATGCTCACCATTGGCAAGATCAAAGACCTTGATGATAGTTGTTTTTTTCCTTGAGCAAGCTGCCAGGAGATAATTTCCAATAAACCTCAACCTGAAACATCCAAGGTTCTCAGATTCCAGTTTGTATATGAGTTGCTTTGGAATTTAGCAAATTTATCTGTTTCTGTAGAATTTGAACAATTCTTTATTGGCTTTGGGTCGTTATTCATTGTGCACATCCATATCTTCATTCACATATTTATCCAAGTATTTCCTGTCCTCCTGTTCTTCTTCAAATAAAGTAGAAGGATACTTGACATCTTCTCCAATAAATCTATACTTCGGTCGAGAGCAGTAATTCAGTTGAACCTGCAGAAATCCTTCGTACTTCTCATGGTTATTCCACAAGAAGTCATAATAAACATCCGGTATGAAATTTTTATTGAGAATGGGCTCACCAGATTGTTTGACATATTTGTATTGATACAATTCTAGTTGAACTTTGCCCAAGTGGGTCTTTGATATTCCTACAGGTCTTAGATAGCTCCAAGCTACTCTGAACATATTGTTGCGATCGTATTGTTCTTCATCGCTGCGATAAAGAAGTGCTTGATGGTTGAAGTCTAGTATTTAGAACAGGATCAATGTATCTGGACTAAGCAGCAAATGAGCTGGATAGTTGATGTAAAATTCTAAACATATGAGAAATATTTACTCTGGTTCCAGACACCTTTAGAGTTACCTAATTTTCTGAAATCGCAACAAGCAGTTGCAAAAGGCAAAATGATATCGTTTTCTGTCGACTCATATTTTTTTTCTATTCGGTTGTAACTGGTCAGTTCTTCCTTGTGGTACACTACGGGGTCTTCAGTCTTTTATTGATTTCTGATGTAGCAGCCAGTTTATTTATTGACGATATGCACCCTACATTAAAGCACGCTTACTTCACGAAGGGATGCATGACATTGGCGTCTAGTTGCAATCTGCTCGTCTCACATATCTTGATCTTCAATATTTTGTCTTGGACCAGTTTTTTCAGCTACTAGGAGACAGTTGCAGGGGATCTCCTTTCTATTTCATCTAAAGTGTTGACGTAAGAAGCTTAGCTATTACCACATTTGAAGCAACTGACGAACCAGTTTGATAGCCTTTCCTTTACTGCAAAACTACCTGAATAAGAGTGAGTCTTACTGCGATATGATGGATCTTTGACTATTTCTGAGTGAGGAGTCGTGGAAGTATGATTGAGTGGTCTGACTAGTTTACCCTGCATGTTTGTTCCTCTGAGACTGTGTTAGTCCTACCCTGAGTTGCTGAGCTTCTGAAAGCTTTAGTGCTATTACTATATCATTTAAATTTGAATTATATAATCACTCTCTCCCTAACATCTTCTACACTCCTTTCATGTTGGGACTGCCAAGGCTTCGATTAGTGAGCTCCAGACATCTCTTGGCGATTTTTTTGTAGCTGTCTGATAATTTGCTATAGGAGTCAATTGCTCGCCCCATTGTTTCCTGAATCAAAGATCTTTCAAGAAGGTCTTTTTGCTTATTAGATGAAGCTAAATCTTAGTTTACTTTTAGGAGCACCATATTGAGCTGAGCTTTCTTTTGCTCTGACTCAATTATGGTCTTTTCAATGTCAGCCTTGCTTTTCTTTTCACGCTCAAATACCTCAATTTATTTTTGGAGAGTATGATATTATGCCTCAACTTGATTAAGCCTCTCTTGAAAATATTTTTTTCTGTCAAAGGTATGCTGAATGAACCAGGAGGTCAAATCATCACCTGTTCCTCTCTATCTGATAATAGAGGAAGGAACCGAGCTGGTTTCGTTTTGGTGTTGGAGACTCAATGTTTGATTTTATCCGATTAAAAGACGAGTTTGATCTGCCATCTGAGGGAGCGAGTCTTTGAAGGCAGCGATGTCTTATCTATCTATTTCATTTCTCCGAATTAAATTTTGGACAATATGGTCCTTTTCTGCTACAGCTTGCTTCAGAGTCTAATTTTACTGCTGTTAAGCTTAGTAGTCAGCTTCGAGCACTTCATTCTCTTCTTTAAACAGATTCATATGATTGTTTATGTTGTCCATCTATTCATCCAATGTGGCGCCCAATTTTTCCAAAAATATCGCAATCTTTTCCACACCACTATTGGAAGTCCACCACTTCAGCAAAATAGGAGGAAGTGATTGCTTGAAACCATTAATTTCACTTTCCAACTCATTGTTGTCTTTGTTCAATTCTATGATCCTTTTGAGTATCTCGTCGTTGTTTTTTCGAGTCTTGTAGAGAGTATCGTTGAAAAGATTGGAGGTGATTGAAGGGTAGTGATTGCCTGTCGTTGATAAATCTCTGCTCCATACGGCAGGTTATGACTCCATTTAGTAATTATTTTATAGTTATACACAGCAGCAATTTGAGAATATCATTTGGCTTTGAATTTGATGGTCTTCTTCTCAGCTGCAACAAATTGCTTGAAGATGGCTTCTTGGGATTCCAGAGTGATTGTTGGTTCTGAAATGAATTAGTCTTTGAGGCTGTGCTGAGGAGGTTTGACATTGATTACTTCAGCTCTAAGCTTTCTATCTTTGTAAAGCAAGCCGTCGATGAAGTATGAAAAGTCTTCTGCCTATTTCATTTTGCTAAAATGCACGGTCGCCATGCCATTGTTAAGTCCGCTTGGTCTAATTTGCATCTCAATGTATTATACTTTCCCATAATCCTTTGCCAGTCTTTCCAGTTCTTCAGGCGTAATATCAAAATCCATATTTTTAACTTTGACCTGATTCTTAGTCTTTCTCTCATTATAGTATTTTGCTAACTCTTTTGTTCGCAGATGGAAGGGCTGAAGAATAACTCGATGAGTTTAGTGTTTGGTGATGATGAAATCTTAGTTGTATTTCTCAATATATTTGACCATGCTTTATGCTGTGTTGAATCTGAATAGCACCTTGCCAGTGGGTTTACCTATTCTATTGAGAACGAGCTGAATTTATTTGATATTTTTCTTGGAAGGATCAATTTGCTTATAAATATACTCCTCCGTCCACTACTTGGGAAAATAATGTCCAAAGGCGACGTGTTAGTGAATGGGGTTGATCGAATTGCGTTGGTTTTTGATGATGCCTGAGCAAAAGTGTTGGAGTATGCTTATTCTGCCAAACATAATTAAACTAGAACTATAATTATTCAAAATAATAAAAACTGCCAACTTGAACGATGAACGATTGTGAGATGATGAACCCTGCCTCTCGAATACATCAGAGACGCTTTCTCAAGAAGGGATCTGTTGACTAAACAGCAGATTCATAAAGGTAGGAGAGAAAATTGCTGACGCATAAGGCTATTGCTGTGAGGAAGCAAAGGAGGTCACTTTCTCCCTCACCTCCTAAAATTTAACAAGAGCATAGAAGATATGTCTCAACAGGAATCGGTACAGTCACAGAGCTAGAATAGTTAAGTATCGATGATGGAGGGCAATCCTCCCACATTCAAAAGTTGTAATAGTAAAATTAATGCTTGAAGCTACAGCTGAAGCTCAAGAAGAGTCAGATGATCTAAATCAATCTCAAATATTTGGCACTCAAGTAAAAAATGATGCAAAAGGACAAAAGCTGCAGAGTGTCAATTCCTGAATTTGATGATATCAGCAACATCTCTTCATGCAACAGCATCTCAAAACATAGCAAAAGAGAAGAGCTCAACTCAATCAAAAGTCGACTGGCTAAGCTCAGCCATCTAGCAACACGATAAGTTACTGTGCCAAAGCCGATCACTATACTGCCTAAAGATTTGTGAGAAATGATTTTTATGCTTAATAATGACATTTATTGTGGTAGTATCAGCGAATGGGAACACTCACTTTCCTGGCTGCGAGAACACTAGTCACGAAGAAACTTATCTTCTTCTGGTGGTAGTGTCTGATGGTGTCGGTCCAATATTTTTTATTTTCCTCTCCCTTGTGCATCTGCTCCAACATTCGAGGAAAGTGGTACATGGTTTATCTTTTCTCCATCTTTTTGATCTCTTGATGGTAGGAGTCGAATTCATTCAGTGCCTCTTGGTAGTTTCTGCTTATCATCATGATTACTTGCCAACGAGGAATATATTTTTGCCGATTCTTTTCTGTGCGAATCTGAGAATGTAAGGTGGAACTGTGGTCATCTGCTCAATTAATATATAAGTGTGGGTTTGATAAGGTAGTTATAATTAACAGATATGGAGGCCCCACCTATTAGCTAGGACTAAATGGAACAACTACTCTAATGGCTCGACGGGATTCCGTTCAGCAAGCCCAAGAAAAATATACTTAGAGATTTCGCTGATGGGGTTTTTGTAGCAGAAATTATGAAGATCTATTTTCCAGATTTGGTTCAACTTCATAACTATCCCCAGGTCAGTGCGCAAAATGCCAAGTACAGCAACTGGAAAACTCTCAATTGTAAGCTATCCTTTATTCAGAAAAGGTGTTCAAGAAGTTAAGGTTTCATATCAGCAGCAGTGATATCGCAGGAATCATCAGGGCTACACCAGGAACCATCGAAAGAGTACTTTTTGCTATCTTCAACAGGATCAAAAAGATCGAGCAGTAAAGGGAAGCTGCATAAACTAGCGTGGATGGCAGGAATGCAGCCAACAATGTTTAAGCTAAAATGACTCAGCAACTGTCCTTTCAGCTTGTCGAAAAAGATGAGACCATTCAAGAGTTGAGAAGCACTATTGAAATATTGGAGACAAAAATGCGTAGAATGGAGGAATTGAACAGGCTGAAGGATGCCAAGATTGAGTCTTTGATTCGTAAGTTAGAGGAGGGAGTCAATTGAGATGATTACTATGTTTTATTTGTTAAAGAATATTTTTGGATCGATTTGGTAGCTATAAATCCGAGGCATAGCTTCAAATATTTAAAATGAAATAAGAGAAACGCAAGCTTTTCGAGGAACATCTCAAGGAGCAAGGTACCAAACATTCTATTCAGAGAAGGAGCGATAGGCCTTGAATGAGAAAAAGAAGCAACTAGAATCTCAAAAGCTCAATCCTCAAGAAGATATGCTTTACATCCAGAAGTAGTTCAGAACCCTCAAAGAAGGTAGCATTTAACTTACACAGAAATGGACAGATTGATAGCATGCTTCAAAAAGAAAGAATTGCCTTCCAGTGAGCTGACTGGGCATTACAGCAAGATGAAAAATTACTACTTGGAAATCAATTATGTTCTGACCAGCTATGACAGGCAATTCTACAAGGAAACCTTGGACAAGATCAATACAACCATTTTTGAACTAAAAAAGAAAGCTGAGCCAAAGAAAAAGTTCAAATTTTCAAGAAGAGATTAAGATTTTGGTGTCAAGGAAGTGCAACGCAAAGCAGAGGTGATAAACACAGAAAGAAAAGAAACGACAATTGCTGGAGTATAAAACAAGACATCCGAGAAGCTAACAATCAGCAAGGAATGTCCTTAGGGAGGATCATTCAAGATAGTCAACTGCGATAACGTTGAGATAGACCTAATCTAAAAAACATAAATCCTCTTCTTGAAAAATTTGAAGAACTGTATCATCAGAGCTGCTGTCACCAAATCTGCAGTCTTTGTCGATAATTGTCATAACTGCAAATTTTAGCTGAATTGCCATCAGTTGCGTATTCACAATACCTACGAAAGCAGATTCAACATTTTTGTTACAAGTAAAGCTATCATTGAAGACTGCAATAAGGTGATCTTTAGTACTTATCGATTTGAGTATCCTGATCGACAGAGGCATGAGGAAGAATAAAATAGGCTAAACAAGCCCAATTTATGGAGAGAAATTCAAGATTTTAACTGGCTGAAAGAAAACTAAAAATCACCCTACTACGACTTGGAATAATGATATGATCATGTACAGAACTCATTTGCAAAATATATATATCTATCATCCCATTTTCTTAGTCAGAATGTTCCTCACTTTTTCATAGATCATAAGCATGAGTGCAGCATTGAGAGTAGTCTGGATCAGTTTGGGCTTAAATCCTTTGAATAAACCGAAAAATCCCTATTTATCTAAAACATCTCTAAAGACCTCAAAGAGAGGGAGATCTCTTTCTCCTTTGACATGCTGCCTTGCTCGAAGCAAGGTGTAGGGGTATGTGAAGAAGGTTGCAACTATTTTTGATAATGCTCCTATTATGAAAGTAATCAAACTTGAGAGCTGTTTGCCTTGGTAAGATGAAGGGTACCTTTAGATGAGCTCTTCTTCTTGAGCACCTCATAGACTACAAACTGGATGATCGGATTGGACACCAATATGAGACTGGCGAGAAGACCTTTCCATAAGGCTACGAGACCCTCCTAGCTGATCATTTTAGCCCCGATATGAGCCAAACTACCTCCTTATTTTGATTGTCTGGTTTGCAGGACATAGAAAGGATTGGTAAATATCGAGCTAATGACTCCAGCCAGACCGGAGCTTTGGATGATGCTGACAATAGATTTAGCATCAGTATGGAGAAGTGTCTTAAGCTTCTAATATGCTACAAAATATATTCCATAGGCGACTCCATTACCAATAACCAAAGGAGAAATTCCTCTGTAAAAGCCGTAGATTCCTTGTTGTTGGAGGATGTTATTGAAATTGGTTGCAACAGAGCCGTCTTCGTGATTGAGTTGCATTTCTATTTTCAATCTTTCGATAGGGTACAACAAGGAGGTGGTGATAGTTGATGAAGCTATTGAGGCTGCGAGGTCTATCATTATTTTTAGTATTATTACTGAGAGTATGACGAGTGTTTGACTATATTTGATAAATAAATCTTTATTGGAGTATCATGAGGGGCAACGGCATGTTATGCGATATTCATCGAGAGTAGATCAGATACTTCTGCTCGGCTTAGGCTTGCTATTATATGCCTCTTTGCAATAGTTGCGTCGAGGAACATAAATCAACTCATAACAAATTGGAGTTGATTCCAACCAAGAAAGCTTTTCAAATTGCTGAGACCAATTTGCTCAAGCAGGAGAACTAGCTTGAAAAAATATTGAGTCCTCTCAAGACAAGAGAGACCATGCTGAAAACTATTAAGCAGCAACAGTAAGATCTGGAGAATTAAAAAGTTCGACTGATTCAGATTATTACTGAAAAGATAGATTATGAAATCAGATTACTTGATAGCAGCAATCAAGGTGAACTGACAAATGATGAGGTCAATATCAAAAGAACATTGGAGCTCAAATTACAATAAATTGACAACTTGTCTCCTCCAAATTTCGAAGGAAAGCTTTCATTGCTCAGAAAGGCTCTCAATTTTTAAACCAAATCTTTTATGGATGATGTAAAAGGAAGATTGAGCTTGACATTGCAAAGCAATAGAAATATCAAATCCAGAAAATACAAACTTTTCTCAAACACCCACCATTAACTGATGATTTCCCCTCTTGAACTGAGAGAAAGGGCTCATGAAAAAACCAAACAAATCAAGAAGGTCATGAATGAATCTCCTCTCTATTTTCTCATCGACCAATCTCCCAACTCTTCCAATCATTTGTACTCGATGTGTCCTGAGCAACGAAAGCTCTTTGCCTACAATATCGACTATGAAGACTGGACAACATTTCATGTTCCAACACAAGTTTCCATTCAGGCAGCTGCTGTCCATGATCATAAAAATAATCGATTCTATTGGATTGGAGGAGTTGAACAAACAGACAGTAAGAATCAAGAATGGGGACAAGGAAATAATGCCGAGAATAGTTTTAGTTTTGGAGGTGGTTATCGATCTGAAGAGCTTATTGAAGGAGGAAGCCGGAGATCTGATCGAATACTAGTCTATGAACCTGATAACAGAGAGCGTCCATGGAGATATCTGAACTGTCGCTTGAGAACAAGCAGAAGCTCTTGCCAGGCAGTTTTGATTGAAGACAAATATGATCCTCGCAACAAAGGTATTGTCATCTCGGGAGGGCTCGGGCCTAACGGTTAAGTTTTAAAAAGCTCAGAATTTCTTGACTTGAGATCAGAGGACGTAATTTCTCTTGAAGATACAAACTTTGGTGCTTTTGCAGGTACTTTGGTTTGCTATAATCAAACAAATGTTCTAAGAATAGGAGGCCTCTACAAAAATAAAGCTGACGTTGCAGTTGTTGAGGTTGTATAAAGGCTTGATTGTACCTAATGGATCCGCAGTCGAGGTAGAATACCCAGATGGAGCTATGTTGAGTTGTTGGTACCTGAGTTCGAAAGAGGCGAGAAGACTGCTTTATTCAATGCTAATCAAGCCGCTATACAGATCAATCCAAATGAAATCTTTGTTTTTGGAGGCCTGACATCAGGCCTTGTTGGATCTTCTGATAGCTTCATTTTGGGCATCTAAGAATTCGAGGTTCAGACCCGAGGTGTAAGATTCGACCCTCATAATCGAGGAGCCGACAGAAGTGATTTGAGAGAAGAGAGGACGGTTAAGCAGTTTAAATTTACTGTCAGATGGGTGAACGAGAAGCCATTGATCAGTGGTGATGATTTCAGCGGTCAATGTGCTTCTATATGGAAGGGGAAATTGAATATTTTGCAAAATACTGGTAGTGAGGATATGGTCAACTTCCAAAAAAGGCTGTTATGCTTCAACATGTATGAATGGAGTGAGATTGAGGACGTTTTGCCTTAATGATAGTTTGATGTGATTAATGTTTGTAGACCTTACTATTATGGTTGTTGTTAACTATCTCATCTGGACACTCATCTTGTCAGATTAAAAATATGAAAAAATATAATCATGAGGACAGACCTATTTTGGGCTAACCTATGTGAAAACTCAATAAGAGCAGAGCAAAAAATTAATTCAATTGATTTTTCAATTATTATACGAACAAAAGTTCTAAATTGCCGTTATGAAAAATAAAAGAACAAAATAAAGGAAAAGTGCCTGATGATGATGGTCAGACATAGAGGATGCTAGATTTGAAATTATTTATAACCATATTGTGCATAAGAGTTTTAGAGCATGATTTCTTGAATTTCAATACAACGTGTTATAAACATTATTTTCTAGAAGATGGGAAAACTTAAAATATGGGCTCCAGAGGTATAAATCTCTTTATTCAGGAAGACACAATCTTGATTAAAGTTAGTCACACCATTAAAAGCAAAAAATGGAAAAAAGCCTCCTAATAACTCAAAAAACATGGTTTCGAAAGAACAGATGTTGAGTGTCGATAAAGGTAAACTAGTTTCAATTTAGATTCATCAATCACCTCGATCCTACTGTCAACAAAGAGCTTTGGACGGAATAAGAGCTATAGATCCTCTACACGAAATATGACGAATACGGCCATAAGTGGTTCCTTCTCCAAAAACATCTCCCAGGAAGGTAAGACACTTAAAATGTAGAACTCAGACCAAGATAAAGAATTACTTTTACGGAAACATCCGTTATCTGCTGAAAATCATTGTCAAATTTTTTTATCAAAAAAGCACCGGCTTCATCAATGACATCAAAACTTAGACCCTCTTAGAAATTTACGAGGGAAAAAGAGGTAAAAAAAACTCTTATTCAGAATTTTAGGATGACAATTTGATACATAGAACCATCAAACAACTTAGATACAAAGTTTAGAAAAAAGAATGCTAAAAGCTCATCAAATAAAATATTTCTCTCTATGAAAATTTTATAGAGCATTTCCTGGCTGTAGAACAAGATAAGTCTCAAGAGTAAGAAAGTGACAACTATTCTCCTAAAGATGTTCATTCTCCCAAACAATTGCAAGTGATTAGAATCGAGTGCTTACCTATGCCAGCTACAAAGGTGGAAGTAGTGGCCTCAACATCAGGAGACATAATAGATAAAACATCCTAGTTAGAATACTTAAGAGCGATGGTCACGAACCATCTAAAATGGCTTGAGTTCTATGAAAATAAAATTAGAGTTTTACAAGAGAGGGAAGAAAAATCAACTGATTGAATCTGATATTTTACTAATCTCATTTTCACATTAATTCACTACTAAAGTATATAGGGTTTTAAATTGATTTTTAAGCCTTTTTAATAACTATAGAATCAATTAACTATTGCAAATGTTGGTACCTCACCAAAAAGAATAGTTGTTAATACTGAACTTTCATATCAAGAGATCCTAAAATACCATGGTTTTCAGGACTGATCAATGAAGGGCTTAGGGTATGTCATTTGGTCAATGAAATGATCTCAGGATCTTCCAAGAAACATCATTGGGAAAAAATTAGGGTCATCAGCTCAGGTCATGAAATCAAATCAACTCTGATTAGTATCAGTATTTTTACTGGTTAATCGATGCTTGATTGTTGATTCTATCATTAACTTATCTGAATGCCTGTTAATTCTGAGTGAGTGTTACTAATAATATAACTTCGATGGACACCAACCCCAAGGCTCCTCTAAGCGACGGATACTTCATGCCTTTGATAGGCCTGGGAATGAACAACTTCCGACCCAACGACAAAACATTCAATATCAACGATTTCTTGATGAAGGCTGCAAACGCAGGATACACGCATTTTGATGTAGTCAATAATGAACAGGCTATCGGAGATGCCTTAAAGCTAGTATTTGATGCCAAACGGCAAATGGAAGACTAAGATGGTGAGAAAATTCCGGATCAGTTTGAGCAAGCTTTCCCAAGGGAAAAGATGTTCATCACATACAAAGTAAACAATACTCCTGATATTGAAAAAAATATCAAGCATGCTCTCACAAGTACTTTGCATATCATGTAGCCATGAAACTCGAATACTTTGACCTAGTCATGCTCAACTGCCCAACTAGTCCTCCTCCAGCTCCTCCAGCTGAAGGTCAGGAAGGAGATGCTCCTGAAGGCGAAGAAAAACCTGAAGTGAAGAGGCAATCATCAAAAATTGGCTGGAAAATGTTATAAGACTGTAAAGACAAAGGAATGGTGCGTAGTTTAGGTCTTGCTAATTTTACAATTCAAGCCATTTTGAATCTGTATCCTTTTGTTACCCACAAGCCAGTCGTAAATCAAGTCGAATCTCATCCTTTCCTTGTTCAAAAGAACATTTACAACCTATGCAAAAAATTGAAAATATTGATGGTGGCTTATTGTCCTTTGCTGCGAGGAGGGAAGGACCAAAAAGTTATTTTTGGTGATAAAATCGACTATATGGCCGACCCGGTACTTAAAGAAATTTCTCAAAAATATGCCAAGAGTATTCCTCAGTGCATTCTGAACTGGCAAATATGTCGAGGTGTCGGAGTGATCCCGAAAACAGAAAAAACCGACCATCTGAACGACAACTTTAATATCACGGACTTCTAACTGCTGGAGGAAGATGTCTCTGAGCTGTAGAATTTAGACAAAGGAGGCAAGCTCAAGGTATACCAGTTGAAGAATCTGCCGCTTTGGAGAGGGGAAGATCCTCTTTGTTGATCCTATTGTCATACGTATATAATGATATCATACCACATTGGGGTTGGGGGTGGGGTTGGGGTTGGGGTTGGGGTGGGGGTTGGGGGTGGGG
>Ga0100402_1002752_pt1 | contig 19516 bp, 17 predicted proteins | sample CryGeyme20150102_FD_80419 | JGI IMG/M metagenome (GOLD analysis project Ga0100402, IMG submission 80419) | Groundwater microbial communities from Crystal Geyser aquifers in Utah, USA - Crystal Geyser metaG 2015-0102 | ecosystem: Environmental > Aquatic > Deep subsurface > Groundwater | place...
CTGTGTCGATTGTTGAGACTGCATCATGAATGTTGTATCGGTAGCTGTTGTTGTTGTTGTTGTCAAAGAGGATGATGGACACGGAATGGATGGTTCCTGTTCCTCCGTTGGTGCAGGGTAACTCTCGGAAAAGGTTTCGGGTATTGTTTTGGTGTTGGTATAATAATAATAAAAATAATTATATGGTCGTGAATCAGTGTTTTCTACGGGAAGTGTTTTTCCATTGTTATACTGTCGTAGTTTTTCGTTGAAAAGAATTTGTCGTACATTATTATTATTATATTTTGGTGATCCAACAGCTTCCAGCAATAGTATGATAATAATAAATGCCACGAACAGAAGTGATACTGTAGTAGCTACTACTACTACTACTACCACTGACCACCAATTTTTCTGTCGTCGTCTTTGTGTTGTGTTTTTCTTCGTACTTTGTCGTTTCCATTTTTTCTTGACATCGGTTGGTAATAATACAATCATTTCCTTTTTCAAATGATTTTCATGTTCATGTTCATGTTCCTGTTCATGTTCCTGTTCATTTTCATTTTTATCGTCGTTTTCTGTATCATTGTAAATGGATTGAGATGGATGAGGATGAACGTCATCGGGCAAAATCCATGTAGATTCCTTCGTTTCGGGATTGTAATAATATTCTCTTCCACCATGTTGTACCGATTGGATGGCGTACCATGTGGTGGTGGTAATTATTGTTGTTGATGTTGTTGGTGTTGTTGGTTGTCGTTCTCGTTTGCGACTGTTCATCATGACAACAGGCAGAGAGGGGTGGGCAGGAAGAAAGAAAAAAACACTATTAGACTTAGTCTCTTTACCCACCAAGAAGAAGCAGGCAATGGAAAAGAATGTCGAAAGAAAAATATTCCTTCTTCAAAACTGTATGGACAACTTTAACAGTGCGTTGCAGAACAACTAATGCACAACACAAACGACAAATAATAATAATGATAGCATAGCTGGTTGAGTGTAACGAAGAAAAGAGTTAAACTAGACTAGTCTAGTGTAGCTAGTCTAGCTAGTCTAGTCTCTACTAGTAGTTTCAAACAACAATAAAAGAATGCAGCGAGGAGGAGAAAAAGCGAGATGCTTAGCTTGAACCCTACTTTCATGATACGTCACAAATACTTTATTAGGAGAAAACATGCATCCCTTTGCTCTTTGACTCAATCATCTGCTCTACTCTGCAACTACTAGTAGTAGTCTACTGTAAAAAAATAATGAGAACACTAATATTCGTATTAAGGTACTACTCTACTAGCTACTACTACTAGTAGTAGTAGTCTACTCCAGCTAGTAGCTAGCTAGAGGAATGCAATGCATATCCATCCTGTCAAACAGGAAAAAATACGAACGAAATAGATACGAGATGTCTGTATTCTTCTCAATGGTATTCTCTATCCTATGGTAGTGTACTACTAGCTAGCTAGTATTAGCTAGCTAGTAGAGTTGAAAACGAAAAATACAGCACCACCACATCATCAAAAACACACAACACACACACACACACACACACACACACACACATTAACCCTCCTCCAACAACAACAAAAACAAAAAAAAAGTTAAAAAAGAAAACGAACACTGGTATCGTACTGGTGGTCGTCTTTGTCTGTGCCACAATTACGGCACAAGCTTTTCGAACGTTCGGAATATCGTCAACATCGTCGTCGTTATCGACCTCGTCGTCGTTGTCCAGAATATCGAAGCAACAAGGTAGTAGTTGTCCCACCATCATCACAATCACTGCCATTACTACAGACACATCGTTACACTTTCTTAACAAGAATCCTAAACAACGTGATTATTATGAACGTCAAGAAGAAGACGTTTTACCACGTCAAGACAAGTTTCCACTGGACAAGAAGAAGAAGACAGTACCAACGATTGATCAAGATGCGAAATGGATGGAAATGGAAGGTGTAACAGAATTGGGATCTATATTTTTGGTGTTTCTTTTACTAGCAGCAGCACAGGCTCTTTGGTAAAAGTAATTTTTATAAAAACGAGAGAGATACACGCACAACCCAGACTATTATTACTGTATACTGTATACGACCCTAGTAGGAGATAGGAGATTCGCCGTACGGCTGGCTAGCCCTCCTCGAGTACACTGTACTTACTACCTGAAAGCGAAGTCCTTCCTCATTACAATAGTTGCTTCATCATTTTTTTCTCTTTATCGTTTCCTTTGACTGTCTTTCTATAAAATCAATACTACTACTAGTACTAATATACCATCTACCAACCGTTTCGGTCATTCAAAAATTCCTCCATCATTATTTTGACTTTTGACAAACAAAATCCACCATTTTTGGCCGTCGTGTACGATAAAGGTTGGCAAAGCAGGCGGCTAACAGCACAGCGGTGATCATTCCCAGTATTTAAACAAAGCTAACACATCGTTCGACATCAACCATCCCAGGTCAATGGATTCCACAGGAATAGACTTTTCTGATCAGCAAGTAATTGACGAACAAGTTTCGTAGCACAAGCCGCTGCCTCCTTGAGGGACGGTAGACTTGACATGACACAATAGCTACAGAGAGTATTGTAACAAATGCAAAAACAAGGAAGCGCAAACAAACAAACAAAAAATGTGAGTGCTTGGTAGTGAACAATAGAACGATATGGGGGATGATGATCGAATTTGTCGATGCGGCATTCACGAAAAGGACATACAATTCATAATCAGGCCCGTTCATGCCAATGTAAACTTCCGTCTGATATCTGATGAAAGCAATTCCATCGGCACATTTTGGAGACGATTCGGCTAGAATCAGTGCTGGGAGAGATTGAGCTGTGCCTCCTTCTTGAGAACGTTTTACTTCGGATTCTACTGTTGATTCGGAGTGCAAACGCAGACGAAGCCTTTCGTACATTCTCCACACGGTTTGCTGACTGGCAGTATCCACAAATGGAAACTGAAGAGGAGCTGTCAAACACTGAGAAAGTTTTCCTGGATACCCCCGCGAAGCTGCGGCCTGGATGCGGGCATCAAAGCGAAACATGAAATGCAAGACCGAACCAATTTTGCAATAATGCTCCAAAATTGCTTGTATTGTATCTTTTTGGCAAGCTGCTTGAATGTCTTTCAAAAAGACGCTCTGAGGACTAGGAATGTAGGGTATGGTACGATTGCCATCCCCGGAAGCATCGACATAATCGTCGTCGTCGTCATCATCATCATCATTGCTCCCACTAATTGTTGGTGGATTTCGTCTCCATCGCACATCCTTTTGTGGAGTTGAACCTACAATGGAATCTTTATTATTTTGCAGTATTTCCAACACTGATTCCGAAGCGGGGGGTAAGTCAAAAGATCGTCGCAACCTTGCCGCAGCCTGTTGAAAGAGTTGAAATTGATGCGTCGTAGATTGTTGACTCACTAAAATGAGTACCAATTGAGAAGTGACATCTAAACAGTGTGTGTAACAGAACAAAAATTCTTCGGAAGAAAATCGTGGCAAACAAACGGGCATCCACAATTCACTTTTCAACACGTGGGGTTGTCGGTGTACCGTTTTCAAGAGCAGATGCAAATCCGATCCTCGCATTTGATGGTCGGGATGGGAAGGTTGAATCATGCTGACCAATCTGTCTTGCACAGCCAAAATCGAAAAGGCCGTAAATTCTGTTTTGTTTCCAATCACCTGTAACGCACTTGATGCTCGAGCACGAAGTGCCGGTGAGATTGGAAAGACAGGCTCGACACTGCCACACATGTATTGACTTCTAGCCGTTGGTACCACAGCGGCAGCAGCAAAGGCACAGCTGGTGCTGGTGCTACTACTACTACGTCTAACACCACCACCACCAGTATTGCAACTGCTATACGCACCAGATTCGTCAAGTATGGCATTGATAAGAGTATCGGTATTACCCAAAAGGGTTCGTAAATCAAAACTGGGATTGTAGGTGAACGATTCCTGTATCCGAGATGTGACGGTGAATATGATTTGACAGTAAATATACTCGAGCTGCAATCGCAGGTATGATTCCGTTTCGGTAGTACAACAATCACTACTTGTAGTGGTAGTAGTAGTTGATGTAGCACTTCCACCAGTTCGACTACGACTAATGGCTACCAGCGTCAATGCTCCCATACTCATAAAGACTATGGTTTGATACTGAGATCGCAACGATTGAATATTGTTGTTACTGCCTAAAACAGATGGAACCGAAGACATTAAAGCCTGCAGCAATGCACAGATGCGACTGATGGCTTCGTCGCTGTCGTCATCATCATCATTTTGGCCACGAAAACCGTACGAATAAATAGGTTTGCCAGAATCACTTAAAACCAGAAACTGGGTCCTTTCACCACCACCATCGTCGTCGTTATCTTTATTGTCATCATCAGATGATTGATTGCTCGTTGGCATTGCTCATTACAAGGGAATACTTATATGGTGTATCGAGTATTACGACTATTTTCAATAGAGAGTAAGAGTAAGAGTAGACTTCTGCTACAAGGTCAGGCAGCATAGCACTTTGTGAAGAGTGGCTGTATGTGCTGGAGATTATCAGCCAGTCGATCTGTTCCAACGCAACAAAAATTGTTGTTGAGAAATCCACCTTAAACCATACTCCTAACTTTACTACACTTGATAGTACAGTAGTAGTAGGAAATTACTATTACTACCATTACCGAACAAAGGGAAAAAATGAGCGTCTAAAACGTATCTTTTTGCATTATTTTTCGCATCCAAAATCGAACAACATATTCCGACGAGTTGTGAGTGGGTTGTGAGTTGTGTGAGTTGTGAGTGCATAATACATACTCCAGTAATACACAATACATGGCTTGTTAATCTCAACGATTCTACACGTGAGACAGATCCACTGTCAGCCCCCCACACCACAGCAAAACAGATTTGAAGGCAAGTGGTCAAACTTTTTTTATGCATTTGAGATTGTCATTTACATCTGGTGGGTGAGACAGTGTACATCGATTAATCGATTCATCACAGTGAGGGAACCTTTACTCTTTACTCCAGGTGCTGTTGTGTTGTCCGCACCTTTCTCCGCAAAATCACATCCTCTCTCAGATCTATTCTTACTACAGAAAAACTATCTGTCACAAAACATCATCCCAGATCATGACTTGCACAAAAAGTACAATTTTCATGTTTGCTGTCATGGGTAGTTTGTCGTTATTGCTGTCAGGAGGACAGGCTTTTTTACTTTGCTCACAGCAGCAACCGTTTGCTGTTACTGGTTTACATCCGAGTAACACGGATGATGATACAAAGACAACAATAATGCACACCACCACTTGCGACGACGATCATGATTCCGCGATGACTCGTCGCGGATTTTGGTGTCGTGCATCTGTGTTGACGACAATTTCTACCACCATGGTCGCTACAACTGGTTTACCATCGCCTGCTTGGGCTCGCTATATGTTGGATGACGATACGGGTGAATATGTCGAAGTTCAAGACAAACCCTGGCAAGACGAATGGAAGGCCCGTCTCGACAAGGCTTCGAGCATGTCCAAAGATGAAATTTTTGAAGCGGCACGAGGAGCCGGTAATACCAATTTGAAAACAGGACCCGAATCTGACGCTAGCAAAAAGAGAAGAGCCGTGTCGGCTTGTCGGGATGCCTCGGTCCGAAGCAAGCTTGGTTTGGTCGATGAAAAGGCTTGTACCGCACGAGTCTTTGCGGGTGACGTAGATTTTGTATTGGAGGCGCTCTAAATGAGTAGAGTACTAGTAGCTACTTTATGTTGTAGTAGCTGTGGAGTATCTCTACTAGTAGGCAACCCACAACCCATCTTAATCTACTATAATACGCCAAACACACATACATCATGTTTTTGCGGATCAACGTTATTGTTGATACAGAGAGAAGTCGGCTCAATTGGTGGTCTTGTTTGTATCTTTCCCGGTTTCTTGAAGAGTCGTCGTCATGGACGTCGTCACGGAGACGGGAGGACTGTAGCATTCGTTCGTCAAAGTCAGATCATCAACAACTTCTATCATTGTCGTCTTGGCAACCATGGAAGATGCTGACTTCACGGGAGGACTAATAGCTTCCATGATGGTACGATATGCCTCAGGCGACGGAGCACAACACCGACGATTTTCGATCGTTTCACGGGTCGTGGTCATCGCCTTGGAGACTGGCTTCTTCACAGTCGTGAGCACATCAACAGGCGCGAGACTTGAAGCCAACAAGAATGGATCATTAAACGTTGCAATAGTAGTGGATTTTTTTGGAGAGACAGTGGACCAACGGTAATAGGGACATCATTGGCGCACACGTGACTGCGACGAACTTGTTGTTGATGATGGTGGGTGCTACCAATGTTGTCGCGGGCTGAGGCGTCATGGGCGCGTGCGAGCGGTTCTTGTCCGTGGAGATTACCAAAAGTCCCATGCTCAATTTGTTGGTTGTTGCTTCTTTTCATGATTATGAATACAGAATCGATTCTGACATTTGAGAGAAACTTGCATTCGAGACTGGCGATGAAAGGAAAGAATTGACAAGGTGTTGAGACACGATTGCGAATTGACACAGAAGAAATGGAAGGCAAGCCGCAAAATCAATCAATGACGCGTTGTCCAGTAGTGTGGCTAGGCGGCATAATAACGAGAGAAAAATAACAGTCTACGCAGCGAGCCATAATCAAAGGTGTTTACTGACATGAGAAGCAGATGACTGCTTTTCTTTTGTGTTGTTGTTGCTGCTGTTAAAATTGTCTACAAGTCTTTTCGCCTTCTGGCTGGAGGAGGGGTTTTTGAATTCAATCGTGCTTTCGACAACTCGTTACAGAGACTTTTTTTGTGCAAATTTGATGCCAACCATCATCGTACAGCAAATCTAGTCTAATCACTTAAACTCTCAATCAATCTATAGTTGACGCTGCAAGAAACCATACAGTAAATTTAAGGACACTGCCGCCGTGGTATTGAAATGAGAGCTCAAGTTGTGGAGTTTATTTTGCGGCAGTGGCTCGCTAGGCTCATACTCTCTCTCCTTGCGAAGCTTTTAAAATATTGCGGTGTGAAACAATGCTAAGTTCGACATCACTGGCACTAAGGAGTGAACAAACAAGATAACTTGCATCCTAACGTTGTCAAGGATGCGACAAGTGAACGAGTGATTGTGCATATTTTGCAGGCTCACCGCGAGGGGAGCAAGGTGCCTGACAATCCAGGCAGGCTCTTCCTGTCAGAATTACCATTTGTCCCACCAAAACGTCACTTACATACGCGTACACAAGTATATGAATGTCTACTAAAGACCACGCAAAAGCATCGTAGCATCAAAATTGAACGAGATGTATAATTAGACATTTTCAACCTCCTAAGCTGCTTTGCTGCGTATCTCAACTCTTCCTGTAAATAGTTCCAAAAAATACGCCATGAAGGATGGATGATCCAGACAGAAAACGTCCAGACAGAAAATCAATAAAGGACTAGGACACTGCACGCAGAGTGTAAGCACGCAGCAGAGTACCCCCTTTTGTTTGTCCTCGTCGGGACGGGTCAGAGTATATTGATAGATTGTCGTCTGACTGGATATTATCTCCGTATTTCGTGGCTTGTGTACAATAATTACACCCTTTTATCGTATCAATCCACAACGAGGCGATGGCACGTGCAATTTTACTATCCATACTCGGTCATCATATTAAATGTTAGTCACTTCTGAACAATAGTGTCATTGCAGCACTTCTTTGCACAAGGGACACGTCGGATCCTGTCGCAATTTTGATAGATTCGTGCAAAAGGTATTTACCCATTGTTCCAAACATGTATCGTGCAATTCATGACCGCAATTTGGCAGCACGCGCAACTTATTGTCTGTTGTATAAGCTTCAAAACAAATACAACAGGTATCCGAATATTGACGTTTCTTTTTTACAAGATCCACCAAATTTTGACGATCCAAGATGGAATCCAATTCATCCATTGTCGTCTTTCTTACCAGGAGCATTTGTTTGAGTTGTGTTATCGATACTTGTTGTGAATCGTCTAGTGCCTCGTTCGTTACAAATGGTTCCGTGGGCAACCTTTGCAACAGCGCGTCCAAAGCTTGTCGCTTGGCAGCACGTCGTCGTTCTTCTCGTCGACGTTGTTGCTCTTCTCCATCATAATTTGCATGATCGCGTTGTCGCAACAAAGTGGTCGCAATCGAAACCAGCGTAATGGCTTGGTATAGATGTGACAACATGCGCTGGGAATAAAGCAACAATAACAACAGGACACTTGTTCCAGCGATGAGGCTCGAAAAGGCCATGACTTGTCCTGTCGTCCAGGTGTACCCTGTGCGTTGCTGAAGGCGTTGTTGAAAATCCTGTCCAAGTAGGACCAGTCGAGCTTGGAGGCTGTCAAAGTGTTGTCTCCATTGTTGTTGACGATGATTGGTATTGTTGGGCTGAGTGATCTTATACAGTGCCGTAGCTACAATGCCGGCACATATTCCAGCCAATAATGCAGCACTTTCTTTTTTCAACCAGGAACTTGGTACAATCTGCAAAATGTTTGGTGCGACTTGCAGCAAAAAAATGACGAGTCCAACATATTGAAGTGGTCCACCATCATTGGTCCAAACAAAGAAAACCATAACAATAATAAATGCTCTGCTTAGCTAACGCCTCTCTCGTAGATCTATAACACGTATTCCTGGCCTATCTTGTACAGGCTGAATAATACTGTAGTGTTGCTGAGAGGAGGACAGGATAAAAGTAAAAGGTTGCTGATAAGTAGAAGAGGTTTTACAAAGTACAGAAGATGATAAGAATAGCAGACAAAAAGTATCATGTCAGGATGTGCTGGAAAAAAGGAAAAATGCATCTTTCATCAGAGATGAGGTTAAAAAAGGAGTTTGTGTGCGGTCTTTTTTCAACTTTTCCTCCCAGCAAGAATAAAGATGAATGTAGTAGACTATTTGAATGCTCAACCCGTTTACCTAGCCGAGTATGTGGGCAATGATGATCAACACTGGTAGGACGATATTCTGAAGCATACTACTAGTTGATTTATTTGATTGATCAGTCTAAAGCAGCCCCCTCCCAGAAGCAAAAATGAATCGTTTCTGCTGTTTGTTTCCGTTTGTTTGTGTCGTCTTTGTCGTCGCCGCATGTTTATCATGCATTGTTGTGAGAATCTCTTGTTCCTCCATCTTCATTTCAGTCATCTCCTCCTTCTTCCTTTCCTTTAGCCTAGCACCCTCTAATAGCTAGCACTGCAAAGGTACGGTTCAATTGTATGACTGCAGATTGTAACACTCGCTTGACGAGTGCTGCTTCATCAAAGAAGGATGACTTTTGACTTTTGACAAAAACAGACTAAGAAAGTCTCAAAATTCTTTGTTCGAGATGACGCCTATTTCGGGACATAGTTTGAGTCCCTCATCCTCATTTCTCTCGAAGCAAAATAATCATGGGCCGCACAAAATAATCCTTAGGTAAAATACCACTATATATTAACAAGCAACTGTAACCTGTAACAGTATTCAAGAAATAATGGCAACCAAGAAGGAGGACTCTTCCAAAAAGGTTCCTTATTTCCTTGTCCATCAGCCCGATCACCAGACCAAAGTTCTTTTTCAAGTTCCATCTCGTTTGGCCCTGTCAATCGTTAAACATCCCATCCTTTGTCGTGGTGCTGCCTTTGACTTGCAAATGGACGCTTCTTCCACTTCCTCTTTCGAATCTTCCAACTCGCAATTTGTTTTCACGCAATTTACCAGTCCTACACCAGAAGTAACGGCCGAAGCAATTTCGATGCGATTGGCTGTACGGATTGCGAGTGGTTCCTGTGGTGGCAATCCCGTACTGTCAAGCATTTTTGGAATATGAGAAACTGGGATTCGATAGTAGTTTCCCCAGCGCAACATGCTTTCTACTAAAATGGTTTTCAAATTTTGTGAAAACGAATGAACGGTTGTAGGTTTTTGGCATCTCGTTCGCGCAAAATTTTTGCAGAGACAAAATCTACACCTGATGAATGAAACCAGTGGCTAGAACACAACAATCATTGATCATTGTCTATGATTTGAAAAAGAGATTTTTATATCAAAGTGCTATTATTTTGATGACCAAATATATCCCTTCTTTTTTTCAAAGCACTGGTTTCTTGATGCCTTTCAGTACCAACGACTTGTTTACGGAGCAAGATGTGTGTGTGTATCTTTGCTTGCGTTTGCGGGGCAGTTTTCCGTTCCTGCAACACATGATCATTTCTTTTCCACTGAAGAAAAGCTATACATTCCCTTCCAATTGCGGGTAAGAAGGTCTATGGTCTACACATGAAGCCATTTATTTCGGGAAAAAGACTTGGTAATTGTTCAAGGCACTACGTAGGCAAAAGAAATGAAGGAAGAAAGAGACTGTTTTTTTTTGTACATTTGATGCACAACAGAAATTGCACTCTGCTGCAACTCATGGTCGGTAGGCATGAAAATCGTCTCGAGCTGGATATGAAAGAAAACACTACTTCTAAATAGTCCTATTATTATTATCCATTTAGCGTCCCCCCGATATTTGATTTCGTAACGCCAAAATACTCTGTTGCTTATCTGGTGGCAATTGAGCGATTTGTTGCGGTGTCAACGACATGACTTGTTGGACCAAGGCAGGATCTAGATTTTGGACGTTCCCAATAGCAACAGAAGGTGGTGGTGGTGGTGGAGGAGGAACAGAACCACCTCCGTACGTTGGTGGTGGTGGAATATTCATGGGAGGTGGTGGAGGAGCCGATGTACCAGCAGTATTAGCAGCAGCAGCGGCGGCGGCAGCGGCCCGAGCTTGACGAGGGTCCATGCGTGCTCGAGGATCTGCTCGTGCCGGTGGTGGGGGAGGAGCTGTCGTCGCGGGAGGAGCTGTTGGTGGTGGTTGAACGGCAGCTCGAGGATCAGCACGGGCACGGGGATCAGCACGAGCCCGAGGATCGACAGGAGCGGGAGCTGCTGCTACTGCTACGGGCATAGTCACAGCTGCCGTCATGGCAGAGGCAGGATTGTCCTTGACCATGTCAAGTTTAGACATGAGAAACAGAATTGCTTCAGGTAACTGAGGATGTCCCGAAATGATCCGGCGCGCCTCATCTGGATCTCGATCCGATATTTCTTTGAGTTTGGCAATAATATCGTACATTTCTCCTTTTGTTAGTCCCTTTAACGCATCCGCCACCAATTGAGTACCAGCAGCGGCTGACTGCTGTGCACTGGCCTGTGTTTGGTTCAAATCGCTACTATTATTATTATTATTATTATTGTTATTGTTGCCTTGATTGTTGTTGCGTTGTTGTGTCTGTGCCGACAAATCCATACCCAATTTCCCAGCCAGCACTTCCAAGTGGGAGGAATTGGAAAAGTTCACCCGCAATCGCCGTCCGTTTAGATCGTAATCGTTCATGTTGCGAATGGCACTCAGAGCTGCCTGAGGATCTTCGAACTCGACAAACGCAAATCCACGTGGTTTCTGTGTTTCCGCATCCGTTACCAACCGTACCTTGATGACTCGACCAATTTCAGAAAACGCTTGATGGAGCTGTTCTTCCGTCGTATGAAAGGCAAGATTTCCTACGAAAATATCGTGTTTTGGTTGATTGCCCGCAGCTGTTGCTGCTGCGGCTGCTGAGAAATTGGATGAACGAGTAGAAAAATGGTCCGTTTATTTGTCAGATTTAAAAAAAAAGAGACGTCGGACAGAAACAATCATTGATAACAAACAGGAATAGCTACTACTATCAACAAAAGACGTACCAGGAGGAGGCGGGGCAGCATACATGCCAGCGGCGGGAGGTGCTCCACCCCACATCTTTTTGGATTTTTTACAGTATTGTTATTATTTATTATTGCTGCTGCTGGTGGTGGTGGTACTGTTTTGAAACGGTGTGTTCTGTAATAAACTTTACACTGTTGAGACAGGGAAAGGTTTTGACAAAGCTTTACTGGCTGTGCAATTCTGAACTAGAAGTTTAAGTGAGTGCTGCGCAAGTTTATGTTATTGGATCATACTGGTGTGAATGAAGTTGAGGCTTGACTTGGGATATGACGCTTATCAATGCTACTTGTTAGTAGTAGTAGTAGTAGTACTAGCTAGCTAGCTCTACTACTACTAGCTACTACCAGTGTTCAAGTAGTACAGTACTACCAAACTAGTACTACAGTAAACAGTTACTGGCTCATACCCCAATGAACGACTAAGGTTAAGGACACTTTATTTTTTAGGAGCAACTTCGGTTATCACTTTTAGGTATCAGGTACCTGGTAGGATCATTTTCCGGTAAGGTAGGTCTCCAAAAACAAGCAACGACTACAACTAGCGCCGCTTTGTTTTCAGCTCCTGCTTCAGTTTGTTCTTATATTTCTCAAACAAATCATCGAAAGTTACAATTTCTCCATCGGCAATCTCAACCTTGACGCGTCCGTCAGCTACGGTCCACATTTCATTGGTGCAGCGCGACATAAAGTCTTGATTGTGTGATACAATTACCACAGCACCCTGAAATGTTTCTACAGCCACGGCCAAACTTTCCAAACTGTCACGATCCAGATGATTGGTTGGTTCGTCCAGAATGAGAACATGAGGTTCCGTGTACATGACGGTAGCAAACGCCAACCGCGCTTTTTGTCCACCACTCAGCGTTCCAATAAGCTGCAATGCCAAGTTACCCACCAATCCAAAACCACCCAAAAATTGCCGCGCCTCTTGCTCGTTCTTGGCGTGATGTTGTTGCATAAAGTAATCGACAGGCGTGGACTCTAAAAAGGCACCGAGATGCTCAATGTGATGTTGTGCAATGTGAGCAATTTTGAGATTAGGGTGTCTGTGGAACTCTCCACTGTCCACTGTAAGCTCGCCGCACAAGAGTTTCAAGAGTGTTGATTTCCCAGCACCATTCTTACCGACAATGGAAATGCGACTATCGTAGGATACATTTAATGACATGTCCTGCAAAAGCCATTGCTTCTTGTCGTCTGCTATTTCGTAGCGAAAGCAACAATCCTCCATTGTGATGAGTGGTAAATTAGAACCACTACCACCTCCTTTCAGTGGAGGCGCAGCAGGGAATTTGAAATTCAGTAGCTGCTGTTGTTCTCCAAATGCCACTTACTCATTGCTCACAAACGCAGACTGGAAGCCAGCGGAATTTGTGTAATTGCCAAAAATGTGACCAGCGCGATTCGACCCTCCTTTCTTGGTGTTGCCCTCTGCCAGCAACTTGAACTTTTGACCATTGTCACTAAATAATCCAATCCTTCCGAGCTTTTTTTGCCGCTCGGCTGCTTGGCGTTGTTTGTTATCATCGCGGTGTTTGCTGTTGGCCATGCTCCTTTGCTTTTGGATAAATTCTTTTGCCTTTTTCTCCTTCCGAGTCACAGCCTCGGCCTTATTCGTATTTCGTGTCCACATCTGCTCCTCTGACTCTCTAAAAGACGAGTAGTTTCCAACGTGGTACTTGAGCTTGCCATTCTCAAATTTAATCATATCAGTACAGATACTGTCCAGAAAGTGTCCATCGTGAGAAACAACCACAACCGTTAGGTTCTTGTCGACGATCCACTGTTCCAAAAACATAATGGCCGAAAGATCTAAGTGATTCGTTGGCTCGTCAAGAAGAAGAATATCGGGCTCGCTGTATAATGCCTGGGCCAATGCGAGTCGCATGCGCCAGCCTCCGCTCAACAGACTACCTTGTGTTTCTAGCATGTCTTGCTTGAATTGCAGTCCTTTTAGAATAGTCCTTGCTCGTGCATCCAGACTACCAAAGCCTTTAGTCTTGTCGCCAGCTTCGTCGTCACTAGAATTTTCCTCTGCGTCCATTTCGTCCAATTGCTCATAAATCACGGAAAGTTGCTCGGCAGCCGTTTCTAAGCTATCAGCGTCCGCATTTGTGTCTTCTAATATGGCCTCCAAAAAGGCCGCATGTTCTTGCAAATCTATTCTTTTTTGTGCGCGTCCTCCTCGTCCTCCATGTTGGCTCACTTCCTTCATACAGTCCAGTATAGACTGTGGTGTCCCCAGCACTTCTTGTTCGACCATTTTGACACTCAAATGCAACGGCCAACCCGGTACACTTCCAGTGGCAATTCTTCGCAACAACGTACTCTTGCCCACGCCGTTGGGACCCATTAATCCATAGCGGTGTCCATGAGCAATTGCCAAGTGTGTCTCGTGTAACAGTTCTTGGCCTCCGTAGGATAATGTGAGTTGATTAACGACAGCATCCTTGCCGCGGTAAACGCCAAGACCCCGATTCACTCCTCGTCCACCTTTGCCTCGACCACCCCAAACAACATCTTGGTCTTGACCGTTATTATTATTTGCTTTTGCTCTGACGTCATTCCAAGCAGATGCATAGTCGTCCATTTCATTGAGTTCTTGAGCACCGATTGTATTGAGCCTGGCTACTACGGTATGAAGGTTGTCATCATTATTGTTTGAGCTGTTCTTGGGATTCGTTTTGTGGCGTTGTTGTTGTTGTTTCCTTTGTCGTCGCTGTTCCTTTCGTCTGGCAGCAGGATTCTTTGCTTTGTCTCTTGTGTGTCCTTCTTGTGAGGAGTCATCTGTAATGGAAAGCGCGTCGTCGTGATGGTCATGATGACTATTGTCCGATGTGTGATCCACTTGTGGAGGCAATAGCAACTCTTTGGTCTGCTCCTGCTCTGGCCTTGTACTTGTAGCAGTAGTAGCTAAATTAGCTGGTTCTTTTTCTTTTTTGTCAGCATTATTGTAAATGGCGCGTACTAATGTATTGGCCAAATCTCGATTGTCTTCCAAAAAGGGTTGCACTGCATCTACCAAAGTTTCCAGCTCGTCATCAGCATCACTTTCTACTAAAAGACTCTCTAAATAGTCAAGCAGCATCTCATCTTGTTCCAGCAAGCTCCTGGGGATGTGATTTTCGAGTGCGGCCTTGACGACACCCACTTCAATCATTTTTCGTTTTGTTTGTTTGTTTGTTGCCTGTTTTGGTTTGCTGGTTTTGTAGAAATTAGTGTCGGTTACATGTCTTCTTACTCTTCATCCTTTTATTTTTTATTACCCGATCTGGTTGTGCTTGGTTAATCGAAAGTTGCACGATTCGATTCGTAGAAGTCAAAGGACTTCCCGTCTGGTCGTGAGTCTTTCAGGGATTCAAAAAATAAAATGAATTTTAATAATGACATTCAGCCGTTCGTTATTACTGATGCAATCCCGCAAGACTCATTGATACCTTTAGGGAAACTGCAAGCTGCCTCGATGCATATGCAACGAATAAGCAGAGCAGTCCAGGACGTGTCCAAGACGACAACAAAGAAAACTTACATCAGAATCATATCATTATTAATTATTTTATTGCTACCCAAACAAAACCGTTCCCGGAGTAAAAGCTTTACTGTAACAGAAAGACCAACGCCCAACGCCAGAAGATACCAGTAGAGGACAAGCCATCACATCATAAAAAATAACCTGCACATCAAACCCAAACGAAATAAATATAATTACATCAAAATGCCTCTCTCTCACTTGCTAGCTCAGTTGAAACAACTTCCGTTAGAGCATGCGACAGAGTCCCACACGGACAGTGATGATCAGGATGAACCACCGGGCGCAAAAACCACCTCTCAAAGTTTGAAAGTCGTTGATGCTACTACCGATGAGGAAGATGTCATGGTTCCCAGTTGGATCAAGCGCCGTTCTAGACGTGTCAAGACCAAGAGCGCTATTCCGTTGTCCATGATGGCCGATATTGCAGTCGATACGAAAAATCACAATCCACCGGAATGCGCTGGAACCTTTCTCAGTATGACGTGGGAAGGCGGTCACAGCAAAAAGAACCACCACAAGATTATGAAGGAACTGAAATTCTACTGTGAATCACCCGCCATGATTGACTTTTGCGAACGAGCAGGATTGGAGGGATGTAAATTTGAATGGAATCCTGCCAATGCAGCGGCTGTCAAACGCTATCATCATCCCAACTTGACCAAAAGCAACACTAACAAGAAGAAGCAGAAGAAACGATTATTGGACAAGCTCCTGCATCCACGTCACGCCACCTTTTATCAAATGTACGAACAATTCTGGAATGCCTACGAATTGTCCAACGGCAATGAAGACTCGGATGATGAAGATGGGGATAATGTTCACAGTATGGGTGTCGTTTTTCATGGAACACCCAAAGAGCGCGTCTCTCATATTCTTCATCACGGATTGGATCCCAAATATCGTCGCACGCAAGCCTTCGGCAAGGGAGAATACTTTGCCAAAGATCCTGGATTAGCAACAACCTATTGCCAAGGTGGACATTCTTTGATCGTCTTTCTGGTCTTTTTTCCGCCAGAAAATGAAAAATATTACAGTCAACGTGATCGAGACATTTTGGTGATTAACAATCTGGCCCACGAATTGCCCATTGGGGTGTTGCATTTTGAATCGGTCGATCGAACGGTGGTGCAACACACACAACAATTGCGTATCGAACAAAAAGCACTAAAGGAACAAGCCATTCGCAAGGAAAAAGATCTCAAAGAAGCTTTGGCGCAAGAAGAACAACAGCCCAGTGTTGAAGTATTACAGAATATGGACCAACAAGTCCGAGAAGCGTGGCAACTCTATTATCGGGCAAAATTGGATGAAAATCGAAATACGATGGAGCACTTGAAAACAGAAGATGAAGTAGAAGTAGTCGTACAGGTAGCCGCAAATAAGGAACAAGATCCTCCCGAGCCTACCGACACAGCCACTACTACTACTACTACAAGTACGACGGTTACTACATAGTAATATGGTGCGACTATAGCTTTGCAAATAAAATGATAATGATTTGAATTTTAAGTGTCGCCTGAAGCTGGGTTGTTAAATGTTGTAGTTTAGAGCAATGGTGTACAGTATGTATGCAAAACTGGCGAGGAAGAGTAGTAAACCTTGAATATCGAAAAACGTGGACACCACACTGTCTACTCGTGGTATATTTGCAATCTCGAGCCAACGAAAATATGATCAAAGACAAACTTCTACAGTAAATTCCATCATTTATTTTGGAACTTGTAGGAGCATCCAGTTTTGCCCGGAGAAATCATAATAAAAATTATTATTTTAATTGTACAGTACATCCCTGAAATAAAACAATGTTTCGAGAGACAAATAATTTAAACCTTTTGTGCATCAAAATTGTAGACCTGACCAATATTTGAAAGAAATCGATATTTACAAGGGGACGGTTGATCAAGCAAGCTTATAAGTAGCCGAACACTAGCTGGGGGTAGTCGTGATTGCAAGTACTATTGAAGTCGAAGCAGCAATTGGCGCCGTCGATCCGAATTTCATGCCAACCGATTCTCTCCATTATTGGTTTCGTCGTCGCATGTATTCTTCGTAGAGAGAGGTTTCTTCGATCGTTTGATGAAACGAGGGCTCTTGCACCGCGGCATATTCTTCTGTTGTAGAATAGTCTCCATTAGTTTTCGTAGTTACTTGGGTCGTCTCTTGCTGTTGCCAAGAATTTCCCGATCCTGCTGATGGGTATCCAGACGTCGTCTCTTGTTGCCAAGATGCAACTTCCCGCAAGGTTGCTTGTGACGATACTGGTGATATGGCAGCACCTGTTTGGATCGATGCCAGTAGTTCATCATTATCTTCCAGCAATTGTTCGGCCGGTACTGTGTACGTTCCAATAAAGGGTTGTGCCAAGTCAATGCCAATGCAATAAATGGCCGTTATGGTTCCCACCAACAGACTCCAAACCAATCGAATTTGGAACTTGTCGAGAAACAGAATGACTTTGCGATCGGTTTCCAACAAAAAGATGAATAAAATGGCCGCCGATAATGCCGTGATAGTCAGATAATGAAGATCCGGAAATCTGGTTTGCAGCGACGTAATTCTGGCATTTCTAGCATCACTAATGCTCTGGAGTGTTTCGTACGACCGCTCCAATATATTGCCGTGAATTACATTGCCGTCATCCTTGACACTGAGAGAATGTAGTCCATTTCTGAAATCTGAAAGAGGCCTAGAATTGATGCGGAGATTTTGCACATTATCTCCCTGTTGGTCCGGATCAGATTCATTCACCAACACTTGTAAATAGCTTTGAATGTAATTGCCAAATTCTCTTCGATGTGCTTGTGGATAAAATGCAATCAACTGAATCAATCCCCTCACACCTTCCGTCTCCCGACTGAGAGACGAATGAACGGTAATTTGTCGATTCCGTAATTGTGTTCCCGTGGTCGAAATGAGATTGGCATACAAGAGGGAAATGGCGGTCATGACGACACCGTTTAGTGCTGGTAGCAGGATGGACCACTGTAATTGTCCCCCATCAACCGGTTCCCAGTTGTTTTTCGAGAGCACATTAACCGCGTTGTGAAACAACATCGACGTGGTTGGATACAAAAAGAAAGACGCGATAGCGGCACTCAAGGGAGTTGCGACAAAGGTAGAGCTCTCCAAAAAATGTTTGTCTTCTCGTCCCAGTAACTCATTAATGTTGTTGTAGATTTGACGAAAGGTGGTGACAGTTGTAGGACGGCTCTCCTCACTGGTCGAGGCAGATAAGCACGTCGACAAGGCTAGGCGTGGCACGGACGTAGCAGAGGCAGAGAATCTTTCTCCTGGGCCACAGCTCCTGCCATAGTATTTTGTCATGGGTTGCTGTTGAGGCAGCAGCACAAAGGCCTGTGCTTTTCCTAGCAACAAGCAGCTGAGCCCTACCAAAAAATTTATACTTGAACGAATCATAATATTATGTGGTAATGTTTAGATAGGCAAGAAAGTTATGAAGGTTCGGTGAAAACTAATGATTGTTTTGAGGATTTGAAGCTTGTGGCACTACCATGTGCAGTACAGTACCAACCTACCGTACTAGTAGACTAGTACTAGTAGACTTTCATCTGCACTACTCTACCTGGTAGTCTACTATTACTACTAGACTAGTAGATTACTCGTACATAATAATGACGGTATGCATAAAGTGTCAACCACATTTTTTTTCCAATCTTTTTGAAAATGCCTCAGCCTTGACAGGGTTGGGGGATTGGTTCCAACCGTGGTTACCACTACTCTAGTAGCTAACTAGTAGTAGTAGAGGTAATATACTAGCTAGTAGTACTACGTACTACTACTACTACTACTACTAGTACTGCCTGGCTGGTGTGCTTGAGTAGTGCTTGCTGTAGTAGTATTGGTCTAGCTAGTAGACTACCACTTGATTTAATTTAGTGTCGGGAAATACGTACAATAGAGATGGGGGGTTAAATAAATGTTTCACTGTCCGGGTGTGAAAAGAAGATCTGTTATCACCAAACGAGGGATATGGCGACCCCGGGATTTGGAAAACCATCCCGGGATATGGGAAAAAAATATCCCGGGGTAGTTTTGGCCAACAGCACTTTTTGGGGCTTAAGTATTATGAACAGTTATTTTTAACACCAGTTGATCTAATTACTATCTCAGTGCGATTTTATTAAATTATGGTGCATTGGCTGTCAATAAAAATAAAATGGTCAAGCTCTTTTAAGCTAGCATTTAACAGGTAGGTGCTGAACCACTTTA
>Ga0100402_1002779_pt1 | contig 19438 bp, 26 predicted proteins | sample CryGeyme20150102_FD_80419 | JGI IMG/M metagenome (GOLD analysis project Ga0100402, IMG submission 80419) | Groundwater microbial communities from Crystal Geyser aquifers in Utah, USA - Crystal Geyser metaG 2015-0102 | ecosystem: Environmental > Aquatic > Deep subsurface > Groundwater | place...
CCAGCAAGAGCGTACAGGATTATAACTAAAAGTCGCAAATCGGTTGCTAGACCTCTTGGAGTAAAGCTTAGCAATATATCGCCAATATCACAAATTGCTCTTTGGCTCTCAACCTCTTCTGGTACACTCTTCTTTGTTTTCACAGCTAGTCTGGCATATCAGCCAAGAAGAAGCTCTCACTAGCTCAGCCATTCTAAAGGCCCCCATCAGGGTACTAGGTATCACCTGCTCTCGAGTTGCCATCTCTGCTCTTCGACTCTTCATCAACTCTTCTACACACAATCTGCAGATCCGCCAAAACGAATTATCTGTTTCAGAACTCTTAGAACCTCTTCTTTGCATTTTACTCGACCAACCGATGCTCACTCACTCAAGTACTGAAATTTTATACTACTTTCTTTTTAAGCTGGGGCAAGAAAGGCTCCTAACAACTCTTGAGAACAAAAATTCTAAAAAATTGATTGATCAGCTCCGAGAGAGGAGAGTACATGGAACTCTACTTTCTCTGCTTGATGGCTCTGGCAATATTGAGCTATCTGCAAACGCCTACGAGAATCCTTTTGTGATTGAGTGATAGATGATAGTAGGTCAAACATTATAGATGATAAAATTGTTCTTTTGGGCAGCATAACTACTGCGGCCCGAACGTTTTAAATACTAAAGCTACCGTGGATGAATGAAGTAAAATGGATTGTCTTCCTTCTCCTCCTTCTTGTCTCTGCCCCTAGAGCTCCAGCCACTCTTCTGGCTTCTCTTACTCTTTACACTCTTCTGGCTTGGCTTTCGACCGGCATCCTTTTTTTCTGCGACAGGGTCATTGATCTCGATGGCCTCTTTGGCAACTGCAGGTTGAGTCAACTCTATCTACTTTTCTTTGCTGTGTTCAGGAGAGGAGCACTAGGTGATCAGCTCTTCTTTTATATTTTTTTTTCTCTGCTTGCGTTTGTAGGCGAGATAAATGAGTGTCAAAACTGTTCCGATGATAACAGAAGCTACAATCAATCCGATGATGATGTCGAACCACAGTGGATTTTTTAATTTTTTGGCGCACTCATCTACGTCGACCCAACTGTACTCAAGACTGTGGGGCACTGGCCTTGCTCGTTGCAGCAGTTGAAAGGGCAAGTCGGCAACTTGCACTGCTCTCCTTGGCGCAGATAGGATTGTCTATCCATAAAATAAATATAATCAAGTTGAGCAACACTTCTTTCCCTTATTCTACCTCTCAGCCTACTCCTGCCCTTCAACGTCCTCAGTCAAATATAATTGAGTATTCTTGCCATCACGTTCGTTCCTTAAAGGTTTAGAAGTATTTATGTCATCTCTACCAAACTGGAGGCTTGAGCGAGGACAGCTTTTATTTTCAAGGTCGAGTCTGGCAGTCACTCCACTAAAAAGATCTGAAATGCCTGTACCATCTTTTGCACTTACTCTGAAATGGCTCAGTTTACACAGGAGGGGTATACTGTCAACCATTTTTAAGCTTTTTTATCTGAATTGCTCATGAAATACGTATCCTCGAGGTCTATTTTATTCCCCACCAGGAATGAAATCGCATGTTAAGACTTATGTTATCGGTACAAGTCGTACCACTAGGCAGCATTTTTGAGTGAAACCGGGTTGGAGGCATCATATACGATGAGACTACAGCTTGAATCTTTGAGGTAGCTCGGAATAAGACTTTTGAATCTTTCCTGGCCAGCAGTGTCCCAGAGTTGAAGACGGTACTGTTGACCTCCGTATGTGATATTTTTGACCAAAAAATCGATTCCGATGGTAGCATCATAGTCTGGTCTGAAGGAGTCATTAATAAATCTGCTGATGATGGCGGTCTTTCCTGTTCCCTGGTCACCCAGCAGCACTATCTTGTACTTTGTCCGAGCTATTTGCGGCCTAATAGATTCCATGTGATTATTATTCGCCAGTAGTTGTTTAATATTATAGAGTAATCAAAATTAAAATTATAGGAACATTCAAGTATCACATCAGAATGGGATCAATCCTTTCAGGACACTCGGCTCCATCTCCGTCTAATCGATTATGTGTTGCTTGAGGGTGTTGGTCAGTGAAAAAAGCTGCTAAAAGAGGTCGCAATCAACGATGTTACCCTTTGAAACCAGACGAGCACTTCTTTTGCTTTGCTGGATCTGTCGACTTGTTCTCAGGTTAAATCCTCCAACAAAGGGCAACTATTGGCAAAATATTTTCTGGGACTCAAGAAAATTTTAGTCAGCATTTTATAGTTTCACTGTATTCAGAATCTTGATGCTACCATCGCTGAGAGCGATGAAGACCACTTTTCCTTCTCCCGACCTCGACTTTATTGAGTTGATTTCAGCTCCTAATCTGATATCACTGATTTTCTCTGCTCGGTCTAACTTGAGTCCAAGAACGAGCAAGTTGCTTTCATCATCTGCTATGATAGCTCTCAGCTATTATTCTCGTTCCTATCCGAAGTTGAAGAAACTGACATGACGGATTGGGCACCGAAGACCTTCATACCAAACCTATTTCAGCTTTTCCTCCTCTATCCATTTGCCGACATAAAATCCGAGTCCTCCATGAGCACCTCCAAAAAGCATATAAGTCGGACTTCCTTGCCCTCCAGGAATTTGAGGAACTATGTCAGGTATGTGAGAAAAGGCTGTCAGGAAGCTTCTCTTGGCAGTGAAGTTGTGAGCCCGGAAAGACTCAAGGGTTTTATCTTCTTTGAGGAGGTTGATGAAGATTACTGAGGATGTTACTAGGAGCAATCTATCAGGAGGCATATATCGAATGTGAAGGATGGGCTCGTCAAGAGGTTTCTCTCTTTCGACAATTTTGTTTTTGGTAGCACAGTTGTATACTCTGAAGCGGAATCTAACAGACTGTGGATCACAATTGCCTTCCTCATCACGGAAATAGTCGTAATAGCTCATTGCTAGCAGATGATTGAAAGTGCGAAGAGTGACAATGGTTTCAGTTCCCAGCTGGCAGTGCCAATGAGATTCGATATTGTTTTATTACCTTTTGAATATTTCGAAGCCTTTTCTATTATATGTGCAATAGAAGGATGGTGTGTTAGAACTTTACAAACCCATTAAACCTTCTTTCAAGGAACACTAAATTTCCTTGATCCAAAAACCATCTCTCACCTCAGATCCTAGTTTGACCTGCCTGATCTTGTTTTAGTTTTGTAGAGCCCATAGTTTATCCTCCATTCTGAAAAAACTTCTGATTGTCCCATTCTGTATGCTTTAGAGAAGCTCACCTTTGTAAAATAAAAAATTTCCGGCTCTAACTACCTTCTGACCTATGTCTTTAAAAGGTCGTTTGTCATCCCATGAGAAGTTTTTTACAACATTCAGAGGAGTGCACACTCTTCTGAATATTATTCCACTCTCTTCGAGAGAAAAGTATATTCGATAAAGAAGCAACTCTTGAGTATCAGTTACGAACAAAAGAAGATTTTTTCCTTGACTGAAATAAGCTTGAGCAGCTATGATTGCCCCTTTTTCCTGGGGACTAAGTCGAAGCCCATGTTAGATCATGACATATTCAGGGCAAGTAATACTACGGTATCTGTCTCTTTGACTCTCAGGTTTTGCCAAGCCGAGCTCATTGGTAAGGAAGGGGCAGCCTTCAAAGACGTCCGAAGCCTCATATATAAGCTTATGCTCCCTTTTGGCCAGATTTAAGAGCCACACTTCAATACGGTCACTGAAGCAAAGATACAGCTCAAGAAGTTGGTTATCCTTTACGGTTCTGTCGCTTGAGACTTGACGGAAGTTGAAGAAGGCATCGATGAATTTGCTACCCTATCGTTTGAGAGATATTTAAAATTATATTTTCTCTTGCTTAATGAAGTTGAAGAAGCACCAGTGTGTTCCAGAATAGGCTATCAGATAGGAGTCAATACACCTTCTATGCTGCATTGACCATCCTTCCCATTATATTGGACTCAGATAAAAAGAACTGCCATTAAAGCTGGCAGCTTTGCCCGTCAAGCCATCAGCTGACCTGAGCAACAAAAAACGTTGGTCTTTGACTTTAAACTCAAAAAATTCACTTGCAGATTCAAGAATACTATCGAAGTCATTCCCGTTATCTCTATAAAATTTGAATAACCCTTCACGTTTGACTGCCAAAATTTATTGGCATGTTGTACTGCCAATTAAGAGGGAGAATAGGCTGTGGATGTTGGGCATTTGCTATAGAGTCATCTTTTTCTTATGAGTCACAAAGGGTCTAGGATCGATTTTGGGGCTTCTGCTCATCTCAAAGATTCTTGTCTTTTGGTCTTCATAGTTTTAGATGAAAATCATGTCTTTGCTGACATGAAAATCGATGATATTTCCGATGCTGGTGTGAATGGTGTTTTTCTGGCCTTGCCTGTTGACCAAAGTGACCCCTGTCTTTGAGCAAATCACTACAAGCCCATCCCTATAAATGACCTTTTCAGCATAGAGATTTTCAGCTATAAGTGTGCTCTTGAATTCATATTGATCCTGAAAGGTTCTGGTTCTATCAAAGAGAGTAAATCGTTTTTATTATGCCTCCCACACTAAAATAGGAAACATGCTTGCATGAACATTGAAAACATTAACTGGTGTTTCATATGTTGCAACATCAAACATATGTTGAGGAGTTTTGAGGGTGATAGTAAATGGCTCTGTATTACTGACAAACAAAAGATCGGCTACGGTTGAGGAAGGCCGAGGATGAGAAACTTTGATCTAAGTGTTAGCGGGAGGTTGGTCTCTGAGAGCCATGGGGTTGATCAGAGGCTGCTCGTTGGAGTATCCTTCGTTTATATAGAAAAAGTTGATAACATTTAAAGCACTGAAGACAGACTCTTTTCCTTTATGACACCACATATAGGTGAAATCCTCAGAAACAGTGATTTTGTCAACATTTCCGAACCCAAAATCTGGCAATCGAATTTTTATCACCTCAGCCAGATAGGCTCTTGGCACTTCATGATCGTTCCAGGACACCTCTTCCTCCACAATTTGATAATTTTCCTTCGCTACTGGTCTCTTCTTGAAGCGAAGGATCAAGTTTTCCGAGATGCAGTAGATCAAGTAGTTACGAACTTTGATGAGAAGAAAATTTCCAACTCTGTCTGGGTAAAGTTGTGCTGAGTCAAGGTCATCTAAGGGCAAAAATTCTAAACTGAGCATAAAAGTGTTCCGAAGAGTGTTTCCCTCTAAACGCAACCCAACTATTCTTTGCCCAGTGTTGATAACGATCAGTCTGTCCCAACCGACTACCTATCTTATATATTCATGCAGACGCCAGCTGCCCAGCTCAAAAGCTACGGTCTGCTCATAGACCGCGTAGAGGCGAAGAGTTTATTTTGTAGCGGTTGCAAGACCGGATACAAGTCTTAGTTACTCGCCTTTGTAAACTACGACTCTCGGCTCATCAAGACGGAAGAAAGCAATGTGTTGAACCTGCTGAGTGGGGAGCAAGGTAGTCAGGACTTGATTGTAGGTGGACGAGTAATCCACACCTTTTTGGGGGTCCATTTGATATAAAAAGATCTACCAATAGCACACTCATACAGAGCATTCCCGCCACCCCATAAGCTTGTGTCAGGGTTTGATCAAAAAATAGAATTATTGGATAGGGGGGTAAATTGAGTGCATCGGAATGTGACTGGTTGAGGCGGGCTGCATATATGGAAATGGTGGTTGGTATTATTTAATTAGTGTTAGTGATGAGTGTGAAGCCGATGACGGTCAAGCAGGCCGAGAAATGGCTGGAGAAGTTGAAGGGCTAAAACATGCAGTCCTACAAGGCCATCAGCAAGTCTCTTCGCTCCTATGAGAAGAACTAGGATGACCACGACTGCTACCTCAAAGTCAGCCATACCCTCCTAGCCCACTCTGACCTTACCAAGGAGCTCAACAACTACATGGAAGAGCCCAACAAGTTCATCATCAGCAAAAGCGAAGAGGACAAGATCAAGGACTTCATGGCCTATGTCAAGAAACATCACTTCGCAGCCTTCGAAAAAATCATCGCCATGATCCAGGAGCTCAGCAAAACTAAGGGAGGAGACCCAGTAGAAATCAGCAAGAGCCTTCGACCTCGTCTCAGTGGAATTGTTGAGGGAGATCGTGAGCTTGAAAGGGTCACCGAGGAAGCCCTTGATCTATCCGGTGAAGAGCTCATTTCCCGGAAAAATTTGGAACACCTCAGAAGTCTCAAAGAGACTCAACCAATCAAGGAGGAGACGTAGCAGGTGCGCCCTAAGCATGAGCCAAAGCAACAGCAGACAGCTAAAGAGCTAAAATATTTTTAGGACATTGGTCGTCAGACTGGAGGTGGAAGGTACACTAAGCAGGTGCTGATTGGTCCCTTTGCCAATCCTTCTGAGGAGAAGAGCATAATCAGACAGCTGTAAAAGATGGTGGACGAAAGTAGTTACGCCTATATAATCAAGGTAACAAATTTATACACCCTCAATATCATTACCAGAAATGAAGCCTTTGATGTCCTTGGAGGGATCCAGGCTGATGAGCTTTATCTGGAATGTCTCAGAGACATTCTTGATTGCAGATAAACTGAGAGAAGAAAAAATAGTGTCTTCAGGCCTCTAAACGACATGAACTTCAGCAACTGCGAAAGAGCTTCTCCTAGTTATGTAACCATGCCTCTTTATTACCCGACTCTTTGTAAATCAAAACCTGAATGGATCAAGGCTATTACCAACGAAAGCTGGGTATCTGTTCCCTATGGTTCAGAAGAAAGTGAAAATTTCAGTGTCAGGAATAAAAACTCAAATTAAATCAACTTGCTTAAAGCTGAGGATGAACGCTATTAGTTTGATCTCTACATGAAAAGGCTTGTTAAATCCCTTGAACTTCTTGAACATCTTCTGGATGAAAATTCTAATTTTGATGAAGCTGCAAGAGAGAAAATCATCAAAAAGATCGTCGGTCTTGGCTCTCTTCAAACTCTTTACAAAAACTGCCACAGGGACCAGAAAGAAGAACTTGAGTGGTATCTAAGGACAATTGACCTCTAAACTTGCAAGGTATTCAAGGAAAGAGTTCAAGCTCAGGTCAATGAGTTGAGGAACATCAAGGAGGTTCATGCTATAAAAAACTGGAGTGAAGTGGCAAACAAAAATTTCTTCAAAGCTCTTGACCTGAAGGGTTTCGAATTCAAGAAAAATGAAAAAGAGAAGATGAAGGCTGCCTTTTTCCTATCTTAGCTTCAGGAGCGTCATAAGTTGATGGATAACAGTGGATAGAACAAAAATGGTATTATTTTTGAGGAAAAGAAGTAGTTTTTTACAGTTCTCAACAGCTTTGAAAGCAGCTCTCGTACCGAAAAATGCTTGACTCGCAAATTGCCTCAAATCGAGACATTTGATCTTCAAGATGAAAAGTCAAAGCATCGCTATCCCATGATCATCATGATTTTCGAGGACAAGGAGGTTTGCCAAAACATATATTCCCTCCTTCTCTTCTACATTGACAGCTTCCCCATGACCGTTCCTGAACAATACAAACTCAAGTGTTACCTTGAAGAATTTTTAGTCGAGTATCTAGGATGGGAAGTTCCATAAAAGAAATCCTTGAACAGTGAGAAATTTGATGAATAAAAATTTTACGCCAAGGTAGCAGGCAGCTAAGAGCCGGTAGACATCAACTCCTGGATCAACAAGGAGCCTCCTGAATCATTAATGCAAGATGGTAAGTAAAAAGAGCCAAAAGGATAGAAGGAAGAAAAAGGGTAGAAAGACAAGATATCCATGTTGAAGCTGCTGAAAGACAAGCCATCACCCTATTCATACTTGCCGATTCAGTCTGAGGAAAAGAAGGTTCTCTATGGATCTGAGCATCTTTACACCTTAAGTAGGTTCATCTATGCCCTCTATGAAAGGATGATCAGGATGAAAGAAGTTGCAGAAAATCAATAGAAGATCGACCTCTTCTACATTTTGCTTTATGCATGCGTCAGGGCCAAATAAAGTAGCAAGTTCGAATAAAACCTTAACTTCCTCTTTGGAAAATACGCCTATCTATTCAGCACAATCTACAAACTTCTTGATAATCTTATCAAAAGCCTCGGTGCATTCTCGAACTGCCCTCTCGCCTTCGAGTTTTTTGGCATGGCTGATGATTAGGATCTTTACTTCCTTCAGCTCAACAGATTGTGTCTCAACAACGGACTAACAAATGTCAAGCTTATTAGACTCACCTACAACAAAGCTGATCGGGTACTTTATGTGAACCACCTTGACAGCTATTACAAAAGCGACGACTCAGGAAAGGACATGGTAAAGAAGAGAGGGGATATTTCCAAAGGAATCGAGATCTACACAGTAGACAATTATGGGCTTGGAGACAAGAAGAGAAGAAAACTTAATGAAGTACTTGAGAATAGTGAGCTGGAGTATATTTTTGAAGGAAATACAATAAAAATGTTGAACCATGGTTAAAACGAAGACTTGATGCAGTTCATCGGTCGAAAGCAAATTTTCTCAAAGACGATCAAGCGGGAATTGAAGAGAGCCCATCGGATGTGGGGCAGGAGCCATTGATCATCCATCATCAATCTTTAAGTATAACCTTATCCTATTACTGACTGTATCTATTCTGCTAAATTATGATAACCCATCTATTTTCCATTATAGAAAATCATGGGAAACCTCATCTCAGAGCATCCTGTCCTATATCTTCACCACATCTCTCCTTCTAACGAAATATGCAAACCTTGCGATGACCTGGCCACCCTTCCTTCTCCCCTCCATGGTAAGGTTGTTATCCCCTTCACTCTATCACATCAAAAGAGAGAGTTCATCACCCGTCATCATCATCAAGTTTTACTGCTCAATGACTAGCCTTTGTTAGAAAGCTATTTTAAGCGTCAGTTCAAAGGAGTTCCTGTTATCACTCACTAACAATTGACGAACAGACCGGAGGAATGTATCCAGATGAGCTTTGACTAAAAATATTGTCCAGTGCCTCTCATTCTTGAAAGGTTCAATGAGGTCCTTCTCAAAAACTATCTCATTGCATTTTCACATAGAGGAATCAGAGTTGAGTACTTCGATCGACTTTAACATTTTTTGAAATCGTAATGCACTAATAACCTATTGGTCTGTAGCAGTGTTGAGTTGGAGCAGCTTTCTCACCGCATTCAAAACCTGACATACAACCGACGTGAAAATCAAAAGAAAATGACAATTATGTGTTTTTGTAATCGAGATCAGTATCTCTTTTCAAAACGAACTGAAGTAGCTATGCAAGCCAATAACATTGATGTGACTCTTCATCAAAATATGCTTTAAATCATCTAAAAGATTAGAAATGATCTTTTGACATCCCATGCAATCGCCCTGCCTGCATAGAAGGTCCTTTTTTATCTCGATTAAAAATAAAAGGAAATGAACTATCTGCTGAAAATGGCTAAGAGAATCGAACGAACAATAAAGCAAGCCAAAGTAGGAAAGGTTCTGAATAAACAGAAGCTTCTAGATAAAATACAGGGGAATCAGCACTCTATTGTCATACTGAGCAGTGATGCCAAATAAATGAGAGCACATCTGGATTTCTATGAGTCACTTGAAACGATAGGTATTGAGGACCGGGCATTGTTTCTTCGAAGAGATAACTAAATGGGTTCTAATGTCATGCAAAAAATATAGACCACAATCGTCAGACCCAAATATCGATCTTGTGACCTTACCGAAAAACCTTTGGTCTTTTTTGGAACTTTAGATAGCTTCAAAAAAGTGCTCAGTAGCTTTCCTCAGCTCACCTTCAAGAAGTTTGTGGACTCTACAAAAGACAAGCACTAAATTATTCATTTTCTGAGGGCACGGACATAGATCGTGGTCAGCACTCAAAGAATTTGTGAATGTATGGAGGAATGGGGTTTTTTAGAATGCAGAATAATTCTTCTGCAAAGCAGGCGAGGGACATTCAAGGGGGGCCAGCAACAAGAGCTGATATAGAAAGGGTCTTGTCCCAAAGAAGTATGGTTTTCTTCTGAATAGGAGCTTCTTAGATCATTTTCGAATGATGAATCTATCCTTAATCTTGATTGTAACTATGGGAGAAAGAAAATGGCTACGATCGGCAAAATTCTTAACTAAACTTTCATGAAACTCAAGGAAAAAAAGACCCTCCTCCACAACTAACTGACTGGCTCTGTGTTTCTCTTTTCATGCGAGTACTATTTTTTGGACCAGGTCAGCAGTATCATCATCAAATATTTCACATCAAAAATATTAGGGAGCTTTGAAAAGAAATGCCTATTTCACCATCTCAGATTTAAGCTCTACGATGAACTCCTTATGCTTCATCGGACCTCAGTCATTGAGGAAGAAGTCCTTTAGGCACTTGAGAGAGATCAAAGCAAAGATATTTTTGAACTATCTGATAACCTTTTAGGTCTCACAACGTAATACCCCTTTTTACTTGAGGAAATCAACAGTGCTTGGGAATTATTTCTCTACCAGGATAGGGCTGAATACCTAAGCAATTGCCAAATTATATTGTTCCTTATGTTGCTGTCATTCAACAAGACAAGTTTCACTCAGCATCACAACGAAACCCTCCAGCACCTCACTCTGAAAGTCAAAAGTGGAACTATTTCTTGTTAAGAATAGTCGTTGGTAAATTTTGCTGCCAAAACGAAAAATAGTTTTGTCTATAACATGGGCTTTCTACACTGCTTTTAATATCAGGCAGGTCAGTAAGTCTTGGAAGAAGGAGACATCATCATCAAACTTGAGGGAAATGAACTCAACAACTTTGGATTTTCTCTGCCTGTATGGCGTCGAGGAACCTAAGTCCTGATAGCCCCCTTGACAAAATTTTAGTTTATCTACAAACATCATAGTCTCAATCTAAAATTATCTTTCAATGGGCAACAAAAAATGCTAGAAAAATTCAATGAACACTTTCTTGAATAAAAAGTAGGGCTTCGACTTTTTGCATAGGAAAGAGTAGTCAGGGGCTTAGATGCTTTTTTAGAGAGCATGAGCCGAGGAAAGCTGGAGGCAGCTGGTGTTATATTGAAGAAATTCATCAGGGAAGACGAGTTTATGAATAAAGACCTTCTCAATGCGTATATCATTCTCCATCATTTAAAGTGTGGAGATATTGAATAAGCATACAAGCGTCTTAGGCAGGGAAAGTATTTTGACATTTTATCAAAAGTCATCACTTCTTGCAGAGAAGGCAGCTCAGTTGAAGCTGCTCACTCTTAATTCACGACGGAAATATATGCCGATGATAAGTAATCTTTTACAAACACAAGCAATCATGAGATAGATCATGTTATACCTGATAACCTTCTGAGAAGCTCAACTTTTGATGTGAGGCCAAAAGATAAAAGTCATCGAAGGTCTTCAGGGAATTATTCGCGTCGTTTTGATGACCATAGGAGATCAAGAAGATCCCCTGTTCCGATCAGGCCCCACTAGAAAAGAAGGCATGCTGAAACATCTATGATCATGACCAAGAAAGATGTTGAAGAATAAGAGCCAAAGATAAAAATATTCTCCCCAACTAACAACTCGATCAGCATTGAGTCCGATAACAGCCCTGAAGGAAAGAAAATCACTGCTAATTTTAATTCAAACTTCTTGATTTAGCAAAATACAAAAAAATAGATTACCGTCAAGGAGGCCTTTCAGTGCTCTCTAAGCCGACTCAATAGTTAGGGAAGTTAAAAAAGCTTTGCGACTGATTTCTTCCAATTTTAGGATCCTGTCAATGAATCGCTGGATGAAGGCACCTCTTTGGATAAAAGAAAATTAAAGAAAAAAAATTCTCGCTTTTTTGAAGAGGAGCTTGAAAAGCAAAAAAGTCATACTGATACTGATTAACTGGAAGGATCTGTGTCAGGGACAGGAAACTTTAATTTCCACCTTCCTCCTACCTCGCATGAAGGATAATACGTAGACGAGTAGTTGGAAGAAGATGAGGGAATAATGATTCCTGTTGTTGAAGAGGAGGAATAAAAAATATCCGACAGCGAGGAGGAAGGTTTAAGCACAGGAACAGGAAGTGATTATTTCAAGTTCAGCTTAGGTGTGAACAATAATGGCTAAAAAATATTTGGAATTAGGAACAGCACTAAGCTGCCTAGAAACTCCATCGAAACAAAGGGCCTCATGAATCAACTTTCTCATCTTCCTAAGCTCGTGGGGATAGAATAAGAAAGCTGCTCATACATTCCTTCCAATCAAAATTTGTCAAGGTCCAATATCCTTCAATCCTCAACATCAGACAAATAAAATTAAAATTCTTCACAAAATCTAAGGAATTAAAGCCAAAAACTGTTTACCTTCTTCAAGAATAACGAGCTTAAACATAAATTTTCCGGGGCCATATTACCTTCTTCAAGTCTGATGCTCAGCCAAGATAGTTGTGTTCAAAGGGTTGACGAGAAGCAAAAGACATAAAATAAGAGCTCCTTGTTCATGATTTTTGGAGATGAATAGAAAAGTGAGCTCTCAGAGGACGAAAACTCCCGGGTTTCAATAGATTTTGATTTAGCAGAAACACCTCCTCCAAACTAAGCTGATACCAATGAGATTAAGTGAGTAAGTGATTAGAATATACTATCATTATGATCTAGAACAATCAGTAGGACTGTTTTATGACCTTTTGTCAATTTTAGAAGAATTTAGACCCATTTCTATATTAACAAGTTATTCTTCATGCGAAATCCTTTCACTTAAGAATATTCGCCTATCAGAGAAATATACCAACGGTCTCGGAGCAAATCCCGGGAAAACATGCACCCCATTCGACATCACTCTTCCTCCTACCGGGAATACCAGGTCAACTTGATCCAAAGAGCTCTGAGGCATAACCATATCATCTCTAAATAATACCAAAGTGACCACAAGAGGTAATTAAATCGCCAGAGAATGTAATCAAAGTACTATGGCATTGAATCCCAACGCTATGACAGTCCCAGCAATGCCCATTTTAGAGAAGCAACATCAACATCTAACAATTAAATCAATTCCTTCTACATGAACAAATAGAATGAAGCTCAAAAAGTAATGAAATTGAACAAGCCAAGAAAGGAGAGTTCGAGCAGCTATATTTAGACAATGGTAAACGTTGGAAACAGTTAGAACAACCCTTCATCCTTTAGAAAGCCTATGTCATACGAAAGTCATTATCTCCTCAACCAGCCATACCCCTAAGGTCAAACAGTGGCTCAAATCAAATCATCCAGGAAGCTAGAAGGCTCAACAAAATCTCAGGTATCAGGCGATAGAAGATGCTCTATTGCTAGCTAACTTAGTTAGCTATAAATTATGTATCGATAGGATGGAGGAAAAGGTTCACAGAAGGGCAAGGTCGATTAGATCCGAGAAGAATATTTTATTAAGAGTAGTAATAATTTTAAAAAGAAAGAAAAAAGGAAGTACTACCAGTGATGATTAATAATTCTATCCATTTTGTAATTTATGGCTTCAAGTGGGAGATGAGTGAATAGAATAGTTTGATAGATTAATATTGTTATAATTTCCACATGAGCCACTCTGCAAAGAACTCTCTATCAGTCACACAATTGGTCTCTTTGCTCGATAATCCTAAGCCCAAAGGCACCAGAACACGACCTTAACCTCATGTCGATCGCAATGCTCTTAAAAGGGGAATGCGCCTTAAATGGAAGGGTAACAAACCAATCATTTAGACCCTGGCTTTTGCGGAATATAATTTTCAAAGGCCCCAATCATCAAGCCAAAGATGCTGAACTAGTGGGAAATGGAAAGAATCAACATAGCGGTCCGTAGTTACAAAACACCCAAGAGTAAGCATGATGGCTAGCACAGACTCCAGGCCGTACCGATTCGACTCAGAGTCTAGGAGGTTTCCCTAACTGACAAAAAAATTATATCCAGTCAAATTTCAGAGATATTTGAAGGAAGTTGAGTCTGAAGCTGAGGATCTCCAGTTCAAAGGAAAAAGAGCAATCACTGAAGGAATTCAGAGCTATTACTCAACCTTAAAATTTCAAGCAGAACGAAAGGAAAATTTCAAACCTGTTAGCACAAAAGCTAATCTGTTCGGCTTCACTCTTGCAAAAAGGCAGGGCAAAAGACACTCGAATCCCCATTTCAAAACTATGGAAGTATGATGATTAACACTTATGATTAGCATAAAATATCAAAGAATAAATGGGGTAGTCAATGCAGCAGAAGAATGTTGCTATAATAGGCGAATAGCCTCCTGTTTAGTGTCACCAAGTCCGATTACGTCAAAAAAGTCGCCCACGGCAATTTCATTCGCTGAACATTCATCACCCGGTGGCTGACTGTCAGGCTTTTGCAATCTGAGATGTAGATAGTGATGTTTTACTGTCCTCGGTTATACAGGAAGCAAACAATTTGCCCGTTTCTGGCACTCATGATGCCCTTGTGAGCCACAAACACATTACTTTCGAGCTTGTGAAGGCTTTTGAATGCGTTGAGGCTGCAGAGTTCGCTATTGACGGCTCCTAATATTTATTGAAGTTTATTTTTAAACATTTTTTGTTTCTCGATTCGATTATCTCCCACAAATAGGTCTTTCATGAAATATAGTTCCTTGTCCACTTCAACTTTAAGTTGCTTAATCATGCGGTGCTTGATGACTGTCATCATTCTCAGCAGTAGAGCAAAAGAAAATACCTATTCACTATACTCCATTTTAACAGTTTGACTTTCCTGGTGCAGTTCACTTTTTGTCTTCTTGAGAATCGCACATAGATCTGATAAGTAGAGGCAGAAATTGATCTTATGAACTTCATATGGATCATCATCGGTTCTTCTGATATTCAGTACCTCAGTCAAAGATATGTATAGTACATAATCCCCCACATCCGACTCGTAGATTTGGTTGAATTGACATAAAAATTAGAGCCGTCTGAAGACTTTGTTATCCTACTCCTGCCTCCCTGGAGGCTGTAAAGAAGGAGGAGCATAATTGTTTCTAAAGCCAGTCTTAGTCAATACTTTATCCTTTATCTCAAAGCTTTTGTTGGGGATATCCTTACTCGAACTTGATTTACGTTTTACCTTGGGTAACTTACTAAGATCTTTCCTTTCTTTCAACTATACGCTTAAAGGGTTTGCTTTTTTGGATAGAGACATATCCAAACGATACACCTTTCTGTCTAACTCAAAAAATTAGCTGAGAGCTGAGTCCTTCAAGAAAGCAGAATAATTTCCAAGTCGAAGCAAAAGCTCTATTCTTCCTTCCACATATAAGCTTTCGAATCTTAGAAGACTCACCATTCTATTCCAAGCCTATCTCTGCCTCTTTTGTCCCTCACTCTTCTCATGAAGGTCAAAAAGTATACTCTCCATTTGTTTGAAATCATAGTCAAAGGAGGTGAAGATTGAGGACAGTTGCTCAAGGGTCAGATATTTAAGGATCTTATGAGTCAATGCAAGGCTGAGAGAACGTTGAAGTTTAGGCAAATAAAAGATAAGACTGAATTACTAACTACCAGTAATATGGCGAGCAGTCAGGACGGCAAATCCTTTGAAGCAGTCGCATCTTATGAGAAGAGATTTTTGAAAAAGAATATGAATTTGCTTGAGGTGACTTGTCATGAAATTTTTCCCCTGCACAGTTCTGCCTTCTAGGCGAAATTTGTTAATGTAGTTGAGGTGACTAAATTTGTTCTGAAAGCCAACCGCACTGTAAATGTAGCTTTTCTTGATAAAAATATGAGGAGTCAACTTCTTCAGGATTTCCAGCATGGCTTCTTTACTGAATTTTTTCTCTCCTTCTTCCTAGCTCAACGTAGTGGCCCTTTGTCGGACGAATCTTCTTGAACTGCGCATGTTTATTTCATCGTTATTTTGGCCCCTTTCAATCAACTTGAGATCTTTAGCTGTTGCGATGAACTTGGTATTGTTGGCCTGTTGATCAAGAAACTACAACTCAAACTTGAAAAAGATCTAAGTGTCCTGCAAAAAGATAGCTCGGGGTTTAAAGCAAGACATGATGATCCTGACTTTGGAAACTTTGTTGATGAAGTGCAAGCACTCCACCTGAAGTTCTTCAAAGAAGCAATTGAGAAATTGCTTATCTTTGCTGCTCGGAGGCTTGATCAGGACAAATTTCATACAGTAGTAGAATTGCTAAAAAGGGACAGCTGACATACCATCCTGGATCCTTTCGAAATATTTGCTTATTTTGCTATGAAAGTCGGAAGGCATGATGGCCATGTTCAGGCTTTTGATGTCCTCATCTCTCACGCAAAGGTTATACTCTCCGATCTATATGCTTTTCATGGTGCTTCGATAGGTGAACATTGTATACTTGTTCAGCCTTTCAGTCTTAAAGCGTTTGAGGGAAGAAAACCCTGAGCCCTCCTCTTTGGCATCATCGTTAATCTTCTTAGAAAGGTATACTAGGTACTCCTCAATCACCTTGTCATCATATTACTCAGGTTCCTCCTCCCTCTAGACCTCCTCTTCCTTGAAGCTTACCCGGTGGCTGGCCTACTCCACATATTTGGGAGTTTAACAGATCAGGGTGAATGATTTTTTTTATATGGGAGATGGATGCTCCAATTGCTTTTGAATGACTTTTGTAGTAGTCTTATTGAGCTCATATATCAGGAATCGATCCCTAAGGTTTTTCTTATAGGTGTCAACAAAAAGGTTAGTCTTGATGTTGGTTTCATTTTTTGGGACAACCAGGAGGCCGAGTGGCTGCCTTTTAATGGCAACTTGATTGCTGACGAGGCTGAACAACCTGTTGGATATTTAGATGGGAATATCAACTGGCGTTGGCAAAATTTATTTGTTGAGTTCATAGAGCATGGAGTATAGATCCGACTAAAATATGTTTGTCAGGTCATATCTCAAACAGATTCTCACAAAGTACTCGTCATTCAGTAGAGCATCAAGGTAGATCAGCACCACTCTGTACTCTTCATCTTCCTCAGAAAAGCCTTGAAGGACCTTTACTTTTACATTCATTTTAGACAAATAGCCATAAGCCGTGCATAGGCTTACTCTTTAGTCGATATCGAAGTCGGTGTTGCTGTAGGAGGATATCTCTCTTTGAATATTTTGTTGCTCAAGTTGTTTTGAGGTCGAGTTGTGGAGGGATTTAGTTGTTATATTTAATCTTTTCTTCGGGACGCCTCTGTCATCAACAGTTGCTATTTTGCTGTCAGGACTATTGTCGATGATGTCGTTGATGATTCCGTCAAGATTTTCCTCATTATCAGAATCATTATTTTCGTCAACAGCCATGCTCTATAATTATTGGACTGCACAATAACTAGTGATGTATCCCTTGATAATTTGTTCCTCCTCCTGTCTGATACATTACTGAATCACCTCCTCAAGGTCATTGTCAACATTCAGTTAATTATCCCCAATATTCACATGAGTGACAGGCTCAATTCTTGAAGACTTGATCGACTCACTTTCTTTCTTGAAATCAAAGGAAAGAGGCATTGGAAATGACTCAAAAGCCTCAAAATTACCATCTTACTTCCCTTCGTCTTTTGCCTCCTGCTTTTTTGCTTCAGGTCGAGCAACCATTAATTCCTAAAAAAAAATTGAAGGAGGTTTTTAGTTTTATATCTCATCAACAGCGTATCTAGTTGCATCATAGTATGGTTGCTTTTTTATGGGAACCTTCTTCAGTAGCTTAGGCTTTTCTGGCATCTACTTGGTTTCAAAATTAAAAGAAGGATTTTTCGAGTGAGTGACTGTCTTTGAATAAGAAGAGGTCTTGTTCATCTGAAGCGATCCAAAAGATGACTACTTCTTTGTGAGAGTCAATTTTATCGGCAGGTTGACTTGGTTTTGATTCCTGGAAGTCTTCTGGACTGACTTGTTCCACATTACTTCCTTCTGGCTCTCTGATTTCTTCAGAGAAATCGATCTTCTTTTTATCTTGTGGAAAGACAGTTTTTTCGACTGCTCAGTTTTCTGAGCCTATTTCTTGCGTTCAATCAGAATTTTTTTGAGATTGAGGACATACTATTTTGTCTGAGGATCTGAAATGACGATTTGCAGTCGATTGATGATATTCAGGCAGGCTTTGATTGCCTCACTTTAGTTAGTTTGATCTTTTTTGATTCGATAGATGCTGCTTTTGAGGAAGAAAGCCTTCATAAGGTGAGTGTCAATTTGACTCTTGCTGCCAGAACAATACCGAATAGACTTTTGACAGGAGTTAAGTGCTTAGTCATACTATTTGCCGTGATACTATTCATTGGCTTGAAGCAGAAAGAATAGAGACAGGTTCTCTGAGTTATTATTTGTCTTTTTGTGAATTTCTTCAAAGTAATTAGTGAAAAAACGAACCAACGACATCTATTCTTCTGAGTTTAATTCTTCCTTTAATGAAAAAATGCTCTTCAATCCAAGGTAGCTCTTGAAAATTGTCTCCAGCAAAAAACCGCCTCTTGCTCGAAGGTCAGCAGAATACCTGAGTTCCATGCAAAGGTCTTGCAAAATACTAAAGGCTGCTTTTTTTTGAAGTTATCCTCCCTCGCTTATTAAATTTATGGCTCTGTCATACTTGACTCTGAGAGCATTTGCCTCGACTTCTGTAATTTTACTGGTGTAGGTGTCCTGCTCTTGTTGATACTTCGATGTTCGTGGTATTTTGGAGAGGGAATCTCCGCCAGAGGGGGGTCTGACAGGATTTGTCTTGCTGAATATGCTTTTCCTCGGATGACCACTTGCTGGTCGCATCCAATTTTTAAAATATGAATGGCCTGGACTACTATAATATAAGTTATCTGAGCTCATTAATTTATTTATTAGCAATGAGCGGAGAAGAAACGAAGCCAAAGAAAATTGGGGAGTACCTTGTATGTACGTTCATCAGCACACAGAAAAGACTCTGGGGCAGGGCACTTTTGGCAAGGTCAAATTGGCCATCCACTAAAAAACTGGAGAAAAGGTTGCCATCAAGATTCTGGAAAAAAAGAAAATTGTCGACGTTTCTGACATTGAAAGAGTATCGAGAGAGATCCACATTTTGAAGCTAGTTCGCCACCCTAACCTCATTCAACTGTACGAGATCATAGAAACTCCCAAGTACCTCTTCTTGGTAATGGAATTCTGCGGAGGAGGAGAACTGTTTGATTATATTGCTGACCAAAAGAAGTACTCGAGTAGCCATGCAGGTTGAGCGAACGAGAGGCATGCCGCTTCTTTCATCAGATTATTGACGGGGTTGACTATCTTCATAAGTTGGGCATCGTCCATAGAGACCTGAAACCTGAAAACATGCTACTTGATTCTCACAAAAACATCAAAATCGTTGACTTTGGGCTATCAAATACCTATTCGCAAGTAATCCAAAAAAAGAAAAGTTCTATATTGGTCGAGGGATAGAGTGAAATTGTGGAGCAAAGCCTAAAGACGGAAGAAACTTTGGTAAAAGAATAGTTGAAGACGGCCTGTGGGAGTCCCTGCTATGCTGCACCCGAAATGATA
>Ga0100402_1002782_pt1 | contig 19436 bp, 19 predicted proteins | sample CryGeyme20150102_FD_80419 | JGI IMG/M metagenome (GOLD analysis project Ga0100402, IMG submission 80419) | Groundwater microbial communities from Crystal Geyser aquifers in Utah, USA - Crystal Geyser metaG 2015-0102 | ecosystem: Environmental > Aquatic > Deep subsurface > Groundwater | place...
GACTGGCGCAATAGAAACCGGGTGTTTTTTTCTGTCATGCGACCGGAGGTGCGAAAAAATATTTAAAGATATGGACCGTTGAAGTTTACTTTGTGGCTCAGTCCCACGTGTTAAATCTAATTTCGAAACTTCTTTTTCTAAATGAAAAACCACAGGATCATTAAAAAACCTTCATCGCCTGATAGAGCATAAAAAAGACTATCTAATGGTATGCCTATCAAAAAATCGTGTTTGCCGGTCGACCAACAGACAAACACCCTGTTTCTATTGCGCCAGTCTTAGTTATTAGTAGTACTACTAGTAGAGAGAAGGGTCTACTACTAGTAGTAGGAGACCCACTACTAGTAGAACTACTAGTAGGTACTCTAGTACTGTTCTAGCTAGGCAGTACCTCCTGGTGTTCGCACAGTACTACGGTAGTTGTAGAATGATACCTCTAGTACAACTACTAGTACTAGTACTACTACTACTAGCTAGTGGACTCGTCTACTCACTGTCATGAGAACATTACTTTGATTACAGTTTTAAATAGTGGTAGACTATACTACTATGCAATGAATATTGATTTGAAGGTCTTTTTGTTGTGGTTGATCAAGACGAGTATTATTTCGGACCAGTTATTTTTCCTCGCAAGGCCCAGCAGTACACTGAAAACAGAGAGACTCACACTTTCTTAGAAGGACGTCATGGTTTCAACCAAGTAATTGCCGTTTTGGTCCTTGAGAAGTTCGGACGTGTTGATCGCACTGGTAGTAGGGTTGGTGGCGGTACTTCTATCGTCCATGTTAAGACTGTTGTTGCTTTCTAGTGTTGTGTCGTTGAACAGCTTGTCGGGAACGAGACTGCTGTTCTTACTATTCGACGTCGAATCGGTCAATGGTTGTTGGACTCTTCGATTCACTTCCTTCATGGTACTATCGTCGCATGAGTTGGCGGAATCGTCAGGAACACTGGTACTTTCCGAATAGATTCCATCGTAAGTACTCCGAGACTTTCCGCACGACGTCAATTGTCCCAGTGCCTTGCAAACGCTGCTGCTGGGAGTTACAGACTTCTCTGCACTGTTTCTGGGACTCGACTTTTTGCGAGCACTGACACCCATTCTAGCCGCCAACTTGGCATCCGGGTCGACTTCGGCAAAGGGATTGGTACTTCCATCGTCTAGACTAAGAGGTGCCTTGACTTTCGATGTGACTGTAGTCGTACGTTTTGAGGCGCCATTGATACCAGCATCGACATTTTGGGAGGTTGACGTTGGAGATGCCCTGCTTTCGCCTGTTGGGCTGTCACCATCGTCCTTTGAATGCCGCATACGATGCAAGTATTCAGCGTATGTACCTGTTGCAAGACTCGCCATGGTCACGTCATCGTCTTCATCAATGTACCCACCATTCTTGGAAGCCGTAGTAATCATCATGTTGCTGGGAGACTTGACAATATCAAGCACATCTGTGGGTGTTTGCGGTGGTTCTTCTTTGCGTCTATTCATGTGCGCAGGCGAGGCTGTCTGGTCGTAATTGTAATTTTCGTCATTGTTAATGCCGTCAATCAAGGACCACATAGTCTTGGATTGAAGACTGGCATCGTCATTGCCGTATCCGTACATGTATGAAGGTGCCATACTTGCATTACCGTGATCGTGCAAGTTCGAATCCAAGTACGAATAAGTGGATGTGGCCAAGGACCGCTGATCGTCGTCCGTTTCGGCCACAAACCGCTGAAAGTATCGATCGCCACCTGGATCGTCGGCGTCAATGGATTCGGATGCTTCCAAGTCTCCGTCACGGCTGTTGTTGCGTTTGCCGTTCTTGGTCTTTACGGTACTTTGACTACGCTTGGACTTTTTCTTGTGGGTAGCAACGGGAGTCACCTTCATATCATCATCCGTGGAACCAGTTCCTTTAGTAACAATTTGTCCATTGTCTTCTCGCGCGACAATATTTTCCTTTCGTATAACGCTCAACTTGTAGCAAACACACAACAAGAGCAGAATAGCAAACGCAGCAATTCCCGCTGCAACAATGGCCAGGGTCGTCAAACTCACTTCAACGCCCAAGACGGTCCAGGCACTGGTCGCTTCTCCTTCTTCGTCGTCACCATCATCGTTGGTGCTGGACGTTGAACTGGCAGCGGATGTGGTGGTTCCCGCTACGGCATTGCCGTCATTGTTATTGTTGTTGATCGTGGTGACAGTGCTACTTCCAGAAACAGCGCTGTTACCATTCAACAGATCCAGAGGTAATCCGATCTCAATCATGCTGGTACGTTCCAATACGGGATCACCCGAGGCTCTCAAACTGTCTTGATACCGTTGCAACGACTTTCCTTCAAAGGCCGCATCAACGTATTCGTGGAGCAATTCGGGATAGTCCTGAAACGTAGGAGGTCCTCGCAGCGAAACAAATCCGCTGATGGCTTCCGTAATGGCGACGGTTTCATCAGGAAGTATGAAATGACGAACAGATGTCATGGTAATATCGGCACTGATTTCCAATGGTTCCGGCTCTGGCTCATCGTCTTTTCTTCGTCGTTGTCGCAATTGTACCTGTTCCCACCAAAATACGATTTGGCGCTGCAGGTCCTTTTGCACGTGATTCGAAGTGACATCCTCCAAGATTTGTCGATCCATTACTTCTTGCTTGTTCAAGTTTCTACGCAAAAAGTAATGATATCCGTTTCCATGACGAGATTGGAGCTTGTTAATCGTCGTTGTGGTACTACTGGTGGTAGGAACAGGATCTATCATGTAAGTAATGACCATGGTCGAAATTTCATAAACCTTGGGCCCTCCTAGCTGCGTCTGTGTCGGAGTGACCAAATTTTCGTTATTTTCTTCCTTCTCTTTATCATCAGCATCAATGACATAATAATCATCAAAGTCATCAGTGTCGTTGCCTTGGTCCATTGCATTCGATACTGCTTCCGCCTCAGTGGTAGAAGCAAGAGAAGGTCTGCTAGGTTGCTCACTTTTTGGTTTAAACGAAGGAGCAGAAGTTGGTATCCATGTAGGTTCCATCGAAGGAACCGACGTTGGTGATAGTGTAGGTTCCAAAGATGGATCCAAACTGGGCATCACTGTAGCTTTCATTGCAAGAATAAAAAAATGAGAAGTAGATAAAACAAAATGAGTATTACAAAAAATGAGATGTTTGGAGCATTTGGTTTTGGTTTTGGTTTTGATCTTTGATCATGTTGTGCAGTGTCTTATTTTCCACTCACGTGCTAGACTGGGTACAGTACTTGTGCCATTCAATCCTCCGTAGGCAACCATCCACAAGTAGCAGGGTTCGTTCCAATCTTTCAACTTTTCTAGATTTCCATCCCATTCCCATTTATTGTCGGCACAGTGTTCTGGTATTTGATTTTCGTCCAATTCTTCCATGACCCATTCGTGACTGTCCCAATCACACTGCACTGTCTTGTCCTTCCAAAACCAATCCGCAATGTCCTTGGGATCTCGACAGTGGTAAATATCGTCCGGAATTTCATTTTTGATATCTTGATCATCGTCATTATCTTGGTTGTCATTCTTATCATCGTCATTGTTTTCTTCTTCATCGACTTCTTCGACTTCTGCAACTTCGACTTCGGCATTTTTGTTGTCTTCTTCCTCCTGTTTGAGCTGTCGATAAGACTGTTGTAGTTGTCGTTGTTTAGTGGAAGGAGAACGAACACCACGAATGAACGTAGTCGTACGGGAATCGACGTTGGAATTCGTCATGGATGGACCTTCTACAGCGGCAACGGCTGTCATCATCGTCGTCGTCATGGTAGTCATGGTGGTAAATACCAGCAGTGCAGTAAAAATGAAACGCATCATTGTTGATTCTCTGTGTGCTGGTTGTTGGTACGTTTCTGGCTCTTTGGAATAGGAACTGTACTGTTGGTCTGGTTGGTAAAGGAAATTCAATTGACGTAGTCTAGCAGAGGAGAGAGTGTGTGTGGGTATTCTACTAAGTGGGAAAAAATGACAACTGTCGTTGATACCTTCTTGTGGGATTGTTCTAAAAAGTATGTTCTATCTACTTATTACGAGTACCAGGTTCAGGCTAGTAGTACTAGTGGTAGCTAAGTTGAAAATCCTCCCTTCACAACTCTGTTTGAACGCGCCAAATTGATTTTCGAATTCATTTGCTTGGCTTGCTCTTTTTTTAAGAACGCGGAGCGCCCGTAGGGTCAATTCACGGATTAACGATAGTTGGAAAAATAGACAGACAGACAGACAGACAGACAGACAGACAGACAGACAGACAGACAGACAAGAAATTGAGAATTACTATAGTTTTTTAATCCACCCAGACAATATTTATTATTTATTATAAGAGTTTGACGATGGACAATACTAGTCAACTGCCTATTGACTCGAGTACTCTAGTAGGTACTAGCTAGTAGTAGAGCTAGACTAGCCACTGTACTCTTCTATCGTAGCAGCCCAGTGTATTATTTGATTACCTGGTACAGTAGTATTGAAGCAGCCATTATGGTCACTGCTCGTAGTAGTTCTTCTGGGACAATCCATTGTACCAAACCTCGTGATCTTTTCCGCATTTGCTTCCGATCTTGCTTGTGTGTTTACAGCAGTTCCTGTAACTTCTGCAGTATTGTCGTCTCATCTTTCAGAAGGACGTTACAGTTGTTCACGGCACCGTGAAATTCCAGAGTGTAACCACGAACGTAGTTTCTGGCCTGTCCACTGGTCACTCTGGTACGGGGCCTACTAAAAGCTAAAAGGGTAGACTAGTATGTCGTAATGTTTTAATGTCGTGATGATCCTACAGCACGCCCACGCAACAATGTTGCCTTCTCAATCCCTACCTGGGTAAATCTAGCTAGAGCTTCTCTGTGAAACAGCAACAGCTACTAAAATAGAAGCGTGCTACTGATATTCCTCGAAGCAATGAACATTCTTTAAAACGTGCTACCTCTTTAAAATTTAAACTGTTGTTTGCCCTGCCATTTCCTCACCGTTTCTCGTTTTTCCTTTTGAATACATAGACGACTATATTATGCCATCACTGCAGTGTAATTGTCATTGCCATTTATTTGCCAATTCAAATATCCAATCCTTCCGCTTCCCACAGGTCCACAAAAATATCTACCATTTGTGGTAGTGGTACACTGCGCGGAAAGGCCTTGGGACCACCACCATCCGTAGGATCCTGTCGCGGTACGGCAAAAACAACTTCAATAATTTCGTCGACTTCGATGGGTACTGCGGCAGGACGTGGTGTCGATTGCGAACTGTGACTATTGCTTTCAGCGGTCGCAGAATTATTATTGTCGTCGTCAGACTGTCGTTGATGTCCCAACCACTGCGTTCGGGAGTGTTCCCATAATTGGAGTCCTGTGTGTGTACATATTATTTTTAAAGGAAGAACAAAGCAGATCTCAAGATATTAGGGCTTTATTGGGCGACAGGCAGCAAGCAGAGGCGTTGCTCACTTTGTTCCTCTCACTTCTCGATCAAAAATCCCAACTCAGCATTCAGTAAAGGATCTTGAATCTTGAACGGCAAAAATAAGTTGTTCGTGTAAAGTTTAAAGTTTAAAGTGTCCACTTCGCACTTAGCTCACCTTGGTTGACAAACCTTAGCTCTTCTTTTTCCTCCTCCATTTGCTGCTGCTTACTCGCGCTCTCTCCAGCCTTGGTATTATCCGCCATACCGTAGTTTAATTGTGAATATAGTATGCTTTTGTATACAGGACAGTATACACGATTCGTGATTCTTCCAAAAGTCTGCTTTGGAATGTCTGGCTCTGTTCCTTTATTGCTTACAGTGCCAGGTGTTGCCCTTACAGATATAAAACGTAATTATCAAACGTTGTTACCAGTAATAATGTCTGCGAAAAGAGAGAGAGTGAGAGATAATATTGCGAAGTGTTATGCGTTACGAATGCCTACGTGCACATCATACATAGCTACGTGTCATCATTATCTTTTCAATTGCTGTGTGGTAAAATACACTGTTAAAAATAAAAAAGAGTCTTGTGCCAAATGAGTAGAGTAATAGATAACTCCAACTCTGATGATTGAAATTGTATTTTTTGGACGTAGAGTTTTGAATGAAGTATTATTTAATTTCTTTCTGCACACGACTTAGATGGCTGACGATACTAACAACTAGCTACTGTACAGTACTCTAAATACACTAGTACTACTAAAACCTGTCTCGTCATTTGTCTCACATAGGAAGTTGTGTTGGCTCTTGATTGACTCCAGTAAAACGTATGGCTAAATTTGTAATTAGAAAGGATTGGAATGGCTCGTTTCATCCATATTATTTTTCGTTGTTAAAAAAAAATCCAGATCACACGTGAACAAGGCAAAAACAGCGATTAAACAACAACAATCCTGGTGTAGTTAGTAGTCTACTTTAGTGTAGCTATAATAATTAATAATAATAATATTATTGAACTCTACCAACTCACCAGTCCACTCAAGTCGAAAGGCTGTGAAAAAGAAAAGTTAGTTGTTTAAGATAGTAAAGCAAGAGAGGAAATAATAATGTCGGAAATTCAAGCATGGTGGCCCTCCGTGGCAAATGATGCCTGTAAGGAAGTCGCAAGAGGAAAAGAGTACGAAGAAATCTACTGTATCTATCCAGCGCTCAAGAAATTTTACATGGGGTAAGTGCTACGTATGTTGTTGTTGTATTGTGATGGTTGTTCGTGCACCGTGTACCGTGTACTAATTGTGTTCATCTTGTCCTTGTTCATGTTGCATGTTGCATGTTGCTTCTAACTTCTAACCAACCACACACATTTTGGCTCACTCTCTTTCCTTTCTTCTTATGATCCTCTCTACCCAAACTAACAAACTAACTAACCAACAACAACAATATATATATATGTACATATATTTATATATATATATATATATATTTATATATATACTATATACATGCAAAAACAATAACAACAAACACATAACAAAAAACACAAATGAAACCAGTTGGGAATTTACTTGGAGACCCGAATATTTGTACGACTGGATGCACGAGAATGCTTGGTTTCCTTTGGTTTGTGTGTGCATTTATTTGGTGGGCATTGTCATGGGTCCCATGTACATGGAACATCGGGAACCGTACGTGATGCGAAAAACCCTGGCGGCTTGGAATTTAGCCCTCAGCATCTTTAGCTGGATTGGACTGGCCAGGACACTGCCCGCTACGGTTCACAATTTGTACACGTACGGGTTCAACAATTATTTGTGCATGGATCCAGAAAATTCGATCGGTGCCAGTGCTGCAGGAATGTGGTGTCTCTTCTTCGTGTTGTCGAAACCGGCAGAACTATTCGATACCTTTTTCATTGTTGCACACAAGAAAAATCTCATGCTGTTGCACTGGTACCATCACGTCACGGTACTGCTGTGTACCTGGTACTCCTTCGTCACGCACAGTCCGCCAGGATTGATTTACAGCACCATCAACTACGGAGTTCATGCTGTCATGTACTTTTATTACTTTTTGATGGCTATCAAGTGCAAACCAAAATGGTTCAATCCGAAATGGATTACTGTGGCGCAAATAATACAAATGGTCATTGGGAGTGTTGTGTCAATGGCAGCCTTTAGCGTTGTACAAAAGGAAGGGTGTTGGGCGACGTTTGAAAACAATACCGGTATTCTCATCATGTACGTGAGTTACTTTTTCTTATTTCTGCAGTTCTTTTTGCAGCGGTACGGTTATGGATTCAAAGTATCCGCTGCCAAGACGAAATTGGCCAACAAGACAGAGTAAAGGATGATGAGAAGAATGAAATAAGAAAATCAATAATGATGCCCACATTGGTAATAAGGAAAGGAAAACGGAGCAAGCAACATTTTGTCAAGTGGAAGTTTGACGGCTCGATGAAAGATGTTTTTCGTTCAATCCAAACCAGAAAACAATATTATTATAATATATTGTGCACTCACAACACATCATGATGCAAGCACAAAAGCACAGCACACATTCAAATCGAAAATCATATCATAATATAGTAAGCATTCATCTATATAGCGCTAGCATTGTTTCTCACCGTCGTCAGGCGGAAAAAATTCATTTTACAATAATTGTTAGCTTCTGCTATTATACGAGTATTACAGTATTATTATTACAGGATACCGACAGGATATAATTGGTTCGTTGACGACTGACTACGATGAAGATAATTATTTCTTCTTTTCCTTAGACGAGGACGAGCTTTTCTTTTCCTTGGACGAAGACGAACGTTTCTTGTTTTTGTCCTTGTCCTTGTCTTTTGATGATGACGTTTTTTTGGTAGTATCTTTGTGTTTCGAAGACGATGACGGCGATTTCTTCTCGTCTTTTTGCTTCTTCTCGGTGTTGCTGCTACTACTGTTCTTCCTACTGGCCTTTTTCAGATCCAAATCGTTCATACTCTTGTGAAGTTTCTCTTTTTTGTGTGTCTTCTTTTTGTCATCTTCCTTGTCCTTGACATCGTGACTGGTAATCGTTTTGGAAGATTTCTTCTCCTTATCTTTGCTGCTGCCCGCTTTTTCTTTTTTCAAAAGGTCCAAATCTCCCATGCTCTTGTTCAATTTTTTGGAATCTTTGTCTTTATCCTTGGAAGACTTTTTGCTCTTTTTCAATGACGATTTATCCTTCTTGTCGTTGTCTTTTTCTGTTTCTGATTTTTTTGTCGACGATACTGGCTTGAAATTCAAGTCTCCCGTACTTTTGTGAAGTTTCTTCCGGTCGTCTTTTTTTCGTTTTTCTTCCTTCTTTTTCTTGTCCGCCTCATCCTGCTGTTTGGCTGACTTTTTATCTTTGCTGCTGCTGGATTTGTGATCCTTCTTATCTTTGTCGCTGTTGCTACTACTACTGCTCTTTTTTCTAGATGCCGATTCGTAATCCAAATGGTTCAAACTTTTGGAAAGATGTTTTCTAGAGGATGACTTTTTGTGGTTGCTGCTGCTGCTGCTACTGCTACTTGTACTCTTCTTTGTTTTCTTTGGCTCTGCTTTGTCTTCTTTGATGATTGGATCATCTGCAAACATGACACTTCTTCGTTGTCTTCGTTGTTCACCTGCTTTCATCATATCCAATGTTGCCTGTGGTACTTCAATAACACCCAATTCCATGGCTTCCTTGAGCACATCCATGGATGGTTTTTCGTTCCGTCGTTTACAATCAGCTATAATGAGCTTTATTTGTTGTTTTCTTCGATCTAATTGATCTTGAATTCGTTTCTGATGTTCGTATTCGGCATTAATTTGAATACCCACAAACAAACCAAATTCATTTTCTTCGGCATGTGGACCACCCTTGAAAGTGCTTCCTGGTGAAATATCATCATGATCATCATCATGATCATGATCATGATCATGATCATGATCATGATCATCATGATCATCATCATTATCATTCGGTGGGGGAGCCGTGTTCCATTTCAAAAAGGCATCCATAATATCCTGATCTTCTCTATGAAGTTCCGAATACTTGTACTTATCCTTTGGAAAATGATCCCGAAAGTAGGTCACGATCATGTGTTTTTGGACACAACCGGTTGGTTTGACCAGTAACCAATTGGAAGCAAAGGTACAAAAATCACGAAACAATTCTTCTTTTCGTTCGATTTCTTGTAATTTCATTCGACCCATGGGAGTCAACAATGACGACGATGATGTTCTAGGAGATGGTGGTACTGGTGGTACTGATGGTACTGATGCTTCTACATTGGTTGATGATGGAAGTGAAGGTTGTTGTGGTGGTGGCAGTGGTGGTGGTGGTGGTGGTGGGGGTGGTGGTGGTGGTGGTGGGGGCGGCGGAGGATGGTGATTGCTTTTGCCGTTGTTCGGATTGTTGTTGGATCCATCCGAAGACGAATCATCAGCATCCAGCATTCCCATCTTCTTGTGGTATGGTTAGTTTGGTTAGGGAAAGTGATTGCGTGTTTAAGCTAGCTACTAAAAGTCAGTAATACTTCATGTCGGGTTCTGTAAAAATGTCAAGCCTCGATACAGTGCAGCAGGGGTGGTGGCGGTGGGGGAAAAGTACAGAAATACTTTGCAGCAGTACTAGCTAGCTACAGTAGATACTAGCTAGACTACTCCTAGTAGCTAGTAGTAGTAGACTAGTAGGAAATGCGAATGTTGTGTCTTCTGAAATATTTCTTTCGTTTTTAAAAACTTTGTTTTACGTGATTCAATCCAGACAGGGTTCGGGTCTTGAATAGAGATTCACAAAATCCAAAACAGTGTGGCAATCCACGTGGAGGAGTGGAATGGAGTTGCTTACATCAGGCTTTGTTGGTCGGTGATGAATGAAATTGGTGACATCACCGGCCGGATCTCTTCATTAGTACTGGTTCTAGTAGTAGTCTACCTACTCTAGTAGTAGTGCTAGTCTACTAGTACAAGTACTTTCTCTACTCATGATAGCAACTAAAGATGTTATAAATAGTACGGTAGAGCTACCGTAGTACTCGAGAAATAAGACTAGTACTACTGATTGCTACTACTACTACTACTAGTAGCTACTACTACTACTACTAGCTGGTAATAGTAGTCTACCACGTACTGGTACAGTATTACGGATAGATCTTTCAGGCTGTGCTCATACCTGGTATTTACCCGTAGCTAGAATACCTGGATTGTCAAAAAATAATAACAACTATAATCTTCACAATTACTCCGTAGACAAGAGTACACTTGACTTTTACTTTTATTCATTTATTACCAGGTATTCTACAAAATAATAATAATAAATAATAAGAAATAATATTCAATACTGTAATAAATTATTATATCATCATCATCATGTCTCTTGCTGAAATTAAATCTGATTTGACAGCACTTGTGAAAGAAAAGGGTTGTGGTCCCATTTTGATTCGCTTGAGCTGGCACGATGCTGGTGTGTACAAAGAAGGTGCCGGTGGTTGTCCCAATGCTGTGATGCGTTTTACCGATGCCGGTGAGGGAGCATTTGGCGCCAATGCTGGTCTGCCAGATGTCGCTGTGGGATTGTTGAAACCCATTGCGGACAAGTACGTGCCTGACAAGATCAGCAATGCTGATTTGTGGGCACTGGCAGCCAATGTTGCCACGGAAGTTATGGGCGGACCGACCATTAAAACACGATTCGGACGGGTGGATGCCAAGTCGTCCAGTGAATCTGTGGATACTCAAGTCGGACGATTGCCAGATGGTGACAAAGAAATTGATCACTTGCGTGACATCTTTGCTCCCAAGGGATTTACCGACAAGGACATTGTTGCGTTGAGCGGAGCTCACACTGTCGGACACTGTCATTTGGATCGTTCGGGTTTCGATGGACCCTGGACGGCAGAACCACTCAAGTTCGATAATTCGTACTTTACCGATCTCATGACCAAATCCTACGAGGCCGAAAAGACCGCCAAGGGATGTCCTCAGCACCGTCACAAGGAATCGGGTACCATGATGCTTATTTCTGATCTGGCCTTGTTGAAGGATCCTGCCTTTAAGACTCACGTTGAAACCTACGCCAAAGATCAAGATGCCTTTTTCAAGGATTATACATCGGCGTGGATCAAGTTGCAAGAACTTGGATGTGACAATTTGCGCGATGAATTGTAAACAACAAGAACGTGTACTCGAGTATTGAGTATGCGTGTGTGTGTGTGGCTGTTTGTGGTGGAGTATGGTGTGGAGTACAGGGCACAAGTACAGCATAGTCAGCATAATATGGTTGTCACTCATCTGCTGTTTATGGTTTATGGATAGCACATACTACCTGCCTTCCTGCACATACTTTTGTGTTTGGGTTGTGATTTCGCGCAGTAACAAGCAATAAGCATCAAGATTCTATAGTGGTTATCATTTATCATCAATGTATTTGGAAGATACAATAATACAACTGATGTGCATATACTTATTAGTAGTTATGATGTTTTATGTGCACCAAAAACCCATGACTCATGATGATGGTTTGTGTATGTACGTTAAAATGCATCGTACGTATCACTGTCGTCTTCGTCGATGCTACACGACGGTGCCGATTGTGTTAGAGATTCCAAAACAGCACGGCGACATTGATTCGGATGCTTGGACTTGTAGAACATTGTACTGCTGCTACTGCCACTGCCACTGGTACTGGTACTGGTGCTGGTATCCTCCATGTTTGTTGACTGCAGTAACAGCAGTGCCGAATCTGACTGGTGACATCGTTCGTCTTGTTCTCCACCAGCTTGTCTGTGTCGTTGTTTCCTTGATGCTGCTGGTAGTTTCGTTTTGGATTGAAGCATTCGGTACAATCGCAATTTCATAAATTCTTTCTTGGCAGCTTGCAGATCCGATGATGTCAGCTGTTGTTTGTTGTTATTATTATTATTATTATTCGTCAATAATGCTGCTGCAGAATCATGATGTTGATGATGCTGATTTTGAGCGTACAAAGCCAAATCCGTAAAACTGGCATGTCCCAGTTTTTTATGTAGTTGCTGCTGCTGCTGCTGCTGAGGTTGATTCAGATCGGATATACTGGATGACAAGAACAGACCATTCCAGGATTCTTCCATGGCAGACGTAGAAGTATTGGCCATTCGTTGGAAACGAGAAGTTACTCGCTGCGAGGAGGAAGACGAGGAAGAGGTAGCTGTTAATCTGGTCACACGTCCAGAATGCAGCTCTCCTTCTCCTTCTTGCTCTCCTTCTTCGTGCTCTGGCAGACTGGATAGGATGTTGCTCATCATTGCTGGATCCTCTTCTTCATTACTTCGCAATGGTAACGTCGTCTGTGAAGAATGGTCGTGCTGTTGCATGGTAATGCTAATGGGATTCATTGTTCCTTCCAAACAGGAAATAATCGTAGGTACTATTAGGTATGGTACAGTTTTGTTTTAGGGCGGTTCCTTTTTTGGTTGACTATTCAAAATAGTATTATTGTGATACTGGTACCTGGTATCTGATATGTTCGACCAACCGTTGCAGAAAAGAGTAGTCTAGTACTCCGAGTAGTATTCTAGTAGTAGTATGTTTTGTTGTATGATGAGTATTTTTAACTACCGTACCAGTATTATTGAAAAGGTCGATTGGAATGTACGATTAGGCAAGAATGTCAACAATTTCAATCTAATACTAGTCTGGTCTAGTCTCTTGTACTGGTGGTAGTACTGTAGAACTACTGTAATTGTTTTGACTTGCTGGGTTGTGAATAAAATTGAACAGAAAATAAAAACAATGCCTTCGAAGGTCTGTAAGTAACCAAACATCAACCTAGTGTGTCCCTCCCCACCAGGTGACAGGTACGACCCAAGATATGAAGACACTCCAGTGATTAACCAGAACCAGTATGCACTCTACCTGGTATAAAAAAAACATTTCTACCAGTTTGTTACCTGGTACTGTAGGTACCAGGTACCAAGAATCAGTGTAGAGCTTTTATAATATTTAATGCCACCAGCGATATTACCAGTACTACTATTACCTTAGTACCACTCGTCCCCGTATGGTACCTGGTACTGTTACACGTCAACCTGGAACAGGAGTCTTTCTTTGTTTCGCGCGACGTTCGAGACTTGATTGCTGGTTAATCAATGACTTAGTGTTCAGTCTTAGTGGCCTCGCTCACAGTCATTCAAAACATACCACAGGTAGTAGTATGGTAATAGTAGTACTTCCAGCTATGTTGCTAATAGTACGGTAACAAGTGCCTGGTACTAGTGGTACCTGGTACTAATAGCTCACTGTAACATTTTTTTTTCACCACTGTTCTCCGAGTATGATTTCATTCATACCAAGTACTACCACTCCCGTACTAGTAGTAGTCTAGGTATTACTGTAATCAGGAATAGATAGGTACCATACTACAGTAGTACCATCGCCGCCGCCAGCAACTGTAGAACCACTAGCTAGCTAGTAGTACCGTACTACTATTAGTAAATAAGCTTCTCCAACAAACAAAATAATGCACACTGGCTGGGTACTTTCTATCTGGGACTTCCAACCCGTCCTATGAAAGGCAATAAATGCGAAAAATCGTGGTCTTTTTGTTCTTGTATCGCCCCCATTGTTGTACCTACCATGTACCACTCACGGTACTTCAAGTGGTAAGATTTTTTGTACGGTGTGCATTTTTTTTTAAGAAATTGTTTGCTCTCAGAAGAACATGGTAATAAGAATAGACTACTAAGAACTTAAGTGCTTCCATACTCTCCACTACTTTTAGTATCTACTAGACTACGCTAGTAGCTATAGTGTTGGTACTACTAGGAGGCCTAGTAACTATTCGGCTATGGCAGAGAAAAAAGTGCTCAGCGAGCTTCTCTACTACTAGAATACTGTTTCTGATTACTGGCTCTAGCTAGGTACGAGTATCTACCTACCGTAGATATGTGTTGTAGACTGGTACTAGTATATTAGCTAGTACCTACGAAAGAATCATCGTACATCCTCATCAACGGAACAGAGGAGTTGTAAAATTAAGCGACGGTTGCCGGGAGACGATGACAAGTCTTAGCTACTACTGGAGTAGTAATACCCCGGTACTACTAGGTAGTAGAGTTGGTACCATGGTAGTACGGTAGTGAAAACTGTGGAGAAGGTATCACCAGGACTCCAACCTGTCAATTAATTTTGAGCCAGTCAAGTGAATGGTAATACTCTACCCTGGTACTGTACAATACTCCTGGTTACAGTATTGCATATTCATATTCGAGTACGGAATATTCAGCTGCCCGAGAATGAGATCAAGAACGAAATAATGACCACTGATGATAGAGCAATCATACTACTAGCTAGTAGTAGACTAGTCGACCCTCTTGGTCTTTTGTTGTTGTCAGCTCGCTTGCAATCGACTGGATCATCTTCCAAATTTATATCAACGGGAGCCGTCCGTTGGACGCAAACCTGATCAATGTGGAGAATGTTACTTTCTTTCAAACATGACTAAATACTGTATTTAGAGCAATTCTACAGCATGCAGTTTAAAGCTAAGAGAATAAACAATACGACAACTGCAACGACTAAATTGTGATCAATCTAGAAAGAGACCCCTACGTATCGGTACTGCCCTTACAAGGAGGAAGGACTAGTCTTTGCCATGGCCATGCCATCCATTTCCATTTCCATTTCCATCCCCCGCGACTACGAGAATTTCTATTCGTCTTCCCCTTCATCGGAGGGTGCCATAGTCATAGAAGTTGAATTGTAATCCATAGAGGCATCCATCATCGTGCCCATCTCTGTGGGTTCCATTGTATCGGCACCGTCTGCAGCAGGCACCTCCACAGTTTCGACAGTAAAAGAATCGAAGAAATACGCAGATCTTCGTTGACCATCGACAATCCTGTTTTCGACAACCACAGTCACATCCAAATAAATTTCACCCTCGGAAACTTCTTGGAGGAAGATGGTTCCCGCGACTTGCGATTTTTCACTGGAATCCTTGTGTGTGGCACTTCCCAAAACGTCGGGACACACTTCTGCGACTCCTCCCAGTGTTTCATCATCCACTGCCAGCGACTCTCCCAGATCGTTGGAAGATTCCAGTCGTAGCAGAAAGCCACGAAAATAGTCACGAACACTTTCAGTAGCAGCAGCAGCAGCAGCAGAATTGGCTGCGGTAGACAAACTCCATGTAACGCCCTCGACTCCAATGGGAACTGGAATAGGCATTCTAGGATCAACAACGTTACCATCGATCATCAACACAATACCCCCATCGGCCAAAGAACCACTTCGCGTTGCATCAGCAGTCAAATGCGATCCACCCACAGCAGCTCTTCCTCCTCCGCATCCTCCGGCACCGCTGGGAAAAGATTCCACCGTAAGCGGCAAGAACAAGCATAACAAGCAGAACAAGATGAAGACATTGGCAAAAAGTGCCAGAAGAAATGACCTACGAGATAACACCATTGTTGCGAGGTTGTCAGTTTCTCAATGCAATCCTATAATACAAGTGATTATTAAAAGATATGTTTCCCATGAAGAAAAAAAATCAGGAAGTACAGCTCTTACCTTGCTGCAGCTGTGTATTCTCGTGAATAGTACGAGCAGGCAAGTAGTACTATTGTTTATCACTACTACCAGTAGTAGACCTCTACTGGCGGTAAGGAACTCTAATATCAGGTAGACTACTACCTGGTAGTACCCTACAAATGAATCTCTCATTATTTTTCTAATCGCGATCGAATCCCGTTTAGACCAAACTACTCAGGTATTACTACTCCTACTACTCTAAAGTAGTAGTAGACTAGCTAGTAGTAGTAGTAGTAGTAGCTAGAGTGCACAAATGCACAAACTAGCCACGAACAAATCCAGTCATCTTATGGAGGTCAATTATTAGGATGAAGACTACGTCTACGATACATTCCTCTACTCCAGATACATCAAATAAAATGGATAAAACCTTAGTGTAGCTATTGGTTAAATGGGTGGATAGTTCTCATTATTTATGTATTTATTATGCAATCACTAGACTAGGCCAACCGTGATCTCTGTTGTTGTTGTTGCTGTTGCTGTTGTTGCTTACAGGCAGGATGGGACAAAGCAACAACAAAAAGCGCCACGTGAGACAGGTCATGAAAATGTTATTCTTCCTGCAAAAAAACATTCCGTAATACAATTTGCAGACCAATTGTTGAGAATGATGGAATGGGTTACGATCGCGATGTAGCCTAGCCTATATTCCATTGCCGCAAATTTCTAAATTCTTGGGTTGTGCTAATGAAAAAAAAAGTCCTCTACATTGTGTTTTAAATAAAAAGGCACAGGACTGTATAATCCAGTAGATATTCTTTTGGACAGAGATAGAGATAGTGAATGGTTCCTTTGGAAGGTTTTGGCTTAATATATACAATATACAATTTAAAATATAAGTAGAGTATAAAAAATGAAAAAGTGGCATTACATTTTATATTTTTATGATTGTGTTGTTTTGATCCGTGTGTACACTGCTATATTACTTTAATATTTTAGAACCCTATAATCAACTTTCAAGCAAACAACTGTAGCAATTAGAGAAAAAACAACCTTTCTTTTTGTGTCATCATCATTCATCATCGTCGACGACGACTGTAATCTTTTTCGCTGGTACCATCTTCTTTTTGTTTGTTGGACGTAATAGTAGTAGTAGTAGTAGTAGTAGTAGTATTCTTGTTATGTGCAGCAGTAGCAGCAGCAGCAGCAGCAGCAGTAGTGGCGGGCAACAGTACTCCTGGTGCACTCTGATTGGCTTCGAACAACCAAAGATCTGTACCACTCATATTATAATAGCCATCTTGATCATAGATATTGTCTCCTTCCGCTGCTGCGGCCGATTCCGATTCTTCCATTTCGGCTTCCGCTTCTTCTAATTTTTCCAATGTCATTTTTTTTGCGTATATCCCTTTAAACAATGCATTGTTCTGAAATTGATCTACTTTGACATGTCCTGGTCTACGTGGTTTCATGACGCCACCAGCACCAGAGCCAGTAGTACCAGCACCAGCACCAGCACCAGCAGCACCAGCAGTAGTTTTAGCAGCACCGGCAACATTGGAACTACTAAATAAAGCACTGTCGGATTGGTACAACCGTTCTGTGGGTGATGTCTTTTTAAGTCGTCGTAATCGTAGCTGCATAAGAGCCAATCGCGGTGATGTTCCTCCTGTCGGTGGTTGTTGTCGGTAACTGTTACGTGAATGATGATTCTTAAAATGTTGGTTTTGATGCATGGGTAATACGAACGACGAACGTGAGGGATTATTATGACTGTCCAGACTCAAAAAATTTAACGAATGACCCATACTGGCCATCGTCGCCTGCTGCTGCTGCTGCTGCTGCTGCTGCTGCTGTTGTCGCTGCCTCCTTGCTGTTGCTGTACCAGGAAGCTGAATACTACCATCGTCCATCATACTACTACCTTCATCACCTTCAGCACAAGCAGCTCCTGCTGTTGTATGACTCTCCAGTTCGGACAGTTCCTTCAGCGTGGATTCATTGGTAATATCAATCGAATTACTACGACTACTAGCATTACTGGCAGCAGCAGCGTTATTATCATTACTAGTACTAGTACTAGTACTAGCCATTGTCGGGTGATGTTGGCTTGTTGTCAGTTGTCAGTTGTCAGTTGTCAGGTTGGTGTGTGCCTGTGTGCTGTGTACAGGTATTGTGTTGTTACACGAGTACAAACTAAGGAAGGAAGGAAGGACGTTGTGTGTTGTTGCTGTTGCTGCTGTTGCTGTTGCTGTTGTTGCTAATTGTTGGTTAAACCTTTTGCACAAACAAGCAAGAAAAGAAGTTGTCGCTCTTTCCGTGAATCTCGGTTTGTTGCTGCTGGGGGTCTTCACTAATCACACTACGACTGCTGGTACCTGGTAGTCTTTTAACTGCGTAGTACTGGTACGTGTACCATTAGTACTTACTAATACTGGTAGCTCTACTAGCCACCGTAGCTACTGTAGGAGTAGTACTCACAGCTCGCTGTCCGTTTTGTTACAGTACCAGGTAGTATCATCATTACAGAGGTGACATGAACCGAACCTGCAGGTGATTTTTTTAGCCATTTTGACTATGGTGTTAGTAGTCGTACCAGTATCACAGTACTAAGTGTTCTCAACGTATCAGGAAAGATTTATTGATTCATCGCCGACCATCTTAAATGGCTCGTGAGTCATGGAAATCACACTCAAACTTTAATATCTCTACCAGGGTAGTAGCCCTACCGGGTACTTGTAGACTACCTGGTACCTGGTACCAGGTAGGTCTACTGCATACAAAAATAATAGAGTGCCATGGTACCCCTCCTCTGGTAACAGGTAGTAGTAGCTACTGCTAATAGTAGACTACTCTACACGAGTGCCAGTAGACTACGTAGCTAGTAGCTCTAGTATGGTAGACAAGTACTCGTAGTACCTGGTAGTCTATTACTTCTGCTGAACCTACTATCACTACTATTAGTAGTAGCTAGTAGTAGTACGGTAGACTACTACCTGGTACGGACAACATACTAATAGCTACCAGTAGTAGTAGTCTAGTAGTAGAGCGAGTCCAGCAATCCATGAGATGCTTTAGTAGTCTCCTCTACCTGGTACTACAGTAGCTACTACAGTAGTAGTCTAGTCGCAGGAACAAAACCTACCGGTAGTTTGAGAAGCAGATCGCAAGTACTACTAGTAGTAGTACGCACTCTAAACAAATAAATAATTACTACTGTAATTACTTTACGTCTTTGATAGGTCATCATGGATTGTGGATTCTCCATCACAATCGCTACCGCCACAGCAACAGCAGACTGCTGCTACTACTCCGTAGTTACTAGTAGCCTTTACTAATTTACTAGCACTAATAAAATAAGTGTCGCTGCTGCTGTGTATTTCCCTCGTTGTTGCTGGTATTACTACCTGGCCCTTGCTGCTGCTGCTGCTGCTGCTGCTGCTGCTGCTGCTGCTGCTGCTGCTGCTGCTGCTGCTGCTGCTGCTGCTGCTGCTGCTGCTGCTGCTGATGCTGCTGCTGCTGCTGCTGCTGCC
>Ga0100402_1002786_pt1 | contig 19409 bp, 15 predicted proteins | sample CryGeyme20150102_FD_80419 | JGI IMG/M metagenome (GOLD analysis project Ga0100402, IMG submission 80419) | Groundwater microbial communities from Crystal Geyser aquifers in Utah, USA - Crystal Geyser metaG 2015-0102 | ecosystem: Environmental > Aquatic > Deep subsurface > Groundwater | place...
AAGCATACTTATCTTGAGGCACTGCTTGTCCTTCCGAAGCTCAAATGCAAATTTGAGCGAAGGAGGAAACTACGAGGGCCCAACTACGCTCCGATTAACATCGGAGCTTCGATGGGCAAGCTTCTTTTTAAATTATATCGAAATTTTGTAATGAAAGCAAAAAATTGTATACTGAATAAATAATACAGATATGGATTTTTATTATGAAATATTATTCAACTGAGGCCTTTATCTTAAAGAAAGAAATTTCTGAAGAAAAAGATAACATTTACCATTTTTTTACCAAAGATTTTGGTCGTCTTAATCTTTTAGCCAAAGGCACCAGAGATATTTTAGCCAAATTAGCTGGACATTTAGAAATTCCGGCTTTAGTAGAACTTAATTTTTCTTTAGGCTATCGACCACGGCTCATTACTGCTTTAGAGAAAGAACCTTATTTAGAGGTCAAAAAGAACGAAAAAGCCTTAAGGGCTGCTTTTCAAATGATGGCCTTAGTTGATGAACTGACTATTATTAACCAAAAAGATTTAGAACTTTTCAAACTCTTGTTTGATGTTTTATATTTTCTGGAGAATAACTTTCGCCAATCCTCAAAAATTGTTGATTTTAGTCGGTTATATTTTGGGGCTCAATTTCTGAAACTTCTGGGCTATCAACCATTTTTAGATGGCTGTGTAGAATGCGGCAATAGGGATACTCATTATTTTAGCTTTCCTAAAAGAGGGTTGGTTTGTTTAAAGCATTTTTCAAAAGGAGATTTATCCGCGTCTGCGATTCAAAAAAAATATTTAAAATTTCTTTTTGATTTACCATTAACCAAGTTTTCATCACTACCTTTAATTACTCAGATTTTGGAAGAAAAAAAGTTTTTAGAAGCACTTTTAAATCAATTTACTTTAATAGTAAAATCTGATATATTACAAATAGACGAATAAAAGATATGAGAATAAAAAATTTTCTTCATAGTTTTTGGGGCGGAGCAATCATCGTTATTCTCATCATAATTTTAGGTTATTTTCTTTGGGGGATGTTAACAAGCGGAGGGATTGTTTTCTCGGTTTCGGGACCTGATAATATAAAGTCTGGAGAAATCGGAAATTTTCATTTGGAATATGTCAATAATTCAAGAGTAACGATAGAGGATTGCTCAATTGAAATAGAATTACCAGAAGGAATTATTTTGAGAGAAAATCCTGCTAAAAAAACCATAGTTTTCGAGATAGGAGAAGTCCCGTCTAAAGTATCAGGCGAGAAGATAATTGATTTGCTGATTACCGGAGAATCCAAAACAGCAAAAAATATTGAAGCGACTTTCAATTATCGACCTAAGGGACTTTCTTCTAGCTTTTCCAAGAAAGACATCAGGACAGTTCTTCTTAGCGGCTCAAGTTTTAACTTAGAAATCAATGTTCCTAAACAAGTTTTTATAGACCAAACTTTTCCTTTTGAAATTAATTGGCTAAATTTAACTCAACAGACATTTGAAAACATAGAGCTAAGAGCAGAATGGCCAACTGGTTTTTCTTTTGATAGTGCTAACCCAGACATTACCAGAGAAGAAGGAAGTAATAATAAATGGGTGCTGGGAGTTATTAACGCTTCTGGCCAGGGGAAAATTAATATCAATGGTTCTATTTCCGGCCAGGATGGAGAAACTAAAAGAATAATGTTGACTTTGGGCTTAGTTCAAAATAACAACTTTCTTCCTTTAGCTAAAACCGAGGGGCTTTTAAGCCTGATGGCTAATCCTTTAAAAATTTCTAGCTTTGTTAATGGAGATAGTAATTATAACGCTGATTTAGGAGAGAAATTAGATTTTACTATTAATTACGAAAATAATTACTCTTCCAGCCTTCGTGATTTAAAAATTACCACCCAATTTAATGGCGATGTTTTTGATTTTTCTACCCTCAAAGCGCCAAATGGAGTGTTTTCTACCAGGTTTCAAACTATTACTTGGACAGGAGCAAGGGTAAAAGAATTATATGTGCTCAATCCTGGCGAAAAAGGTACTTTGAATATTTCAGTCAGATTAAAGAAAGATTGGCCAATGCAAAGTTTGGCACAAAAAAATATTGTTCTTGAAGTCAAAACTACCATCGAAAGCGCCAGCGTGCCAGAAGAATTAGGTTATCAAGGATTACCTCGGGCTCAAGCTTTAGATACCATTAAACTTAACAGCAATTGCGCTTTAAATATCGAAAGTTATTTTTGGGATGCGCCTAGCCAAATAGTGAATACTGGGAAATTACCCCTTAAAGCTGGAGAACCTACAGATTTTACTCTCCATTGGAAAATTATTAATACCTATAACTCCCTTAATAACATCGCAGTTCAAACTACTCTTCCTCTTTGGATTGAATGGACAAATCAGATTGCTGGTAATTATGGTGATTATCCCCCTGTTTACGATACTAAAAGTCGTCAAATAACTTGGACTTTAGCTAGTGTTCCTGTTGGTTCTGGTACGGTGTTGAAACCTTACGAAGCGATTTTTCAAGTGAAAGTGACCCCTTTGTCATCGCAAGTTAATCAAGGGATTGATTTGACTAATGAAATTACTTTAACAGCTACTGACGCCTTTACCCTAAAAAATATTAATTTTACCTATTCTGCTGTTAATTCTAATAAATTAACTGATCCAGCCATGCCTTATAATGGCGGTCTCGTAAGGCCATAGTTAATAATTTTTAATTTTAAATTTTAAATTTATTATCGTGGAAGATTTAATGGAGAAAATAGTTTCTCTTTGCAAACGTCGAGGTTTTATTTTTCCCAGTTCTGAGATTTATGGGGGTTTAGCTAATACTTGGGATTTTGGTCCTTTAGGCGTAGAAATGAAGAATAATGTCAAAAAAGCCTGGTGGAAAAAAATAGTTTTGGAAAGAAAAAATATTATTGGTTTGGACTCAGCAATTATTATGAACTCGAAAGTTTGGGAAGCCTCTGGCCATGTAACGGGTTTTGCTGATCCTCTTGTTGAATGTAAATCTTGCCATACTCGTTTTCGAGTTGACGATTTAATGAAAGGAAAATACGGCGAAGTTACAATGAAAGACGGCTATCCTCATTGCCCTTTATGTGGCGGGGAATTAACCGAAGAAAAGAAATTTAATTTGATGTTTAAGACTTTTTTTGGTCCAGTGGAGGATAAGACCCATCTCGTTTATTTAAGACCGGAAACCGCTCAAGGAATTTTTATTAATTTTAAACAAATCGCTACTACTAGCCGCCAAAAGATTCCTTTTGGCATTGCCCAGATAGGTAAAGCTTTCCGTAACGAAATTACTCCTGGTAATTTCATCTTTCGCACTAGGGAATTCGAACAGATGGAATTAGAATATTTTGTTAAACCCAAAGAAGATAAAAAATGGTATGAATATTGGCAAAAAGAGAGAATAAAATGGTATGAAGATTTAGGTCTTAAAAAAACAAATCTTCGACTACGAGAACATGCTAAAAAAGAATTAGCTCATTACGCTAAGAATTGTGTCGACATTGAATATCAATTTCCTTTTAGTAATGAAGATGGTTGGGGAGAGTTAGAAGGAATAGCTAATCGCACTGATTACGATTTAAAAAATCATCTTGAGCATTCAGGAAAAGATTTAAAATACTTTGATGAAGAAACGAAAGAAAATTACTTGCCTTATGTCATAGAACCTTCAGCTGGAGTAGAGAGATCATTATTAGCTTTTCTTTTGAATGCTTATCAGGAAGAACAAGACGAAAAAGGGGAAAAGAGAATCGTTTTAAAACTCCATTCTCAGTTAGCTCCGATAAAATTGGCTATCTTCCCGCTTTTAAAAAATAATAAAGATTTGAAGAACTTAGCCCAAGAAATCTACCAAAAATTAAAATTAAAACTGAATTTTCCTATTGATTATGATGAAGTGGGTTCTATTGGCAGACGTTATCGTCGGCAAGATGAGATCGGTACGCCTTGGGGAGTGACTGTTGATCATCAAAGCTTAGAAGATAAAACCGTGACCATAAGAGAGAGGGATACGATGAAACAAGAAAGAATCAAAATTGAAGAAATAGAAAATTTTCTCAGAGAAAAACTAGCCAACTTTTAATTACTCATCCGGTGTATAAATTCCAGCTCAAAACTTTTCCTAACGGTTTGAGAATATTAATGGTTCCTTCAAAGGAATCGCTTTCTTTTCAAGTGATGGTTTTGGTTAACACTGGTACGGACTTTGAATCGAAAAATACCAATGGGATTTCTCATTTTTTAGAACATCTCTGTTTTAAAGGCACAAAGAAACGATCCTCTAACTTAGAAATTACTCAAGTCTTAGATAATGTTGGAGGCTCTTACAATGCTTTTACGAGTGACGAGATAACTGGTTATTGGGCAAAAGTTGCTTCTAAAGATAAAAACTTAGCTTTGGATATTGTTTCTGATATTTATTTAAATTCTCAATTTCCTGAAAAAGAAATAGAAAAAGAAAAAGGAGTAATCATAGAAGAAATTAATATGTACCGAGATATCCCTCAATATTACATTTGGGATTTATGGCATAAATTGCTTTATGGTAATCAACCAGCTGGCTGGTCTACCTTAGGAGTAAAACAGAATATCAAAAAATTTCGCAGAGAGGATTTTTTGAAATATCATCTAAACCAATATCGCTCGAAATCTACCTTAGTGGTCATCAGCGGTAATTTTCACAAAAAAGAAATTATTGAGAAAATAAAAAACGGATTTGAGAATATGTCTCAAGGAGAAAGACAAAATAAAATAGGAACCAAAGAAAAACAAAATAGTCCGCAAGTTCTTTTAGAAGAAAAAAAGACAGATCAAGCTCATTTACTTCTAGGGGTAAGAGGAATTAACCTTTTTGATAAAAGAAGATACGCCTTAGATATTTTGGATGCAGTTTTTGATGGTGGGATGTCAGGAATTTTATTTCAAACCGTAAGAGAAAAATTAGGAGCAGCTTATTATATCAGTAGCATTGTTTCTTATAATACTGATTATGGTTTTTGGGCTGTTAAAGCAGGAATTGATAATAATCGTTTAGAGACAATTTTAGAAGCTATTTTAAAAGAGTGGAAAAGATTAAAAATCAGTCTTCTTGCCCCAAAGGAAATAACAAAAGCGAAAAATTATCTTTACGGAAAAATTGCCTTAAGCATGGAAAATGTTCACGAAGTAGCTAATGATCTCTCCTATCAAGAACTTTTAAAGAAAAAAATAGAAACCCCCCAAGAATATTTACAGAAAATAAAAAAGATTACTGTGTCTGACTTGCGAAAAGTAGCTCAAGATTTACTAATTCCTCAACATCTTAATCTTAGTCTTATTAGTCTTTACAAAGATAAGGAAAAGTTAATTAAAATCTTAAAAAAGAATTTTTAAAATAATTTTTTAAAATAATAAAAATTTTTAATATGTTTGAGAATTCAAAAAATCAATTGGATATTTCCTGGCAAAGTATTTGGCGGTTCTTTCTTGTTCTCCTTCTTTTAATAGCTATTTGGTTTTTCCGCCAAATTATTCTTTTTATTCTCGTAGCTTTTATTATAGCTTCTTTGTTAGAGGAGCCAGTTAATTATCTGTCATCAAAAATTAAAAGTCGTTGGTTAGCTACTTTGATTATCTATTTGATTTCTTTGTTTTTAATGGGTTTATTAATTTATTTAGCCATTCCTCTTATTTCAGAAACGATTATCGACCTTATCCCAAAATTTAATTTGAATATTAATCCTGAAATTATTCGTAATTTTATTCAAGAGTGGGAAATAACAGGGGTCCCTTTTAAAAATTTCCTCTCAGTCCTTGGTCCCTTAAGCAACCAATTTCTTGATTTTTTTGCTAAGTCCATTAGTTTTCTGGTTAAAATAGCCGGTGGAGTTTTTTCTATTTTTTTCATTTTTCTTTTAGCTTTCTTTTTAAATACCGAAAGAAATGGCGTCGAAAAGGGATTAAGATTAATTACTCCTAAAAATTATGAGGAATATGCAGTTTATCTTTGGGGAAAAGCCAGAAAAAAAGTTGGCGGTTGGTTTTATAGCCAATTGATTTTAAGTTTGTTTGTTGGTGTTTTAGTCTTTATTGCTTTTAAAATTTTAGCTCTGCCTAACCCAGAATTCTTGGCCATTTTAGCAGCCCTTTTGGATTTTATTCCTTATCTTGGGCCCTTTATTGCTGGTTTTATAGCTACAGTTTTTGGTCTTGGTCAGAGTCTGCTTTTAGGAGTATTGAGTTTAATAATCTTTATTACTATTCAAATTTTAGAAAATATTATTGCTCCTTCGATTCGTTCTCGAGCGATGCAGATTAATCCTTTGATTATTATTTTTGCCATTCTTTTTGGTGGAAAATTAGCTGGAACTCTTGGTATTGTTATTGCTTTGCCTTTAGCTGCTACTCTGATAGAGTTTATTCGAGATCTCAGAAGCGGGAAAATTAATAGTTATCTACCTCAGAAAAAATTGTTGTAAAATAGCCGCCAGTTTATATGAAGTCTATTTTAATTTCCAAGGTTGATTTAAAAAATCTATATTTAGATAAAAAATTAACTACCTATGATATAGCTAAATTTTATGATTGTTCTCAAGGAACAATATGGAAGAGGTTGAAAGAGTTTAATATAAAAACAAGATCTTCTTGGAATAAAGTTGATCTTTCTAAGACAAAATTGAGAAATTTATATATTAGAAACGGATTATCTACCTGGCAAATAGAAAGACGCTTGAAAATCTCTAGAGGTACGATCTATAGGAAGCTTATAGATTATAATATCCTGGTAAGGAATCGAGCTCAATCTCACATTGTTTATCCTCGGAAGAACTTTAATGGGAACAAGACAAAAAAAGCTTATCTTATTGGTTTTTCAATGGGTGATTTGAGGGTAAGGAAGATATATAAAAATAGTGAAACAATTCATATTGATTGTGGTTCGACCAAAAAAGTGCAGATTAACCTTATTTCAAAATTATTTAAAGCTTACGGAAGAATCTGGATTAGTAAACCAAATAAGGTAGGAGCTACTCAGATCGAATGCTTCTTAAATAATTCTTTCAATTTTTTATTAAGAAAGCGGGTTTTGATTGACCATTGGATTCTCAATAACAAGAAGTATTTTGCTGCTTTTCTTGCTGGATTTACTGACGCTGAAGGGTGTATTTCTATTACTCATAAAGGACTAGCTTTTTATTCTTTAGGAAATTATAACAGTCGGCTTTTATCACAGATTCGAAATCAACTTCTAAAAAGTGGAATAGAAAGCCCTAAACTAACCGAGGGAAAAACCAAAGGATACATTGGAAAGGAAGGATATGCAAACAATCAAAATTACTGGTCGCTGCGCCTTAACAGGAAAATTCATTTATTAAAACTTTTTGTTTTAATTGATCCTTATTTAAAACATCCCACCAGAATTGAGGGAGTTAAAAAAGCAAAAGAAAACATAAAAATGCGGAATAAAAAATATGGAAATATTAATATGAATTCAAGGGAATATGAATAAAAAAGTTTTTTTCATCTCTACAGCAATTGATTACCCTTCGGAAAAGCCGCATTTAGGTCATTGCTTGGAGAAAATTCAAGCCGATGTTATAGCTCGATATAAAAGACTTCAAGGATTTGATGTCCATTTTAGCATTGGTACCGACGAACACGGGTTAAAAATTCAAAGATATGCCCAAAAGGCGGGTAAAAAACCGCAAGAATTTGTAGATGAAATGAGCGGATATTTTAAAGATTTGTGGGAAAAACTTAATATTTCAAATGATGATTTTGTGAGGACGACAGAGAAAAGACATATAAAAGTTGTTCAGGAAATTATTAAAAAAATTTATAAAAAAGGCGATATTTATAAAGGAAAATATAAAGGATTATATTGCGTAGATTGTGAGAGCTACTATATGCCAAAAGATTTAATTGATGGAAAATGCCCAATTCATCATAAGCTACCGGAATTAATAGAAGAAGAAGGTTATTTCTTTAGGATGAATAAATATCAAGAAGCTCTCATAAGATATATCGAAGAAAACAAAAATTTTATTATTCCTGATAGTAAAAGAAATGAAATTTTAAATAGATTAAAAGAACCCCTTCAAGATTTGAGTATTTCAAGGACTGCAGTTAAATGGGGAATTCCATTGCCCATTGACGAGAAATTTACCTTATTTGTTTGGATAGATGCTTTAATAAATTATCTCACAACTATAGATTATCCAGGCAAAAAATTTAAAAAATTTTGGCCAGCCGATGTTCATGTTATAGGCAAAGACATAGTCTGGCATCATAGTGTAATTTGGGCTAGTTTGCTTTTGTCTTTGGGGTTGCCATTGCCTAAAACTATTTTTGTTCATGGCTTTATTACTGTTAAGGGAGAAAAAATGTCAAAATCTTTGGGGAATATTATTAATCCTGTAGGGTTAGTAGAGAAATATGGCAGGGAGACAATTCGCTATTTCTTTATCCGTGAGTTTTCGTCTTTTGAAGACGGCAATTTTTCTGAAGAAAGAATTAAGGAAAGATATAACAGTGACTTAGCTCAAGGAATAGGGAATCTTTTAAGTAGAATTTTAGCTTTAGGAGAACAATATCAAACGTCTTTAATTTTAAAAAAGAATGGTTTACAAAAACTCATTGACGAAACAGAAAAAATTTATCATCAGAAGATGCAGGAATTTCGTTTGAATGAAGCTTTAGCCAGAGTTTGGGATTTAGTAAACGCTTTAGATAAATTTATTACCGAGGAAAAACCTTGGGCCAGTTTGAAGAATGATCAAGAAAAATTTGAAAAAGATATGGCTACTTTAATTATTTCTTTAGGAAAAGTAGCTCTTTCAATTGCTCCGGTTATGCCAGAAACTTCAGATAAGATTTTAGCTTCTCTAGGATTTAAGAATATATCAGAGAAAGATTGGCAAAATTTAAAAGTTTCACTTAAAACAGGAATTCCTCTCTTTCCAAAACTGTAATTTGTTTTTGTTTTAGAATTTTGGATTTGTTTAGAAATTAGGATTTAGAAATTAGAAATTTTAATTTTATGCTTTTTGATTCTCATACTCATTTAAATTTAGCAGCTTTTGATAGTGATCGCGATCTCATCTTAAAAAGATACCTCAAAGAAGGTATTTTTTTGGTGAATGTTGGTACCTGTTATCAAACTTCTAAAAAAGCGATAGCCATCGCTGAAGAATATCAGAATTGTTGGGCTAGTGTTGGTTTGCATCCGGCTCATACTTTTCCTGCCCGTCTAAATCAATTAGATGAAAATGAAATTAATAATCTTGTGGTTGAGGAATTTGATCAGAAATTCGAGGAATTAATTAAGACAAGTTCCAAAATAGTCGCCATTGGAGAATGCGGTTTAGATTATAGCTATTTAAAAGATTCACCAAGAGAAAAACAAAAGGAATTTAAAATAAGGCAAGAAAGAGAATTTAGAAAACAAATTAAAATAGCTCAAAAATATAATTTGCCCTTAATTTTGCATCTTCGCGATTTATATCAGGAAGCTTTGGCTATTTTGAAAGAGAATAATTATTCAGGAAAAGCGGTTTTTCATTTTTTTACTGGGACAATAGAACAAGCTCAATATATTCTAGGGCAGGGTTTTTATCTTGGTTTTTCTGGAGTTATTACCTATGGAAATAAATTAGACGAAATTATTAAAAGCCTTCCTTTAGAAAAAATTTTGATTGAAACAGACGCTCCTTATGTGGCGCCAATACCTTATCGAGGGAAAAGAAATGAGCCAGCCTATGTTATTGAGGTAGCTAAAAAAATAGCAAAAATAAAAAATTTACCCCTGAAAGAGGTAGAAAAAACGACTTTTGAAAATACTTTAAGATTTCTTAGGATTCAATTAAAAGAGGAGAAAGAAGACTTGATATTACGGAATTAAAGAAGATGGTGGATATTTATAAAAAGTCGCTTGATTACTTTGTAAAATAATATGAACTTAAAAACTCTAAAAAAGAAACTTCAAAATATAAAAAAACAAGGCTTTGTGAAAAGTCATCGTGTTGGCGATACTGGAATTGGCAAGACGTTAGAAGATTTACTTGGTATCAAGGAAAACAATATTCCTTTGCATGATATATCCGATGTGGCAGAGCTCAAAGCGTATCGGAAAGATGCGACGTCAATGCTTACGCTTTTTACATTGGAACCGCTACCAGAAGGTGGGGATCGTGATCGACTATTGCTCGATAATTTTGGTTATTCAAAAAGAGATAATCAAAGATCAAAAGAACTACATAGCACTCTTTCCTGCAGGCGATATAATAATCAGGGGTTAAAACTGTCAGTTGGAAAAGACAAGATTAGAGTTCAAGGGAAGGGAAAAAGATTGAATATTTATTGGGATATAGAAAGCCTTGAAAAGAAATTCCATGATAAATTACCCGCCTTAGTTTATGTTCTTGCCAATAGAAAAATAACCAAGAATAAAGAACATTTTCATTTTAACGAAGCATATTTACTTACCGGTTTTAATTTCGAGTCGTTCAAAAAGATGGTTAAAAAAGATGAAATTGTAGTTGATTTTAGAATGTATTACCGTCCCGATGGGAGCGTAAGAAATCATGGCACTGGTTTTAGGGTAAAAATCAACAGGCTTTATCACGCTTTTAAGAATAAGAAAAAACTGATTTAGTTTTTTCGAAGTATCACTATACTCTCTTTTGTCATTGTTTCCTCTAATTCTCCAGCAATGTTCGTAGGAGATGTTTTTATTGGCATCCTTTTTCCGGGGATATTCCTAACAAATATATCTTCGCAAGTGAAACCAATTTTTTGAGCTAATTCGGCAATAATAAAATCAGTTGGTATTCTAACTTGTTTTACAAGGCGGTTGCCTATGACAACACAGAAATATTTTTTAGGTTTAAGCATTTTGTAGGCTCGTGATAGACAATCGTTCAGGCCAATAAAAAAACTTAAAACATCCTTTGCTCGTTTTTCGTCTTTTTTCGCAATTTTATTTAAAGATTCCGAGAGATAATTCGAGGGTAAAGAATAGATGAGGTTTTTTACCGCTTTGCCGCCAAGTAATTCGTTATCTACCCTTGAAGCATCATCTGGATTATCAAAAATATCTAACCATTGCGCAGAAAGTCTAGAAAATTGACCGTAAGCCACGGTTGTCCTACTATCGCCGTAAGGCGGAGAAGTGACAATGCAGTCTATGGAGTTTTCTTTGATACTATTATCTTTTGAAGAATCTCCAAGTATAATTTTAGTCCAAGTATTTTCATCTACATCTTGATAAAATTCTTCCATTGCTTTTATATTTGATTCCGACTTTTGTTTAAAAATCTCTAATACATTTGGATTATATTTTTCTAAATCTTCTTTCTTTATTCTTACAAGTTTGAATTCTCCTCTTTTTGTATTTGACGATTTTCTCGCGGTTTCGCTAAAAGCGACCAAGAAAAAATTTTGAATTTTTTTGTCTTTTATTTCTTTGATGGCTTTTTTAATTTTGGCTAATTCTATAATAACTTTGTCTTTAAACCAGAATTCAAGGTTTTTAAAATGAGGTTTTTCTACTTCAGTATTTTTAATTTTATTAACTCTTGTTAGAAGCTTAATATATTCTTTTGAAAGCAATCGCGGATTTATCGGCGTTGTCTTAACTTTTGCCAGGGAAATAGCTAATGGGTTTAAATCAATTCCGTAAGAATTGCGACCCAATAATCTACTTTCAATTAAGGCGGTACCGGAGCAGCAAAAAATATCACAAATTGTATTTCCTTTTTTGCTGTAATTTAAAAGTAACCTTCGCGCTACTTGTGGAATAAACATTGCCGGATAAGTATGGAGACCATGAGTATAAGGTTTTGTCTTAGCTCCATTAAAATCCCATGAATAATCAACTCTCCTTTGAAGTTTATGATCCGAGGCTTTTTCTCTTTCGATTTGTCTCTCAAAATTTCTAATAATTTTTACTACAACCCCTCTTACTTCTAGTTCTTTTGTATAAATAGGAAATAACGAAGGATTGGCGGGTTGTAATCTAAATCTGTCTTTTTCTCGATATATTTTTTTCAACGTTGCTTCGTTATCATTAATAATTGCCACCACTGTTTGTCCATCATCCGCTACGGGTTGTTGCCTAATTACAACAATATCCCCATCAAAGATTCCTTCATCAATCATGCTATTACCTTGGACACGCAGGGCATAATGATTACCAGACTTACCAATTTCGTTTTTAGTTACTGCGATTGTTTCATCCGATACTTCTATTGCTTCAATGGGTTGCCCAGCGGCAATAGTGCCCAAAAGCGGAATTTTTACCATTGTCTCGCGGCCCAATGTTTCAATGGAGCGTGGTTTGTTCTTTTCTTTTGATAAGTATCCCAAATCACGGAGCTTTGAGACATGAAAATGGGCCGTTGAGACAGACGCAAGTTTGAATTTCTTACGTATTTCATCAAGAGAGGGAGCATATTCTTTTCGTTCTTGATAATCGGTTATGAAATCGAGGACTTGTTTTTGACGTTTTGTAATCATAGAAATTGACTTTATGTTTCTAACTATAGTATAATAGAAAATGAATAGAAAGTCCAAATAAGTTATCCACAGTATAATTTTTATTACAACGTTATGGAAAACGAAACCGAAGAAATAAAAAAAGAATTGGACGATTTATGCGATACTATTGCGCCGAGCAAAGTTGTTTTAGATATCGGTCAATATCAAACCACGCACGCTAATAAAATCTTAAAGGAATATGGGCGATTCGTTAGTCAATTTGAACTTTACTACGACCTTATTGTAGAAATTTTTCATGCTGTAAATTATGTAGACAAAGCGGGTTGGCCAAAACATAGGAGCATCCAATTTTTACTATTCGTTCATAATCTAAAATCATTATATTCTTCTTTTGAACGCCTTATCCATGGATTTTATGAGGATAGCATTATTCTCGCCCGCCCGGTTTACGAAGCGTTTATTAAAAGTATTTACATAACCTGTGATCCAGTAGATCCATACGCCGTTGTGGCTGGGTTAAAAGGAAATATGCAGAAGAAATTTAACTTGTCCAACTTTCTAAAGGACGATTTGAAACTTGAATGGCACGATTATCGTCTTTTTTCAGCATTGACTCACGCAAATCAATACTCGGTTTTAAAGGAGGCAATCGATATTTATCAACAAGGCCAAAAAGACGCGATTACACTCAAATTCCAGTTTGATAAAAAGTTATTTGAACTAGGGGTAAACGTTATTAGTTATTTATTACTGGTCGACCTAAAGGCGATTATTACTCTTTTCGCCACAAACTCTAACCATATTTTGAAAAATGAGATGATAAAAAAAGCAGAGAGGTTGATTGACTTGCGAGAGCGTGATTTTTCTCTACATCCAAAAGATTACTGGCCTAAGGTCATAAAGGATACAAAAGATATTTTTGAAATGATAAAAGAAACAGAAGCTGGTGAGAAGTGGGTAGATAGTTGGCAAAAAATTAGAAATCAGTAAAATAAAACTACGTCTTCCAACTTAGAATCCAAATCTACTTATAAAGGGCGAGGGTATGTTATTGAGAAAACCGTCGCGCAGGCCGAGCGGGCATAGTTCGAGCCCCGCCATTGGGCGGGGCGAGAGAGCGAGGCCGAGCGCGAGCGCTCCGACCACGCTGGGGTCGGAGATAGCGTGTTTTCGAAATAACTACCCGAGCCCTCCTTACACTTCCATTACTACTGGCAAGACCATGGGTCGGCGTTTTGTTTTTTTGAAAAGATAAAGACCAATTTCATCGCGTAAAGCATTTCTGATGTAAGCTTCATTGAAGGTTTGTCTTTTGGTGCAGCGGCTCACTATCTCAGAAATCAACTTTTTGACTTCTTGAAGCAGTTCTTTTGATTCTTTCATATAGACAAATCCCCGGGAAACTATTTCCGGGTTATTGTAGAGCAAACCAGTTTTTCTATCAACTAAAGCAATAATAAGAAAAATACCATCACGGGAGAGAGTTTGCCTGTCTCGCAGAACAATTTCACCAATATCACCGATACCTAAACCATCAACCATCACATAGTTAGTAGGAACAAATTTTTCTGTCGCATTAATTATATTAGAACTCAATTCAATAACTTGACCATTTTGAGCAATCACAATGTTTGGTTTTGGAATACCGACAGATTCAGCTAATTCTGCATGAGCACTCAGCATGGAATAATGGCCATGAATAGGCATAAAGAATTTAGGATGAACAAGATTAATCATCATTTTTAAATCATCTTGAAAGCCGTGTCCTGAGGCATGAATGTCTAACATTTTATAATGATAAACTTTTGCCCCCTGTTTAATAAGATTATCTTTTAGATTTTGAACCGCTCTTTCATTCCCTGGAACGATGGAGGAAGAAAAAATAATGCTGTCCCCTTTTTGAACGCGAAGATATTTATGCTCTCGATTCACTACTTTAATTAAAATAGCTTCGCTTTCTCCCTGGGCACCAGTGCATAAAATAGTGATACGTTTGGGATCAGTTTGGCTGGCTTCTTTCCAGCTGATGAGGGTCCCTTTTTTTATTTGAAGATAGCCTAATTTTTCAGCGATTTTCACATTAGTTTTCATAGAGAAGCCCTCAATAGTTACCTTACGATTATATTTTTCTGAAAGCCAGATCGCTTGTTGTAATCTGGAAATTAAAGATGAAAAAGTGGCTAAAATAATTCTTCCCGGAGCTTGAACAAAGATTTTATCAAGATTCTCCATAATAGTTTTTTCAGAAATTGAATGACCGGGATTCTCAGCCCCAGTAGAATCAGACATTAGTAACGAAACCCCTTTAGAAGCTAAATGGGCGATGCGTGAGAGATCAGCTGGTTCATCAGCTATAGGATGAAAATCAAATTTGAAGTCAGTAGTATAAAAGATATTTCCGACTGGAGTTCTGATAACCAGTCCCAAAGTATCAGGAATATTATGATTTAAATGAAAAGTTTCTAAAGTAAAAGGACCTAAGGGGGTGCTTTTTAATTTATTTTTATTAAGAATTTCAATGTGAAGTTTTTTCAGATGAACGAAATCCTCCTGTCTCTTTAAAATTATTCCTTGAGAAAGGGGAGCAGTATAAATAGTGGGATAGTTCAGCTTGTCGATTAAATAAGGAATAGCTCCAATATGGTCATAGTGAGCATGGGTAATGATCAGACCAAGAATTTTTTTCTCAGGATGATGAGTTAAATATTCAATGTTGGGAATAATAAAATCTATGCCCGGCATAGATTCGTCTGGAAATTGAAGTCCCATATCAACGATCAGAACTTGGTTTTGATATTCAAAAAGAGTCATGTTCCTGCCAATTTCTTCCAATCCTCCTAAGGGAATAATTTTTAGAGAACTAGGGGCTTCTTTTACTTTAATTTGTTTGCTTGGAAAGCGGGCTTGCCCGCCGAAGCCTTGGCGTAGGCGGGGACTTTTGCGTTGTTTGATCATATTTGTTGTTTTTAGTGGGCACGTTTAACGTGGTGGGCAGGGAGGGACTCGAACCCTCAAGGCTTTAGGCCATAGGCTCCTGAAGCCTACGTGTTTACCAATTTCACCACCTACCCTTGATAAAATATTATTTTAATTTTCTTTTAGTGTAGATAAACCAATTTTTTACGTCAGACCACCTTTCTGATGGTAGATTGGCATATTGGATATTCATACCCTGAACTCGTTTTGGCAAAAGATAAAGATAATAAGGATTATAAAGAAAAATGGCTGGCTCATCTGTAATGAGGATTGTCTGAATCTGTTTCATATTTTCTAAACGTCCATCTTCATCCAAAATTTGTCTTGTTTCTTCGAGTAATTTATCTAAATTGGAATTCTTATAAGCAGAAAGATTGAGTCCTGGATCAGTAATTTGGCTGGAATGCCAAAAAGAAAATAAATCTGGATCTTGACTGATAATTTCTCCAAAAAGCAAAGCATTATAAGAACGAGTTTGAATAACATTTTTTTCTAAATCAGTGAGGGGAAGGATTTGAAGTTCAACTTCAACATCAATTGCTTTCCAGGAATCAATCAAAAATTTTGCTACTTCTACCAATTCAGGATTATCAGGTAAGGATAAAGTAAATTTTAAGTCCTTGGGTCCAGATTTACTATTTTTTAATTTATTGATAATTTCTAAGGCTTTGGCCGGGTCATATTCAGTGTCAAATGTTTGAGACGACCAGAAATTAGGAGAGATGGGACTAGTTAAAGCGAAAGCCTGTTTATTTAGGATATTATTTACTAAAGAAGATTTATCTATAGCCAGGTTCAAAGCCTGACGAAAATCTTTAGAACTGAAAAGATTATTATTGAGATTAAAGAAAATAGCGTAATAGCGGGGAAGATAAAGAGAAAAAATCTGATAATCTTTCTTATTTTCAAAAAATTTATAATCTTTTATCAGAATAGGAGATATGGCTTCTACTTCGTTTTTTAAAAGAGCCTCTTTTGCTTCTTCAGTATTATCATAAAAACGAAAAATTAGACGATTAATTTTGGGTTTTCCCTCAAAAGAATTAGCAGAATTAGCATTAGCTACCAAAGAATAACCGCTAATTTTACCATTAGAGCTTTTATCTAAATTATCAAAAAGATAAGAACCAGTGCCAATAGGTTTGATATTATATTCAGTATGAACAATGTCCTCTGGTTGAATATTCTCCCAAATATGTTTAGGAATAATTTTTAAAGTCAGGTTTTGAAGAAATGGTTCGTAAGGATTTTTTAAATTAAATCGGACAACATCACTAGAAAGTCTTTCTACCACTACCCCTCCCCAATTTAACAAAAGGGGACTTTTAATTTTCGGATCCTGGATAGTTTCTATAGTAAAGACCACATCGTCAGCAGTGAAGGGAAGGCCATCATGCCAGAAGACATTATCTTTTAAAAACACGGTGTAGGTTTTTCCATCAGGACTAATTTCTATTTTTTCTGCTAAATTTGGTTTCAAACCTCCTTGTCCATCGATTTTGTAAAGACCGTTATAAATGAGTTCTATTAAATCTCGATCGCAATCATTCGATTGGCTGAGAATGGGATTAAGGTAAGAGATGTGACCAACCAAGCCTAAAGTCAAAGTGCCACCTTCTCGGGGAACAAAAACGGTAACCTTGTTTAAAATTATTGTTCCTAACCAAATTAAACCACTAATGATAGCTAAAGAGCAGAGAATAAAAACTCCTTTTTCTTTGAAGGAAAACTTCTGCCAAACATGAATGACAAAATTTAAAAATCGCATTATGAATACTTGAATATTTAATACTCAATTCTAGATTATGAAAGAAACAACAGCCAAAGCAATAAAAAGAATACCTAAAATAATAGTGAGCCAGAAAATAATTTTTTCTAAACCCCGCCTGGTACCATAGAACTGCGTTGCCAAACCACCTACAACACCAATCCCTCCTCCCCTTTGTTGAAGAAGAACACAAGCAACCAAAGCAATACTAATAACAATTTGAGCAATGCCTAAAGTTAATGACGACATAAAAGAAAGGAATTAAAAATACTAATAATAATTGAAGCTGCTAGCCAAGTTAAAGAAGAATTAATCACTAAAACTCCTGGAACAAGAAAACTGGCAGTTTTTAAAATAATTAAATTAATGACTAAAGTAAAAATTCCTAAGGTGAGCCAGATGAGAGGCAGAAAGATAAAACGGATAATAGGCTTAATTAAAAGATTGAGAAGAGTTAAAACAAAAGCTAGGAAGATTAATTGAGATAAAGTACCTTTAAAGAAAAAATCATTCCATAAATAATTTAATAACCTTTGACAGGCTAAAATACCAAGACTATTGAGAATTACTCCCCAAAAGAGTTTTTTGAAAAAAGCTCCCATGGATTTACCTAAAGTATACAAGAAAAAAACTAAAAAGTCAAAGAAGATGTTTTTATCACCTTACTCCCAAGAATGGTAGTAAGCTTTGACCAGTCATTTCTTGAGGAATTGGCAAATCGAATAATTCTAAAATGGTTGGGCTGATATCAGCCAACATGCCGCCAGAAGAACGCTCAATCTCTTTAATTTCTGATAAAGATCGGGGTGAAGATAATTTCCATCTCCTGTCTATTAAATAGAAAGGGACTAAACTGGCATCATGTTCAGTTTGCTTTTCGCCAGTTAAAGGATTCAGCATCACTTCCAAATTACCATGATCGGCAGTAATTAAAAGAGTGTAATTAAACTTCAGAGCTTCATTGATTACTTTTTGAATTTCAGTATCCATAATTTTAGCGCATTCAATGCCTGCTTCTAGATTGCCAGTATGGCCAATTAAGTCAGGATTGGCATAATTGACTAAAATAAAATCATAAATATTCTCTTCAAAAGCCTGCAAAAGACGAGTAGTAATTTCTGGCGCCCGTAACTGGGGATAATCTTCCAGGTGCAAAGTTTTAATAGAAGGAATGATCACCCAATATTCACCTGGATTCGGTTTTTCTTGAAGGCCGTCAAAGAAAAAAGTCACATGAGCATATTTTTCTGTTTCTGCTAAATGTAATTGTCTTTTGTTATTTTTGGAAAGAATTTGAGCTAAATTAATAGAAATTTGTTGAGGAGGGAAAGCTACTGGAAAAGGAAAGTCATCACGATAACGAGTAAAAGTCACGATCTTTAAATTTCGGAATGATTTAATGGGAAAAACATTAAATTGGGGGTCAGCAAAGGTTTCAGCTAATTGTCTCATTCTTTCTTCTCGGAAATTAAAGAAAATAAGAGCATCATTGTCTTGAATAGTTTTTGAAGAAGAGTCATCAAGAATGGCGGGAAGAATAAATTCGTCCGTAATATTGTTTTGATATGATTCTTCAAGATAGGTGTAAGGATCGTGAATAATTTTTCCTTTGCCAAAAACTAAGGCATCGTAGCATCTTTGAGTCCGAGGATAATTTTTATCTCTATCCATAGCATAAAAACGACCACATATAGTAGCTATTTTCCCTTGGCCGCGGATTTTTAAATCCTCTTCCAGTTTTTTTATCATCTTTTTGCCAGCAGAAGGCGAAGAATCACGGCCATCAGTGAAAAGATGGAGATTGACTTTTTCTACTTTTAATTGATTAGCCAGATCTAAGAGAGCAATGAGGTGATCATAGGAGCTATGAACAATATTACTGGATAATAAACCAATTAAATGAAGGGTGCTTTTATTTTGTTTGGCGTGATGAAAGGCTTCAAGAAGGCTGGGGTTTTGAAAAAAGGTTTGATTTTTAATACTTTGAGAAATACGAACGCAATATTGATATAAGATCTGACCAGTGCCTAAAGTTAAATGTCCAACTTCGCTATTGCCAGTTTCATTGTATGGTAAACCTACTGCTATACCCGAAGCCTGCAAAGTAGTCATGGGATAATATTTTTTGATTTCATCAAGGTTAGGGGTTTTAGCTTGATAAATAGCATTAGAAAAATCTTCTTTGCCGATTCCCCA
>Ga0100402_1002793_pt1 | contig 19372 bp, 18 predicted proteins | sample CryGeyme20150102_FD_80419 | JGI IMG/M metagenome (GOLD analysis project Ga0100402, IMG submission 80419) | Groundwater microbial communities from Crystal Geyser aquifers in Utah, USA - Crystal Geyser metaG 2015-0102 | ecosystem: Environmental > Aquatic > Deep subsurface > Groundwater | place...
AATCAAATCTATCGGAGTTCTTTTGCTCTTCTCTCTTGTGCTTGCACAAGATCCTTCAGTTCCTACAACCTAACCAGTACAAAATGCTGCTCAAGCCGCTCCATCAGCAGAAGCAGATACCAATATAGTACAAAATATTCCTCAAGAGGATCAGCCAAAAGTTACTCAAGAAGATTAGCCAAAGGTTACTAAAGAGGAAGGGGCCCCAACTCCTCAACAAGATGGAAGTCTATCGAGTCAACCTGAACAGACAATTCCACAAGAGTATAAATTATGCTATATAGAGGTCAGCCTTCCAAGAATCCTCTTGACTTGGATGAAGAGTAAACCAAAAACAGAATAAAGAAGTTGCTGAGTGAAATGAGTCCTGATGAGCTGAAGCATTTTGAATCTCAGCTGGCAGGAGATGCAAGGAAGTACTACGACGACATCATGGCAGAAACACTAAAACACGAGAATGAACAAAATGAGTAATACCAAGAGGCTGAGCAAGAATTATTGCAAGAAGAGACTCCATACCAGAAGCAGAGTGCCAAAGAAAACAGTATCTTTAACGCTGAGTGGGAAAAATACTCGGATCGAGATATCAACTACAATGAGTATCTTTTCACTGTTGATGATTCAACTACTGAGGATTTTAGAATCAGTATGCCTGTCGGACAGCTTGTCACTTTCTATGGTTTTGTTTACCACAACAGCGACGGAGTCTATTCAGTACCAAGTGAAGTCGAGGGAAAGGATCCTACCTGGATCTACGTGTACGAAAACAATCATAAGATTGTTTATCAGCAGGAGTTCTACTTCAAATATTTTGGATCCTTCCATGGAAGTGATAATACCAGTTACCTCATCCGTTTTGTTAACCCATCGGATCATAAAATGGTAGCTTTCAACCTAGCAGTTTTATTCGAAATTGGGCACAGTGCTGAAAAGTTAACTGCAGTGGATGTCGCTGATCACGGTCGAAGAATCAAGGTATCTCAAGAGCAGCTGACTACTCGGCTGAAAGACAGCTATTCAAGGAATGTTTTTGAGGCTGAAAACAGGGAAAAATTATTGGACAAAATGGAACGCTATTACATTTACAGCATTGTGGAGATTTTGATCATCGCTGTTTTGTGCGTCATGCAGGTATAATTCGTGAGAAAGCTGCTCACTACTTCATCAGTCGTCTGATCATATCTGTTAACATACATAAATCAATTTTCACCACCTTTCACTTTCTTTAATTTTTGTAACAATAACGGCAAAGGATTGTTCTCCTTCTTCTCTTGTTTTTCTTGTTGCACATCAAATTAAACCATAGTTTCTTCCTATTTTTATTTGAGGTAGTCTTATTTTGTTTATTTGTATTTGTCATTGAAAGTATCTGCCATTTTGATTCTTTGTTTTTAATGACTATCATCCTGGTACTAATCTGTAAGCTTGATAAAATTTAGATCATCCTCACTCAATTACTCACCTTCCTCTATGCTCGGTGACCCTTCCTCAGGCTCTTCAAACTAAGCTTATTAGAACTCATTTAAAAGGGTTTATTTACCTTTTTGATGAGATTATATCACATTGACAAAGACACATTGATCCCAACTCATGTATCCTATCTTCTCTTTACATTCACCAATTCTGTTGCTGTTCTCTGAGTAAGTGATACACCGAGGGACTATCTCCATAAAAAGTTGCTTCATTGAAAAAAAATCATAGCTTGTTGTGTTGTTCTGTTAATCAATCAGTTTTTCTGAAAGACTTTGCTTGAGCTGTTGTCGCTGGAGTATTTTTTACTAGAATGAGCAGCCTATCATCAGCCTGAATATCTACACTTCTTTTGTTTGTCCCTGTCTCCAAATACGACCCATCACTTGGCTATCATTGCTGGGATTCCAGTCCGGTTCGATCATAATCATCTTGCAAGCGCATGTAAGAGTGAGCCCAGTTCCCCCAGCCTTCCCAGAAAGCAAGAGAACAGTCCTGAATTTCATAAAATTTTATATGGCTTTGTACCTTTAGTTTCCATCAAGTCTACCATCTAACTTGGCAACTGAAATCTGGCTTTCGTTCAGGATCGATTCGATGAAATCAAGAGTTTCTGTGAAGTATGAGACAATTATAAGCTTTTCCTAGCTTTTCTTACAGTATTAGGCCATGCTGAGGACAAAATCCATTTTGTAGCTCCTTTCGTCTCTGCAATCTTCGTGACAGTCCTGCCAATGATAGTTATCAAATCTATCCGCTTTGAAAAGAAGGGGATGAGTGAAAAGTTTCCTCATCTGATTCAGATAGCTCAAAACTTCAGTATCATTAATCTTTCTCTTCATTATTCTTTCATAGAGAGTCAGCTGTAAAGGAGTGAGCTTGAGAAAAATTTGGTATTATTTTTTTTGAGGCAAATATCCTTAAAGCACATCTGCCTTCCTTCTCAGTGAAAACTATTTGATCAAATTGGAAAGTTAAGCAGTTCGACTTAGAGCCAAGCCTCTTTGCTACTTTGAAGCCCATTTCGCCATTCCAGCCACAATAGGCTTTTGAAACACGTTTTTGAATATTGTTTCTGACTAAAAGAAGGTAGGATTGACCAGCATTATGCAGGTGTAAAGCTAATCCAAGTTATTCTGAATAGGTGTTCCTGTCAGAAGAATCCTCTTCCTGCACTTAAAAGCCATAATTTTCTTGAATAGCTTGCTTTTTTTATTTTTGAGCCGATGACCTTAGTCAAAGATCAATAGGTCACACTTTGTGCTTAATTTTTCACTGTATTTGTAGAAATGCTCATAGCTTGCTACAAGAAAACGATAATCAAACTCTATGAACATTCTCATCACTTTTGCTATCTACTCTGAGGACCCAGAAGCAACCAAAGGATTCAGCTTACTTCCCATCCATTTCAAACATTCCTTCTCCCATACTTTTATCAACGTCAAGGGACAAATCACCATCACTTTCGATATAACCTTGCTAATGAGAAGGCAACGAATCAACGTCAAGGTTTGAAGAGTTTTTCCCAGCCCCATAAAGTCAGCAAGAATGCATCCTTCAATTTTACCTCCCTTCTTTCCAGTGAGGCACTAAAACATGAAGCTCACTCCCTGCACTTGATGCTATCTCAATTTAGGAAAGATAAAAGATTCAATCTTCAAACCGTTTGGAAATTCCTTAGCTATTTCATTTTAGATTTTGTGAAGACTTTGTTTATTTACTTTAGGCTTTTTGACTGGAGGTAGTGTTATTTGGAGCTTCATAAAGACTTTTCCAGTGAGAAATGACTCAAGAGGAACCTCTTGATCTATTTGAACTTGATAAGGCGACTGTTACCAACATAATTGTTGTTGATGGTGTATTATTCATCAGGTTGAGGAGAGCTTCTGCTATTGAGAGTCAAGATACACTCTCCTTCATCGGTGAAGAGCTTAGTCTTTCTGTCTTAGCAGAGAAGGATTCCTTCAGAGAAGACTTTCTTCTTTTTGCGTACATCTTTTGAGTAGAAGACCTGAAACACTTGAGCTGGGTTCTGCATTGAAAGTATAATTAATTAACATAGCTCTAATCATGTGATTTGAAGATATCGGTATTTGATACTCAATTTAAAAAATCATCAATAAAATTAGAGTTGCCTGCTTCTTAATCCTCTAAACTTTATAGTCTAGAGTAAAAGTTATCTTAATCGAAAAAGGTAGCTCCTTAGGGGGTCCACAGCAGATGCTTGTTTCTTAGCTCCTTGTAATCTAGCTCACTGACTGTTTCGATGGGTTCTATTCTATTTTCTGCCGTTTCTGAGGTAGATTCCTTCCTATCTTTCAGGCTGAGCTATACTTCTTTGACAATACTGTCAATATCATGAAAACACTTCATCATTTGCTGGTGATGGCTTCGGCATTGTGTTGGCGAACGAGTTCCAATGTGTTTGCTCATCATCCGGTTTAAATGATGCTTCCTCTTTTAAACAGCAGAAGCATCAAGCAGATGTCTGAACTGCACCAGAAAATGCACATATTTCATATTCTCTTAGGAACTCCAATGTCGATCATTGAATTTTTTATCTCTCTTGGTGCCAAATTTACTATTCTTCGGTTTATAAAGCCAGGGTCTAAGATGCTCGGATTGAATGCCAGCATCTGGAGCATTCAGGTGATCTTACTTGTTCTTGTAGTTAGGGATCTCCATTAAGAATTGTTTGCATGATTAAACTATAAAGGAGATTAACTACTATTTATAACGTCAGAATATCCTGTTGATGACATCACAAAAAAAAACCTGATTGGTGGTTTTTACCAATTACCCCGAGAAATAAGTGAACTATAAAAATTTGAGTAATTGAAGAAAAAGAAAGATAATTTTTAATGCGAGGGGGGTAATCATATTCAGTAGGTATTGTGTCAATTCATGACAATATTAATATCAAGGTGATTGCGATTCAGTTGATCTTCTTGTCCATATTTCTCCCATATTTTTGACTAAATTTTGATCTAGGCCTAAATTTATAATTTTCGTATCCAGCTAACCTCTTTTCTCCAAAGCAATTGTAGCATTCTTCAATTCCTCCTCCAGTAGCCTGTATTTGTATGTCAACTGCTCAGCCCTGCTATTTTGACTATCAATCATTTATTTCAGCTCCTTCTTGTCCTCTTCCAGCTTTGAAATAATTCCCTCATAGTGTTACTTCCAATTGTTAAGGGTTTGGTTTTTCTACCCCTATTATCCTCCACCCATATCCAGTTCCAACCTCAACCGCTCGATATGTTCAGCATTTTCCTTAAGTCTTGTATTTAATCGTTCTATTTACTATCTAGCCTCTTTTAGATCCAATTCTGCTTATGACAGCTTCTGCTTGCAATCGATAAAATCTTTACGATTTCTGTCCCTTTACTCTTCAGCCTATGCTGTCAACTCTTGCAAGTGCTCTCTTTAATTTTTTACCGCTTCTCTCAAATTATTTTCATGCTACTCCAATCTTTTCATCAAAATTTCTTCTTTTTCCTTCAACTCAAGCCTTTCTGAATCAATCATGCCATTAAGATATTGCAATCTGCTTTCATAGTATTTAGCCTTCTATTGAGCTTGCTTTTTCTCTCGAGCAACTTCCAACTCATGCTTGTCGTACATCATTCTTAATTTTCTGTTCTCTTCTTCGTGGAAAGTAGACTTTTCCTTGACCTGGGCCATCGATTTCATTAGAGCCATACTGAAAGAGGCACTTTGTTATCTCACACCTTCAATATTTAATCTGAATTCATCCTGAACACCCTGAAGCTCGATTTTGAGTCTTCGGATCAAATTTTTCAATTGGCTCACTTAAATTTAAGCGTTTCTGCGGACTCTAATTCTCAGAGTGACTTCATCTTCGTAGTTGTGCCGAAGTCTATCATTTTGGTCAGAAAGATCTCTGACGGAGTTGGAAAGTACTTCGATCTTGTCATCGTAGATTTTGACCATTTACTTTAGATCTTTCTAATACTTTTCACTCATCCTGATCTTCAACATTTCGTTTTCCCTCATCATGTGCTGCATTTGTTCCTTCAGCCTGTCTTTCATCACCACTGCTTCCTTCAAGTTGCTCGTAAATTCATCTCGGTTTATATCTTGAGAGGTCAGTTCATCGATGAGTCTCTTTCTGCTCTCCAAGGATTATTGGAGTGTTTTGATTTCCTGACGAAGAGTATCTATTTCAGAATCATTGCCTGGGCCAAGATTTTATATAAACTAGCGAATATATCGATCGGCTTTGTCTCTCTCCTATCTACAGCGTTCCTCACCTTCATGAGTCACTTTGGCAACTTCTTTGTTAAAATCTTCTATAAGCTGCTCTCTTAACTGGTTGATTTACTTCGTATGCGTTTCCTGAAGCTTGTTGATGAGAGATGACTTTCTGTTATTCATTTCGTTTCTTTCTTCCGACATTTTATTCTACAATTCAGCGATTACTTTCTATTGATAAGTTTTTTCTTTCTGGATAGCTTGGGCATGCTCTTTAGCTTGTTTGCTGAGCTACTCTTGAAGCTTCCTTTCGGCATCTCTGGAAATCATTCTGGCTTCTTGCTCAGCCTCTTCTTTGTATTTCCTAAGTTCCTAAGCTAACTTGGAGTTGTCCTATTTCAAAATATCGTGTGCTTTATTCTGCTGATAGATTATTTCCTTCATTGACTCTATCTCTTTTCTGCTTGCTTCTTTGAAAGACTGATACTACAATGCCATATTTTAAAGATCTCTTGTCTTCATTAGGAGTTCACTGTTGAGCTTTCGAACTGTGTACTCAGTTTCTTCCACCATCTGATACCGGCTAATTCTCTCCTTCTGCATGAATTAACTTCCAATGAGTTCAGCCTATGCTAGCCTTTTCTTTAGTTCTGCATTCTCCATTGCTAATTTGTCATTGTGCTCAAGAATAAGATCAACTTTTTGCTCCAAATCCTCAATCTGCTTTTGTTGGAGGTTTTTTTTGTAAGCAGATGGTTCGAGAGGGTGCAAGTGAGATGATCTGAATGGAGAGTGTGCTTAGAAAGGGGCTGGTTGGTTAGCGGACTAATAATTTTATTTGCGAGTGAGCCTGGATGTGAAGGGGGATCTATTCGTTGACATTATTACTATTAAAATATATTATAACTTAATCAGCAATGGGTTGTAACTTTAGGCCTATTTACAAATGAAGTAGGACAATATTTCATTTGTTTGTAGGAGCTCATGATATATTAATTTTAAATTTGGCAATGTTGTTAGCTAGCGGAGCCACGCTTATTTTTACAACCGGACTGGCTCTATACGATTATTTCAACTCCAAATCAAAAAACCTTGCTTAAGACACCAAGGACAAGAAAAAACATTATCAGTCAATCAAACTTCTGCTGACTGGAGGCCCGTACATCAGTTAATATTTAGATGTGGAGGTAAAAGTTAAGGAATCAACTGTATCTACTACTCATTCAAAAGAATGGCAGCACCAGTATTCATCGTCCCTGAAGCAGCTACCATCATCGGTACAGCAGGACTTACCCTCGATCTCTCACAGTTCCAGCCCCGGCAAATTGAGCTTTTCCAAATATACCTAATGAGACTTCAATACAACCTTGAGGAAATAGTTCTTAACATTGCTACCCAGCTTGAAAAACTTGAAAAAACTCCAGTGGTTCTTTGCGATCGAGGCCTGCTTGATGGAAAGGCTTATGCTGGAGAATAAAACTGGACTAAAATGCTCAGATAGGTAAATGTATCTTTGCTGCTATTCAGATAACGGAGGAATAAATTCTTTAGAGATACAAGGCAGTGGTTCATATGGTTACTGCTGCGAAAGGAGCATAAGATTTTTACAATTTTACTTTAGAGGGTCAGTAAAGATAAAAAAGCAGTTAAGAGGAGGCGAGTGAAGATGGTCCCGAGGGCCTGAAAGTAAGAAGAGAAAGCCCCGAATTGGTATTGCTATTGTTAGCTAGGCGGTGGCTCTCGATATGAAGTTGCAAGGATGTTACAAAAACCACTCTAACCGATACGTCATTAGTAACGAGTTCTTTGTGAAAAATTTTGAGGACAAAAAAACAGTCCTTCTTGCTCAAGTGTGGCAGATCCTCTCTCAAATCATTCAGCGCAATGACCTTGATGAATACTATCACGATTACGAAAATGTACGCAAAGGTTCATAGTAAAACATGATACTCGTCGATAGTCCCTCCCCATACCTCATCAGGAAGCGCAAATTTCAACGCTTTCTCCATCGTGGACAAAGCCCCGCCAGAAAGAACTCAATCAGAAAGGGTCGTGTTCCCGAAAGTCCTTGATTTTGTTCACGAATTAGATCAAAAAATATCGATGACCAGAGCATACCGCCATTATTTTAGGTCGGATTTTGGTATTTTGAAGGCAATATGTCGGCGAAGAAGCTTATTAAATATTTTTTATGTCATTGAAAAAGACCTAAACAGTATCATTGGAGGACGCAGATAGTTGGGGTTCCCTCATTCCCCTGGCAAACACTCAAGCCCTTCCAACCTACACTCTAGCAAAGGAGGAAACCCAAATAGGCCGAAACCCTGACTGCGGAATATGCATCAACGATAAGCGACTAAGCGGGAAGCACTGCTTAATCAAGAAGGAAAAAGACAAAATAACGATCACTGATCTGAGTACCAACGGAACCTTCCTTGGCAGTAAAAAAATAGGCAAGAACAATTCAGTGGAGCTGAAGCATCAAGAGGAGATCTGGCTATTAACAGCTAGTAAAGTTCCTGTCAACGAAACGATTGGCTTCAGATACGAAAACTTTGCAGCAATTGAGGAGGAAAAAAAGAAAAAAGAGGATTAAGAGAAAGAGAAAGAAGAGCGAGAAAAAAAAGATGATGAGGAGAGAAAGAGAAAGGATGAGGAGGGAGAAAAACTAAAGCAAAAAAATGCTGAGTCAAGCAAGTTTGCTCAGTCGATCAAGGAACAGATCACCTGCTCCTTCTGCTATGAAATAATGTCCATCCCAGTGGCAATTCAGCCATGCAATCACAGATTTTGTGGAGGATGCCTTACTGACCTGGTCAATAGCAAAAAAAGTGCCTGCATCAACTGTAGGAAATAAATCACCACAGCTGTCAGAGATGCAGCCTTTACTAGCATCATTTAGGATTACCTCAAGACTCATCCTGAATAAAAAAGAGATCCAAAATAAGAAGAAGAGCAAAAGGCTAAAAGCATTTTCGGCTTTGATCCCATCGATATTCAGGAAAAAATTCACGGAAAAGCTGCTCTTAAGTCCAAAGTAGTCAAGGCTGAGCCTCCCAGAAGAGGAAGAGGCAGAAGAGCAGCTAGAGTGACTTCAGACCTCAGTGCATCTGAGGATGATGAAAAAGACAAATGCAGAGAGTGTGCGACTGCTCGCAACGGTTTCCAATGTACGGCCACTCAGAATCATGTCGCCTGTCACACTTGCGGCAAGCTAATTGCTCAGAGAAACGATCCTGCTCTTTTCCAATGCTGTACTTTATGCACCACATACTATTGCAACATTTATTACCCTCCTTGCAAAGTGGGAGCTAAACTTAACAAGTTGACTGATTGCCGGGATAAGTGTAAAATCGATACTGAGTTGCTGAGAGGCAACAAGTTTGAATTTGAAGCTTTGAGAAATTATCTGTTGACCAAGAAAATTAATAGCAAGGATGTATTTGACAGAGTGATGAGAGATGTAGCGGATGGAAAGTTTTCATATTTGATGGACCGAAAAATCATGAAGGTGCCTCCCATTGTCTCAAGAGAGGTTAAGCTAGACAAGAATACAGCTGTTTGTGATAACTGCTGGAACGACCTATGGTTCCAGATGGTCTTGTACTACAGAATGGACATTGTCCGTTAGCTACCAGGTCACGTCAGAGATAGACCCGTTTGCTACTGGGGTATCAACTGCCGAACGATGGACCACAACCAAGACCACGCTAAAAAATATAATCACTGTCTATACCAGACACGTTTCTGATTTGATTGACCTTATATCACCTGATTATAAATAATGGTTGATGAGCAACACTAATCGCTTCTTCAACTAAATACAACTGTCGTCAGTCAGTGTCAATAAGTCAGCAAACAGCAGTCATAACGACTCACTTATTCATCAACTAGACTTGTTCGAATCCTAAATCAATACTCCCTACAAGGTCGACTCTTTCGTTTATGCTGAAGTGCCTCACCATTAAATGGATCTGTCCAATAAAACCCCTTCAAAAAATCCCAAAGCCACAAACAGATATCAACATCGACAGGTTTATTAGAAGGGATCGTACGAGAATGAATCAAATTCAGCTAAAAGATCAGTCCATCAGCAGATAATAGATGAAAACAAAAAGCTGGAGTTAAAACTCCAACACAGGCTTAGAGGGGGAATACAACAACAGAAGATAAGATAATATATTTCGAAAGGATAATGCTTCCAAAATTAAAAGGCTTCAATAGCAAATAATCAGAGATAGGCTGATATTGCAAAATAATTCATTGAGAGACTATAAGAGCAGTACACTTCAAGCAACGTGATCCGCCTCTACAACTTCATAATGAAAGAAATACCGAGTTGCTCTAAATGCCAAATGCCAAAAGACCACATGGTTCGAGCTACTGAAGGTGTTAAACTGATCTGCAGAAAATGCTCAGATTTATGCAAAGTAGTCAATTCCTAATCACTGATGGGTGTTCTCTACGATTTATAAAACAAAGGAAGGTTTGAATAGGAGCTAAACATATACCAGTCTTGTTTGGAAATGATTTCCAAATAAATTGAGAAAATGAAGGATGAAATTTAAAAAATTGAAGCTTTAAAGGATAAAATAGTTAGTTTGAAGACCTTGAGTCGGAAGAAGTTCAAATAGATAACTGAAGCCAAGTTTTATATCAAGAAGCATATTGACCATTTCGCGGTTGAGCATTTATAACATCTACAAAATGCCATTCCTGATTAATACATCGAACAAATGGAGCTGTGGAGAGCAATCGAGCTATCGAAACCAACAACATGTCCTGCAATTGATTCTCAACTAAATAGACTGATCCCTGTCCATATTCATTAACACAGTAGCTCAAAAGTCTTAAGTGCTCTGCATAAGATTCTAAATTATCAGTCCAAACAAGAGGTCAAAATATCTGTGAGTGAGCCAATAAAAATTCCAATCAAGCGCATGTAGAAGATGGTGCTGGTAGTTGATGGTTCATATAGTCTCCCTGTTTTTGATGAGGTGGGGCATCTTCATTTATAATTTCAGAACAAAAAGACAAAAAGATAACTAAATATCCTCTTTAACAACTTCCCAAGAGTTCTCGACTCCCTATCCTTTTCTTTCAATCACAAGATTCACTCACACATATCAGCATAAAGCTTTCCCTTCCTTTAATACATTGCTCCTCTCTCATCCATCAGACATCTCCAAATCACTATATCAAATGCTAAGGAGCTTGGTGATATATTGAAGCTTCCAGAAATGATCTCTCCGAAGAGATAGCTGAAACTGAAGATCAGCAGGCATTTATTTTCTCAACAGCAACTGATCCTCCCTCATAATTATTATGATCGGCTAATTTCGAAATTGGGACCTGAACTGCAAAAACTAGAGTTGTAATTTCCTGAAAGTGTGGATTCACAAGCTATTCTTGACTACGAAAAGTATATCTCTTCCAATCAGCTACTCAAGCTCAAAATAAAAAGAGGCGAAAAGGATGATCCTGGACTGAACCATCGGAAAATTCTTGATTAGTCTGGCTAGAAGAGAAAAGTAAAGGAAAAACAACAAGAAATAATTTTTAGGAATTTAAAAATTGACAGGATTAGATTTGTGATTTTAGCCAGAAAAATGGGTCCTTTGAGTGAATAACTTCTCCATTCAGTGTTTCAAATTTTGTGATTTTTTTATTGTAAACAGAATAATTTTATCTAAGTGAAGTAGAGGGTTCAAGTTACTAAGTTGCCACTCTGAACTGCTAGAATTCAAATGCTGTTTTCCTATAATTGCTCCTCAGAAAGCTTCCTTCCTAAATAATCGAATAATTTGTAATCAGTTATGTTCGCTCAGCCTCCGCAGCCCCTATCTTTCAAGCCAAAATTGATGAGCCCTTCTCCTTTCCTCACACCCTTTCCGAGGGGCCCTCGACCAATAAACCCACAAGAAGGACCTCATTCTGTCAATAATGAGGGCACCTCAATATGGCCTCCTTGTATCAACCATAGGAGGAGAAGAACAACGCATTTGGTCACCCTCGAGGAAGGTGAAATTGTTCATTTCTGTCGGAGGTGCATGTAGCAGGCACAATTACAGGGGTTCAAAGGGTCAAAGGTTGAAGAATTTCATGGAAGCCTCCCCTGTAAAACATTCAAGAAACACTGTTAAGAAAAAACAAAGATGGAAAACATCAACATGCTCAACCAATACTTAGAAGATCTAAAGAAGTGCTATGAAAAAGCAGGATAGCTGCTTTAAAGTTTTGGTCATCACAATAGGTAAGTAATTGATTCAAATTATATTTGTCACCTTTTCCAACGCTTCGAAATTGAACTACATAGGCTCAAATAGTAAGTCTTCGAAAAAATGACTATCCAACAAACACGAGCTCGAAAAGAGTGGCTCGAAATCAGAAGTGCAGCCGAGTGGCTAAACTAAGATTTAGAGCACATGATTAGCCGGGTCTGTCGGAATCACCAACAAATTACAGAAGAGTCACAAATCACGTTTAACTCAACCTTAGCAGAGATGAGAAAAGATTTGAAGCAAAAATAATAAAATTATTTGAAGCTGGGAAAGAAATACAAAGAATGGAAGGATTTAACTCTTTAGAAGACTAAAGATTTGAGGTAATAGGCATACAAGGGTCTGTAAAGCCTGTGGGAGTCTTTGTGGTTGGGGGACATAAGCAAGATAAGCTTTTAAGATTTGCTAGAGCCCGATATTTCAGCCAACGTGTGTCAGATAGTGCAAGAACTGAGTACTAACCATACTCTTTATTGATTGATATTTAATATGATAATTTGATCGAAGGGAATCTTAGATAAAAGAGGTAAATCATCAGTACTGGGATTTCTTGGATTTTCTTTCAGCAACCATTTGTGCCTGGACGCAGTTGGAGTACTGGTAGTTAGCCTTGCTGGAGTGAGCTTGCTGAGCGTTCACCATCCACTTTCGACCCTCCTGCTGCCAGTCCTGCTTGGAGCATTTTTCCCTGATTTGCTGGAGATCCTTCACCAAAACGTCCATTTTCTCTTTCCTGGCCTTTTTGTTACTTTGAATGTTGTTGATCATCTGATCAATACCATTTTGAGCTTCCTCAAATTTGTTAGCCTCAGCTTTCTTCATGTTTTCTTGAATCGATTCTGCAGCCTTCACTCGAAGGTAGTTTTCAATGACCTCAACATTTTCGTTGACTTAGGCAATTTCCTCATGGGCATTTATGAGAGTCAGAGAAAGGTTGCAGGCTCCATCCATTTGTTGACCATTGATTCCTTTGGCTTGCATGACACCTTCCAGCACAATGTGTTATCTGATGACATCACCAACTTCTCCACCGATGGCAGGAATGGTCAGCTCAAATACAAACTCCTTCGATATTTCTGACATCAGCTGAGTGATCTTGATGCGATATTCATGCTCATTGATTTTTTTCCATTTGTCTCCAAACACTTTCGTTATTTTGATACCTTCGACCAACCCTTAGGCGATGCACCTGATGTTGAGAATGATTTCACTTGCAACAAGAGATATTATTCCTCCAAGGGCATTGCAAAAAGCTTCATCAAGAGTTCCTAGTTCCTTGATGAAATAGAAAGAGCCATCTCTGAGACAAGCAATCTTGTTCATCAAATCTTCGTCATGATCTGTTCCAAAGCCAAAACTGTGAATACTGAATACACCAAGCTCTTTGTTTTCTTCACGCTACAAAGCTTGCTGAACTTTAACCTAAGCACCTCTGTCTTGTCCATCAGAAAGAAGGAATAATGAAGTAGCTTTGTTGGGAAGCTTCCTATCTCTGATAGTCTTGAAGGCTAGGTCCATTCCGCTCATGATGCTGGTTCCTCCACCTGCATGCATCTCATTGATGTAATTCGAGAATATCACCTGGCTCTCTTGGGTGACAGCCTTCAGGGGACAAATCCTCGAAGCCTGATTAGAAAAAGTAATGATAGAGAGCCTATCTGAAGGGGTAAGAGTTTCGATGAGAACTCTCATGGTTTCCTTCACAAGTTCAATTTTTTAGCCACTCATAGAGCCACTGACATCAATGACGCAGATAAGATCGACGCTGGTTCTATCACCTCCACTTGACACCACCTGACACATAGCAGGTAGAACAGTCACCTATCCTAGTTTAACCTGAGATCTCTGTGCCAATAAATTTACTTCTACTTTTCCTTCTTTTCCCACTTGCTTCACACTTTCGAGGAAAGGTTCATCATCATTGAAAATTTCTGGAATTTATGATGCTTTTCCTCTTGTTGGTCCGTTTCTTCCTCCGTAGTAGCCCACTTGGTTGATGCTTTGCTGGACAGGTATATGCATGTTCATCTGCTGAGGAGCTTGGTTGGAATACATTTGTTGCTGGGCATTGGAAAATAGCATGTTGGGAGCCATTTGAGGAGCCTGCTGCTGTTGTTGTTGATAGTTATAGAATTGCTGTTGCTGAGCATTGCTCATTTGGGCCTGCTGTTGATAGATAGGAGCCTGCTGAGCTTGTTGAACTGGCATGGGGACTTGTTCCGCCTCCTTTCTGGGGGCTGCTTTCTTCTTAGATTTCATGGACATTGAGGATCTTTGATTCGGATAGATTGATTTATAACCATTTAGTTCTTGCCGAGCGTTTATTGTGATTAGTGATGATCATTTCCGACATAGGACAAATATATTTATTTTTTGCGATCCTCGTCAAGAGCCACAAGGAACCATCGGTGTAATATAGTTATATGTAGGCGTGGGGTCAGTCGTAGAGTTGGGATGAAGCACAACAGCATTATATTATTTAAATGAACCACCACGAGCTTGAAACTGGGAGTTTCTCCAGCGACGAAGAAGAAGAGGAGCCTCTCTTCGTTCCCTCTTCCGATCTCCTCTCACAGTACAATCGCGAATACAGCATGATCGTCAACTAAGTGGAAAAATTTCTGAAAGAAGTACTCCTCTCCACACTCAGACCACATAGTCTATCCAACGCTTTGTAGCCTTTCACAATTTCGGTGTTTCTCTCAATCTCAATCAACTCCTAGGTACACTCATCAATGTCGAAAACTCCTTCAAAACAAGGCTAGCCCTTAAGGAGGGAAAAGAGAAAGATATCAAGGTGGCTGCAAAAAATAAGTATGAAAATACATTCAACCGACTGATCGGGAAGATGACTGACATTTTTCAGGAACTTATTGACTGCTAGATGTAGTTTAAAAAGGCCTATTTCGGAGTTAAGACGCAAGAGCCAGTGGGTCGAGGATAGCAAAGAGCTCGTGCTAATCACAACCCAATAGCATACAGTGTCAGCAGTATGACGAAGAGCTCGAAGTCTTAAAAGATGAAACTCCAAGACTATATTGAGAGGGAATAAAAAGAAGAAAAGAGAGAGGCTGAGCTCAGGGCTACATTAAACTAAAAGTTGAAGCCTAAGACAACAGTGATTGAAAAGGAATGTAAGGAGGAGTATAGCACCACTGAAAACTTGTATCGGCTTAATGAAAAGGTAGATCAGTTCATCAACGACATCAAAGCTACCAGGTCCAGAGAGGAGAAATTAATATAACTTTTCAATTTGAATAGAGTGAAAAACATCCACGCTCCATAAGTCACACAATGTCCCACCTCAACTGATTTTTCATAATACTCCGCAAAGGTTGACGAAGAGCGCTAAGAATAAATGGACAGCTTTCTGGAAAACTGGAGAAAAATCAGGAAAAGCAGTGACTCTTACACCGAAAAAGGAATGGAGGGAGGTCGGCAATTTTTCAAGAAAAGGCCAAGGGGGAACATAGAGAGAATTTGAACTAAGATTTTCTGACTAGCAAATGTGATATCAATAGTAATACTGCGATATTATGATCTATATGTACTCTAAAGCAAAGCTCAAATCTGACGGATAAACAACAAGCGCTACTCAACGTGATCCTCCTTCCAGAGTCAATGACTCCAAGGATGAAATATTGCCCCGCCTTGAAGAGATTCTCTAGTCATTGCTGAAATAAAAACAGGCTGTTAACGAGCAGTGGGAGGGTGAAAGACTACAATTTGAATAAACACTGAACAGCAAAGACAAAGTGATTTAATAGCTAGCAAAATAGAATAAAATATTAGCTGAAAAGGTGCAAACTCTTACGCAGGACTTGGAAATGAGCCAATGTAGTTTGCACAGTCTTAAAAGGATGTACTAAATACTGCAGGGTGAGCGAGAAGGCCTCAAGAGTGTTATAACATACTTGGAAAACAGAAATAAGGAGCTTCATGGATAATTTTTCCAAATGGAAAGGAAATTGATTCGCATGGAAGATCAACTGAAGAAAGCTCAGCCGGAATTTTATTTGAAGAAACAATCAAAAAAGATGGTTAATTGCTTTGATCAAGAGAGCATATTTGAGTATCTTGGCTGTCAGGACTCAAACAGCAGTCGTACACCACAATTAAGGAAGGCATAATCCATGCCAAGTTTCGAAATGACACCTGACAAATAATCCTCGCAAATTACTGTTCACCAAGAAAGATAAGTCTATTCTTCTAAAAGGAAGTCAAGAAAGCAAAAAGATAGGTATTTGGTCAGTTAAAAGTAACTAGCCGAAGCGATGATTGAGCTCAGTAGTAAAAAGGCCTAATAGAAGCTCAAAAAAAAAGGAAGCGCCAAGCTTGAAGTTAAAAAAAAACCAAGTAAAAATTAAAGCGAAGGGACAATGCGGTCCAAGGGAAAAGTGCTTCGTCGATGAAAGTAAATCAATGAGTGAAGAACTGATGTCTGCTTATATTTATTTAATAGATATGTACAGATAAAGTTTTTTGGGAGAATTCAAGGAGGAGAAATGGACCGTCACTAAAAAATACCTTGAGTCAACTGTACCTGGAGTTCGTCTTTACCACACTAAATTCAGTCCTCCTGAGCCTACCCGCACTATTGCTATCATTCATGGCTTTGGATAGCATTCTGGCCGATTCCATGAAATCGCTAAATTTTTTGCTAGCCATAACTATGAAGCTCTGTTGATAGATTTGACTGGTTTCGGATATTCAGGAGGACCTCGTGGATGCACCACAGTCTAAGTGATGGTCAATGACGTCATCCGACTCCTCACCCAAGCTCGTCCAGATTTACCTCTCTTCATGTACGCCCACAGTATGGGAGGTCTGCTAACAGTCAAGTTGCTTTTGACTCGTCCAGAAATGTGTGTCAGTGGAGTCATTTTAACGAGTCCTTTTCTGGGATTGCCGGCAGATAGGCACTTCCCGAAAGCTAAGCTCTGGATTGTGAAGCAGATAGGCGATGACTTGGAGGATTTGATCATCAATGCAATGATCAATCCAACTGCTCTCACAAAAAATAACAAATACCTTCACAACATTTTTGAAGATAGGTTAATGCTTCCTTTCCTATCTGCAAAAATGGCCAAAAGCATGTTTGAGGGAGTCGACGAAGTCCGCCGAGAGTGGCACAGATTCAACTTCCCCGTTATTGTCTTCCATGGAAAGCAGGACCTGATCTGTAGCTATAAAAACTCAAAGGAGTTTGTGGAAAAGAGGTTGAGTGAATATCGTAAACTTTACCTTTTCGAGAGAGGATATCATGAACTACAGCACGATGAGGAGAGGGATGAGATGCTGGAAGAAGGCCTCAGATTTCTTGAAAGTTTGCCTGGGCCAATGAAGCGGGCAGTAGGAAATGTTGTCTATTCTGACTTAGCTCTGAAAAGGAAGCCTCGATGCCACAAGATTCGAAACAGCATCAGAGTGGCGGTTGTTTTGGGACTTTTGTTCTTCCTTTACCGCCGATTCTTCCGCAAATGATTTTGTGGTTTGCATTTAATTCGCTATAACCAAACTAGTTTAAATGTAGGCAGTATAAGAGCGAGTTCCCTACCTTCTTTAGCGTCTCGAATTGAACCGCTTTCAGCTAAAAGAACACAGAAGCTTTGATGAACGTGAATATCGAGCTTCAGGTTTCTCAAATAGGACTCATGCCAAAGTCATCGAAATGGTGTATCGACATCAATTCAACCAGGACTTTCTAGTTACCGTAAATCCATGATTATTCAGCATTTTGAGTTATAACTACGAAACAAGGAAGTATTTACCCACTTCTTCGAAGTCGGTGAACTTGAGGCAAGTAAGTTGGCAAACCGAGGAATGATGGCCCCAGTAATACGAACTAGTTGTCCTCAATCTAGTCAGGACTCCAGGAACATCACTGTTCCTTGTATCAGCATAACTCAAACTCTTCAACTGTCACTATTACTCAAAAAGGATTTCAGTGAGCATTTTAGATAGTCGTTGGAGTTGAGGAAAGAAAAAAGTAAGCATGCTCAAGAGGAAAATGTCCTGAAGATGCTGAGATACACCTTCAAGGATATCAACATCTGTGGATATCAGCTAAGCATGAATACAGCTGCTTCATAACTCATTTCTCTCCTCAATATATCCCAAACCTTCAAACATCAAAATCGGTTGGATTAAGCAGCTTAAACAGACATCCTAGTGTCCCTCAGTCTTATCAGTGCCCGTCGGTTTGTACAAGCAGCCTAGGCATTGAAAGCAGCCAGCAAATTTTATGTTGAAAAATACATAAGCAACAAAAGTTCTATGGAGTTCAGTCGAATCGACAAATCCTGGATGAAAGAAGACAATAAAGATTACATGTAGTCTTCAGGATTTTCAAAGACTTTCGCATCAGGCAGAGTCCTGGAGGGAGGTAGATATCTTTACAAGGCTGCCAAGATTGAGCTTCTTCTTGCTGACACAATCAATCAGCCAACTCTTCTTGGATAAAAATTAGAAGCATTCAACAGGGCCAATAGCTTCGCTAACGGAAGTATAAACCCTCCTTGCATATAAGCCAGAATTGACTACTAGTCAGTAAGCTACAGCATTGGACCCAGCATAATTCCTTTCTTAGTCAAAGTTCTCACTGACAAGTCAGAAATATTTAAAATTAGTGCACTCAAGTCAATTGAGTTCTTTTATTAAACCTTGGGATGCACTTTGGGTAACTTCATGCCTTTGATTACCAAAACTCTCATCGGAGTATATCCTTCTCAGAAAGAAGGCTCAACTCTGAAAACAGAAGAATGGCTGGCTGAGAGGACACAAGCCAATAGTCGAACCAAATTACTACTGGATCACTTCAATCACCTTTTATAGAGTTTGTTAGCCCTTCTCCCAGGAATGAACAAGAAATGCCTGAAAATGATGTTTGAAGAAATAATTCAGGTGAGCCTTGCTGAGGAATACAGAAATTAGCTGAGACTGTATTTGTTAAGATTCGGAGAGAGAATACTTCAAATTTGTGGAGCCGACCTCGACATTAGTGTGAACTACATCAAGTATGTATTTGCAGTTAGTTAGGGGAGGTACAGCAAGCAACTTGATAGCAACAAGCATGTCACACATAATCTGGTTCATTTTTCCCACCGTATCATGGATCTCCTGAGATCGAAGATCCTCAAAAATTACAACAAACTTCACTGTCTTTCTGCTATAGCTAGTTGGGCTCATGAGCACCTCATCCATCTGTGCTAAAATGAAACAGTTGCCTCAAATACTCAGCTCTCTCATTTTTTGGATATTGTCATGGCAATATACTCAAATCCCAGAGGCTCACTCCCCAATCCTATCTAACCTATCATCTATATTCTGAATACAAGTCTAAATGAACCGAAGCTTCCCTTTGAAAAAATTCTATAAACTTTTGTCATTCTTGTCAGATACAGTGC
>Ga0100402_1002802_pt1 | contig 19340 bp, 15 predicted proteins | sample CryGeyme20150102_FD_80419 | JGI IMG/M metagenome (GOLD analysis project Ga0100402, IMG submission 80419) | Groundwater microbial communities from Crystal Geyser aquifers in Utah, USA - Crystal Geyser metaG 2015-0102 | ecosystem: Environmental > Aquatic > Deep subsurface > Groundwater | place...
AACAACAACAACAACCTTCACTCCTTGACAAAAGCTACTAGAACACAAGCTATAGACCACCAAATAACATCAACAGTAGCTTAAAATCTCTGTAACAACAGTAGCTAACAGCCTGTTGTAGTTAACTATCTATACTTGGAGAGATACAACAATAGATTGCTATTTTACAAAAAAATCGCCAAAACACTAGATGACTGCCTGTTAAAGACACAGGATGGAAGACGACCATGGCAGCCACAGGAGCGACGAGCAAAAGCTTGGAGCCACAGGAAGTGACAATAGATAGTACTTGAGCCACTGCTGGAGCCACAGGAGCCACAGGATGAGACGGCAGATGATACTGGTCGTGCCACGAACGACAGATACTGGAGCCATGAACGACAGCCACAGGAGACTGGAGCCACGAACGACAGATACTAGAGCCACAAGCAAGCAATATTGAATGGAGCCACAAGCAACAGATACTGGAGCCACGAACGACAGGAGATACTGGAGCCACGAACGACAGGAGATACTGGAGCCAAGAACGACAGGAGATACTGGAGCCACCGGTGGGACGACACCAGATACTGGAGCCATGAACGACAACAGATACCGGAGCCACAACAAGCAAGTGACAGGAGATACCGGAGCCATGAACGACACGAGATACTACTGGATGAGCCACAAACAACAGAGGATACTGGAGCCACAAGCGACCAACAGATACTGGTGGAGCCATGAACGACAACAGATACTGGAGCCATGAACAATAGGAGAGAGCACTGGAGCCACGGACGACAGGAGATTGATACTGGAGCTACAGGATGAGGAGAAGACAACCACCACTGGAGCCACAAACGACAAATACTTCTTGAGACTGGAGCCACAGGACGACTGGAGCCACAGGACGAGACGACGACAGATACTAGAGTCATAATCGACAGACGATACTACTGGAGACATGAACGACAACAGATACAGGAGATACCGGAGCCATGAACGACAACAGATACTACTGGAGCCATGAAGGACAACAGATACTGGAGCCACTGGAGCAACAGATACTGGAGCCACTGCCGGAGCCACATGCGACAACAGATACTGGAGCCACTGCCGGAGCCACAAGCGACAACAAATACTAGAGCCACGCACTAGCGACAGGAGATGATAGTACTGGAGCCACAGTAGGAGCGACAGCCACCACTCCTGGCTACCGGCGCCACAAGAAGCGACAGATACTGGCTGGAGCGGCCACAAGCCACAACAAAGGATACTGGAGCCACGGACGACAGGAGAGATACTGGAGTCACAAGCAACAGCAACAGCCACTGGAGCCATGAACGATAGATACCGGAACCACTGGAGCAACAGATACTGGAGGCTGGAGACACAACAAGCGACAACAGATAGTGAAGCCACAAACGACAGATACTGGAGATGATACTGGAGCCACGAACGACCGATACTGGAGCCATGAACGACAGGAGATTCATATAGATACTGCAGATCATACTGGAGCTACAGGCGACAGGCGACTGCGGCTCCAGCAGTATCATCTGTTGTCTCGTCTTGTTATGGCTCCTGTCTCCAGTATCTGTCGATCGCTTGTGGCTCCAGCCAGTATCTGTTATCATCTGATGATCCGTGGCTCCGGTATCTCCTGTCGTTCATGGCTCCAGTATCTCCTGTCGTTCGTGGCTCCAGTCTCCTGTATCTGTTGCCGTTCATGGCTCCAGTATTGGTTTTGTCATTTTGTCTTGTGGCTCCAGTATCATCTCCTGTCTCCAGTATCTGACGTTCGTGGCTCCAGTATCTGTCGTTCGTGGCTCCGGTCTCCAGTATCAGTCGATCGCGGCTTGTGGCTCCAGTGGTGGCTGTTGTTGCTCCTGTTGTGGTTCCAGTATCTGTTGTGCGTGTCTCCAGTACCACTAGCTGTCGCTTGTGGCTCCATTGGTTGTCGCTTCTGGCTCCAGTCTCCTGTATCTGTTGTGGCTCCAGTATCTGTCGTTCGCAACTCCAGTCTTCAGTATCTATCGGTCGTGTGGCTCCGGTATCTCCAGTATCTGTCGTCTCGCCTTGTGGCTCCAGTATCTGTTGTGCATGGCTCCACCACCAGTATCTGTTGCTTGTGGTTGTCGTTTGTGGCTCCTGTGGCTGCCATGGTCGTCTTCCTTCCTATGGCTTTAACAGGCAGCCATCTAGTGTTTTGGTAATTTTTTTGTAAAATAGCAATCTATTGTTGTATCTCTCCAAATATAGACAGATAACTACAACAGAGTGGTAGCTTGTATGTTTCTAGATATCAGTTTACTTGTAAGTAATGGAATTGGTGTCTTATTGATGAAGATATGACTATGTTTGTTAAGTTGTTGTTGTTGAAAAAGACACACACATTTTTTATTTTTTTTTCGTGCACGAGATTTCCTGTTGCCAGGTTTTTTGCAAAGTGCTGTATTATTTATTTTGGTCTGGGCGTTGGCGGACAGAAAAAAGTCTACTTGCTTTGACCATGTAGCTAGTCTACTACGTACTAATAGTAGCATCGCCAATGCATTAAAAAATGAAGATGTCGGCAACAAACTATGATGTAACAAGCGCTGTCACGACCAGTATGAATGTAAGTGGTCTAAAAAGCTAAAAAGTAGTCGTTGGTCATTCACCACACTTGTTTTTGATTCCTTTTGTAGCAATTCCAACAACTGCAAATCATCTCGCGCCTACCACTGATCACTGATGCCTACCACTGAGAATGCACCTACTACTAAGGGTGGTTTCCAGAGGTCATCTCCTTCACAGTTTGGCAATGGTACTACTAATGGGTCTGGTGTCTGGTTTCCAGGATTCATGCATTCCCTATTCCCTTCCCTTTTTCTACTGGCTGTAACGCTACAAAGGATGATGCTACCGGTGGGTGTGGCTTTACTCGTGCTCGTGGATGGGGTAATACCAGGCGCTAACTTTTCTACTTTTGAAACAACTTGCACCTTTCTTTACTCTTTATGGTCTTTGCCAGGAACCAATTGACGTGACAAAGATGCCTGAAGCAGTCGTTCTTGTTCTGTCTCCATTTCCGGTGTAACATGTTTGGATTTTGCTTTGGTTCCTTTCCGACTGGCAGATACTGCAGGTTTTTTAGAATTTGATGCTGATCCTTTTTTTGTTATGGTAGTAGTTGGCTGGTCCCCGGCATTGTCTCCTTCGTCTCCTTTCCCAAGGTCATCTAATAATATACATTGGGCTGTATCCAAAAGATCATGCAGCCCCATCACTTTTGTGGCCTCGGCAACATGATGGGGTGTAACATGGACACGTCGCTTGGTTTCGTTGTCGCTGATTCCATCAGCATCGTTACTATATGTGTGACTGCCATCATGCTCTGAAGCATTTCTTGTTGCAACTCGCAAGTAACCAGTCAAACAGGCTACAAATTCCTCTTGACAATCATGTAGAGCTTGTACTGCACCGTTTGTGAGCTGGATACTACTAGCTGGACAAGACGTCGTATCATTTTGAGTTGCGGCGGCAGTGTTGTCTGGTGATGCTGCCAATGCATCGAGGAAGTTGCTCTCCAGAAGACGTCCAAGTTTCCTCTTTTGACTACTGGTGCCACTGCAGCTGCGGCTGCTTTTCTTATCATGATTTGCTTCGGACGACCGTAGCATATTTTATCCTAGCTAATAATGGGGGAACGTAGCGTAGTTTGCTCTGTTAATCAGTAGTTACTTGTACTGAAATAATAATAATAACAACAATAATATATATTTTTTTGTGTTGTTGAGAATCTAAAATCAATGAACAGATTTGTGAGGAGAACCGAACAACCCGAACAACTGTAACTACTGTACTAGCTAGACTATTCGTATGCGCCTTCAATTATTACGATTATATTTTTTTTTATCAAAAATCTGATTTTTTCATTCTATTGACGATTTTTGATCTCAAATAAATAAAATTAACGCAAATGGTTATGGTAGACTAGCAGTAGCAGACTACTGGATCATAGATACTCTTATTTACTGTAGTACTGTATATTGACTCATTACTAGAACTCCCGCTTGGAACACTTCACCATAGTAAATCTAGCTATCAGAAAAATTGCATGGAAAGAAGCCAGAAGAATCCCAGCAGTGGCAGTGGTAGTAACAAATCTACTTGGCTTTTTCTTCCTCTGGTGTGAATGTTCTGCCAGCATGCTGGGAGCATGGAGGTGGTGGGCTGCGGTCGTGATTGCGCATGAGCGAAAACCGGCTGCACTGTGTAATAGTACTACCTTGGCCCAGTAGTACCAGTATTAGTACCACAATGCTGTCGTCCGTTGATACTATAGTACTAGTTGACGAAGATGTCTGCGTGGTGAATGATGGAAACAAGTTTGTTGTACTCACCAGCCAGGAGGGGGTGGTGGCTGGTGGCTGGTGGCTGGTGGCTGGTGGCTGGTGGCTGGTGGCTGGTGGCTGTAAGGAAAAGGTACTAGCTAGCCCGGTTTGGTGGGTGGTGTGATGTGCAGATGAGGAGAGAAATTTCAGCAGGGCTCTGCGTGGTGGCGATACTGGCTGCTGATTGGCACCCATTGAGTGAAGGAAATCCTCTTGGGCTTTGCTGCATCAGCGACCTGGTGGTACCTACCACACCAAGTCAGGCGTTGGTATCTGATGGGTTGCCTGTTGCCTGGCGTGTGAAGACATTGTTGATGTGGTGTAGATGTTGTGTAGATGTGCTGGGAATAGAGAAAAGGTTTCTGAATTTGATGGGAGAGGGGTGTGACGTCACTGTTAATTGGTGGTGGTGTCACTTTCGGTGTGCGTCCTCCTGTCCTCCTTTGGTGCTCACTGTGGTAGAGTAGTACCTAGCTAGCTATGGTGGTGGTGTTACTACGGCCAGTATTATTAGTATCTACTCTACTAGTAGTAGTCTAGTAGTATCTATTCTTATTCGTCTTTGCTTTCGTAGTATGCTGTAGCTGCTGCTTTGGATTGCAACCTGGAACAGAAAATCAAACCAAAAAAGGCAAGTACGTGTTTGTTGTTCTCTTCCATCTTCGCTCAAGCCTCCTCTCATCATCATCCATCATCCATCATTGATCATCCATCATTGATAATTGATCATTGATAATTGCCCGCCAGCCACCAATCCATGATTTATTCATAGTAATCCATAATCCATAGTAAGAAGTAATCCATACCAGGTACCAGTAATCAACACTCCTACTCCTACTGTTGTATTTGTATTTCTTTATTTTTGCATTGAAAAAAGAAAAATGACGATAAAGCCATCATTAACGTTACTGCGGATGATAATTATCATCACTTTGGCATTTGTCTGCAGCTTTTGTGCTGCTTTTGTGAGTAGATTTCCACAACCTTCCACCTTCAGCGGCTCCTCCTACGACTGCAACTACAACTGCAACTGCAACTGCAACTGCAACCGACAGAAGCCCCAATGTTGTCAGGCCCTATGGTTGGAAACTGCTGCTGCTGCTGGTGATTGTGATTGTGGTGCTGGTGGTGATGGTGGTGATTGTGGTGATCCTCAAGTAATGGCTTCGGGATACTCTTCCAATGATCGTTTGGAAGAGGCCATTCGACAGGCCACAGAACTGGCCATGAAAGCTTTGCCTCCTCCGTCTCCCGCAACGAAGGACGCCGTGTCTCACATTGATTTGGCTGTTATTTTTGTTAGCAGTTTGTATGATGGTACGTCGTCGCCTTCGATAGTCGTCCCTACCTTGCTAGAAACAGCTTCGTCGTACGGGTATGGCATTCAACATATTTTGGGATCAACAGCCGGCGGTATTATTGGGAGTGTTGTTACTGCTGCTACTACTACTACTACTACTACTAGTAGTAGTAGTAGTAGTAGTAGTAGTAGCGTTGGCCCCCCGACGTGTCAACCCATCGAATTGGAAGGATGTCTCGGCGTTTCCGTGTTACTCATGATGTTGCCGGATGTAACGTTAAAAACATTTCACGTCGTGGGAGATGATGTTCCAGACAGTACGACAAATAACGTTGCAACGGATGATGACTGGAAATCTGCTATTGGTTTGAAAGGCTTTGATGGTGATAATAACAAGAAGAATGACAAAGATGCTCAAAATAACGGCCCTGTCTTTATGGTCTTGCCTTTGCCAGTCTTTCAAAACAAATTGGATGATTTGTTGCATGGCCTACAAAAAAACTTTCCACACAGTAAAACATTTGGAGGATTGGCATCCACCGTATCATCCTTGTCACGGGCGCGTCTTTTTCGCTACGATCAGCAAGATCCCAGAGGCATGCAAACACTGGGCGATGGCTGTGTAGGAATCGCCATGGCAGGAGACATTGACGTACAAACCATGGTAGCGCAGGGAACCAAACCTGTGGGTGGCATTTATAAAATTATTCAGTCGACCAAGTCGACCATCAAGGCCATTGTCTTGGATGAGACAGCCACAGAATTAGAACGAAAAGCACGGGAAGCAGAAGAAGGCAGGGATGATGATGAAAAAGTTGAAGAAGAAGTTGAAGATGATGATGATGATGACGTCCATGTCAATGACAAAAAGGCACAGATGGCCAAGGCTTATGCCAAAGCCAGTATTCCAAAACCCATCCTCGCGGAAGCAAACTTTTTGATGCGAAATTTGAGCGACGATGACCAAGCCTTTATGCGAAAAGCACTGCTAGTGGGATTGGAAAAAGGAGGTTCTGTGGGTCGCTCGCCGAGTATATTGGCCCGCCTTCGAGCTGGACAAGGGCATCGGTTTGAAGTGCAACAAGTAGCCAGCGCTAATATGAAAGATGGATCTGTTACGCTTCCTTTGGGTAGTGTCCATATAGAGCCTGGCACGCAAATGCGGTTTTTTGTACGAGATGAGGCTTTTGCCAAGAAAGAAGTCGAAGCTCTCTGGATGGGGTACAAAAGGCGTCTCCTAAACGAATCGTTTCAAGCCAACAGCGACGATGAGAATCCCCACTTTCAGCCAACGGGCTGCTTCTTGGTAACCACGCTAGATCGTGGGAGCAAATTCTTCAATGGTAGAGTCGGCTTCGAAAGCGGAGCTGTCACTGAGTATGTTCCTGATATTGGATCTGTTTCTGGCTTCTACTCAAATGGTGTCATAATGAAGCTCGACGGAGATGATGCCACGGAAGCCTGCGCAGGTACCTACGGAAGTGCCTCTGGCTATGTCCTTCTAGGAAGCAGTAAGTTCCAGAGTTGAATTGGAGGTTCGCGGTTTATTTACACTGGTGTGTGAAAGCTTTCTTACCTGATGTTTCCCCCGCCAATTCTGTTGTTTGTAATCCAGAATCTGGTCGGCCAAAGTATTCGCCTACTGCTGCTGCAAAGGCAAAAAAGAAGGAAGAAGACGACCAGAGAGAGGCTGACGAAGCTGCACGGGCTGTCGCCGACCAAGATGCAAGGCGAGAAAAGCTCGCTACGACAATGTTATCATCGGAAGAGAAAGCTCCTCGGTCTGAAGACAAGGAATTGATACTGAAGCGTCGCGATGTCCACTCTGGTCGAGCACTGTCCGTCTCTACTGTGGAATGGAGCGTAGCGGAAAAGACGGCAACTGCATCATCCACCCTTGAAGGCTTCATGTGGGACAAGGAGACTGAGGTGGATCGTTTCAGAGAGCGAGTTCCCCTTGCAAACTTGGTATCACAATGTCGCCTTTCAGCAGCGGACCCAACAAAACCCAAGCCTCGTGATTGGGTCGGCGTAGTCAAGGAAGCTGCCAAGGAGGGCTTTGTTATCATTCCCGAATGCAAACGAACTGAGCCATTCTTGGGCACTTTGTGGAAGAAATATAATGTAGAAAAGCTGGCTGAAAAGTTCACAACATTAGGCGCACCTGCCTTAAGCGTAAATTGCGATGCAGTCCTCTTTGGTGGGTCGCAGGAAGACATAACCAAAGTGCGAAATGCCGCTGGAGCTGCTGCTCTCGCCAAGTCCACCAGGGATGACGGCGTTGTTGTTCCTCCAATTCTTGTATCAGATCTTATTTTATACCCCTACCAGCTTTACAAACTCAGTCTGGCTGGAGCAGACGCGGTGAACTTGCTCGGGGCATCGCTGGCTAGTAAGGATCTGATGTACCTGACAAAGATTGCATCCAGTCTGAAGCTTCAGATTCTTGTCACTGTTACGTCGGAGGTGCAACTTCGTGCTCTGGCCGTCATGAGTCCTGGTAGCATTGACGGTGTTATCATTTCCAACCGCGAGGTAAGTTCCTCTGGCTACCACATACTACGTACATGGTCTAGGTCGTTCAATTGTAGCTGGTTCCTCACATTTCACATTATCCGAAATTCGTCACAAATACAGCTCGAAGATTTTAGCTTTGACATGACAGGCCAGAGAGCGCTTGACCTACTGAACAGCGATGCACTTACCGAACTTCGTCAAACACACGGAGACGATATCGCAGTGTTTGTGGAAGGTCGCGTGGGAATCATTGAACGACCCGACAGCAGCGGCAAAAATAGCGCCCGACACTATCTCGCAGAACTTCGTGATGCCGGAGCGATGGGTGCTATCGTAGGCGGAGGACTTGCGCAAGGCGATGGTTACAATTCGCTTCAAATGATGGCTAGTGCCATGTAGTAGGCAGAACTCAAGCACAGGCTACACTGCACCTGCTACTTTTTGCTAGCTCGACATAAAACTATCCGAACAAAGCTATGTTGTTTCAAGAGTTTCTCTATTTCACAATCATTATTAATAAGATCATTGTCTCAAGCAAAGCACTTAAAACTAAGCATCCGCTCCTTTAAAGGCGGGCGCAGGAAAGATTTTGACATGAAGTTGTGCATCAAACAACTCGGTGGCTTCCTCCTACGCAAAGAAGGCCAGCTGTTCCTCCTTAGCGACACTAGGGTTGAAAGGGTCGATGTTGCCAGTTGAGCCGTCCTCGTCGACTGCTCCAGGTTTGTGAAATCCAGCATTTTTCGTGGAGGAGCGCGTCGAAGGTCACCACTGACGAAGTAGCAAGGATAAGGAAGACACCATCTCGCAATCCTTTATGGTTTCGGAGCAGCCAGGGCATTGCCAGATATTTGTCACGAAGGGACAAGCATACATGTCTAGGAAATCAGACTACTCCGGAAGGGTGATTTTAATACTTAATCTATTCTGCTGGAGTAGAGGAACTATCTCCCTCTGCTGCTCCCTTTTTATCGTCTTCCTCCTCCTCAGGATTTGCATGGCGAAGCAAAAACAGTTGAAGGTCACCGGCAGTGGCACTTTCTTGAATGCTTCCACCGTCCTTGCGCACAGTATGAATTCCCCAACCTCCTTGCGCGAAAACTTGCACGGCCGTATCACTACCTCGCACTACGGGCCATACAACATTGCGGTGGTCGGAGGTAATTTCTTCTTGAGCATCAAATTCTACGGCTTGACTAAAAATGTAGATTTGCGCTAACAAGTGGGAGCCCGCTCCGTCTTTTTCGTCATTGTTATCGTTGTCGACCTGCTCGCTTTCCAATTGAATCAGTGACACTATTTTTTCGCCATCCAAGCCAGTCACAAGGACGGAAACAGGCATGTCGGCCCCTTGTTCACCTTCTTTTTCGTCAACACCGTGGGACATGACAAAAAGTTCTGTATCTTCCGTGTTGATTACAATGACACCGTCGGCATTGTTTTTCTGATTAACAGATTTTTCAAAAAAACTGCACTTGCCTCGCTGAACAAGTTGAATGGTTTTGTTTTCACGAAATGCATCATCATGTTCTTCAATGATGAAGTCACCGGCAGCGTCATCCAGTTCCACTGGAACCATTTGGAAGTCAGAGTTTTTGCTGGTGGTAGTGACCGATGGGGTAAAGTTGTCGTCATCAGAAGCGCACCCGAACTCATTGGCAGTGTCTGGAGCAATAATGGCACGTTCCAAAAATAAACCGTTGCTCTCTATCAGCCGTTCCATTCGCGAGGGCCCAAAAAGCGCTGGCGCACACGGAAACGTACTTAACAGCTCATCGTCATCCCCTAGTACATTTTTGCTTTCGACACCTCCGATTGCCGAAAGTGTGCGCCGAATAATGTTAACTTTGCAGTGAAAGGCATTTTGATTGAGATCTGAGTACACAACTGCCCGCTCGGGAGGTCCTAAATCAACCATTTCATCTGAGTTGTCTAATTTGGGTTGGTTCTTTCGGTTCTTGAACCATTCAGCCCAGCGAGGTCCAACAAACTTTTTCCATGGAAGACGGCTAACATTTCCCTCCGCTTTCGTAGTGCTGAAGTGATCGAGGCTTCCTTTGGGAAGTTCCCCCGCTTCGTTTACTCCTTGCATATCAGCTTCTTCTGGCTGTGCAATTGAATTTCTTCTCGGCATGGATGCATACACCATGATAGCCATTTCATGGTTTACATTCTCCCCGGATGTATCAGAAATGAATGTCACCATGAGAGATTCAGCGGTTTGCTTCAGCTGCATAAAAAAGCCCGACCCTTCGGGAAAAGCTGAAACGTCAAAAGTGCCAACCCCAGCGAGATGCACTTGTTGGATAACAGTCTTGGCCTCATCTAATAATGGTGGGGGAGATTTATTCTTAGCGGCTTGACTGTCTGACAAAGTTTGACGAGTCTGACTATGAGGTACCCGACAAATGTCACCAGGATTTGCATCGAAATTCACCTTGCCAAGATAGACCCCGCTGCCATGCAAGCTCAACGCTTCCGCTGATGACAGAAGCAACTGCAACGAATCTGCTGATGTCGGGTAGTCACTGTTTGCCTCGGAATAGGCTGACACATAGGTGTCCGTGTAATCAAGTACGCCACCACTTAAGGCATTGACCCAAGTTAACTCTGGAGCGTAAAAATTAGCACAGGCCTTCTTCATGGAATACCCATTCCCCAATCCAATGCTATTCCATACAATGTGAGCAAGGTTGTTGTCTTCTTTAAAAATATGAGTATCTCCAAGCAAAGGAACAGAGTCTAGTAAAGATTCCTCCGGCCCAAAAAAAGACTTCAGTGAATGCTGCGAAAATTCTGAGGCAGAGGAGTTGCTCTTGGCATGGTGGTCAATCTTCTCGAACACACTTAGAATACTCTCTCGGTATTTCCGAGGCTCAGTGCTGTCAGACCACAACTCATCCATCAGATACATGGCGGAAACAACATCACTAGCTTTGGACTGCTTCTTCGAGGTATCCAAAGGCCTACCTTCATTGTCCTGTTTCAAACGTAATAATTTATCGCGTAAATAATTCTTGACAGCTGCCAAGCGAGGAGAATCACTTTCAATCTGACTTTTCGGTATTGTTTCCTTTTGCTTTTCGTACGTCGGAACAAAGTGAATGGGATGCGCTTCTGTAGTAAAAATCCACTCGTGGTCCTTATCACTGTGAAGGACGTTGTCATCGTCAAACGTCAGGTACAAGTACTTGAGAGTCTCACTGAGAAAGAAACTAGGCATGTCATCGTCCAGTCTCACAAGCCCAGGATGCCGGTACATATTCAGATTACCAGTCGCGCTATTCAGCCCGCGCACAGAAGCATAGCCACATCTCGAGCGTGTCAAGCGTTCAAGATGGTGCAGAGCAAAGTCTGCTGCCCACTGCCAGCTGGAGGAAGTTTCGGAGGAATCGGTCTCCTTTTTCGTGGCTCGATGCATAAAGTAGCAACTTTCCAAAAGTTCAGGGCGTAATGGATAGCTTGCTGCTCCTGAACTCATACCGCCATCAACTGCCCAGCTAGCGTACGAGAAACGCTCCGGTAAGAATCCCAGGTGCTCTCGCACCATGAAAAATGAGTTCATGGAACGTGCGGCGGGCGCAACTTCTCCCATGAGCGTTTGCAAACCAGGATAAAATGCCATTAAGCTCTCCAACACCCTTTTTGCCAACCCTTTCGGAAAGCTTTGTAAGCCTTTATTCATATCCACGTCAGCGTACCATTCTCCCAAGCGTGAATCATGGAAAACACCCGAATAGGCCGATTGCAGCATGACCCAAAAATCGCCATCTTCGGGAAATAATAAATAGTGCTTGAGCAGGTACTCCAGAAACGAGTCTGAATTAGAGCCGATGCCGGAGAGTGTTTCCGTCCAAACTCCCCGTTGTACGTCAATATGTTTTCCGACCAAGTCGATGGAAGACCGTCGCAGCCACAGTGCGCGAACTGCCAACTTTGCTGCTTGTCCAAATCGAAGATCGCCGCTTAAGCGGGACAAAAGCTCGAATTCAAGTGATAGAGTGCCACCTCCTGCTAGCGAAGCAATCGTTGTTTCGCCGGAGGGCACACCTTGCATCAAATTAACGGTCCCGAAAGGAATTCCCGTACGAGTCGCAAAAGCGGGCAATAATCTTTCCCCGATGTCTATGGCTAGTTCCAGCAGAAATCCATCGTATCCCCACAGAGGTTCTCTGTCCAGTCTCTGCTTCCGCAAAAGAGCTTCCGCTGTGCGATTCACGAATCTCGGTGCACCTTTCGCGGCGCAATCCTCCAGTGATACTAAGCCTGCAGCACAGTGTTGTTTTTCCCAGTCGTTGCTCTGAAAGTTGGCATTGTGGTTGTTAGCGGTTGTTGTTTCTGGTGTTCTAATCTCGCCTGGTGTTCTCCCACTGTCACCAGAAACGGAACAGCTACCATCCATGCCCAGGCCTGCTTTGTGTGGTTGGAAAGAATCGACGACGGCACATTCTTGTTGATGATCACGCAAGATTTGTAAATCCTCTTCCAACGGCACGAGATACCTATCCCCCGGATCATCGAAAACCTCTCGAAGTAATACCGGTGGTAGCTGAGATCTGTTATGGTCGCGAGACTGCAGTTTGTTCTGCCTCCTTTCCAAAAATGCCAGAGCCATTTGGTGTGCCGATTGGAGGCCACCCAAAACTCGAATCGTCGTCTCGAAGACACTGACGTTCTGATTGACCGCAAAGATTCCTCCCGTTCCATCTGTATTTCTGTGAGAGCGATCAAATTCTCGCAGTCGCTCCACGCTCTTTGCGAATTCCAAACTGTCTCCCAATACCAGCAGGGTATCCAAAGCATCAATCAGCGTCAGACATGGCAGTCGAATAAGATCAAATGTTCCAGGTTGACAGGTGATCGGCAGCAGTTCGGACGCTGGAAAGGAGTACTTCATGTATGCCTTGTAGGTCCTGTAAAACATGTCCTTCACTAATTTGGCATTGGCTTGGCGAAGACTGGGAGGAAAGGGTGGCAATCCAAGATGATTGGAAGTTGCAGCATTGTGTCGATGGCGCTGAGGATTCGCTTTGGTGTGTGCATCCACAGGTGTTTGGTAGACGAGCGCTTGAATGACGTCTTGTAACAGCCGTTTCTTGTCTTTTGCAGAAGGAGATTGTTGGCTTGGGCTTGGGTGGTTCTTATGAGTGTTAGTGGACGTTTCGTCGGCATTGGCACCGCCCTGGGAACTTGTACTTTTATCTTGTCTCTCAGCAACTTCATCCTGCAATGTCATCAAATAGGATAAACTGTAGTGGCGGTGGATATTATGTTCTAGTAAGCTCCTTCTTCGACCAATCATGACGGGAAGAGCACGGTTGTGGTTATCAGGTAGCCTTCTCTGATTTGATTCCTTTATTAAGTCCTGCACGTAGGTGAAGTCGTTCAGTTCCTCTAGGAATGCATTAAATTGCTCTTGCGCCTCATCATCCAAGCCGCCGTGCTGCTTTCCATCGTGTGATGCTGCCGCAGCTGCTTCTTCTTCGTCTTCTACTTCTTCTTGATGCCGAGCTTCCGTCCATAAAGTCTCTTGGGTGGTTGTCAACAGCGATGGTGCACAACAAGTAAGAGCCAACCAAATCACAAGTTTTGTCCAGGATCTGTTGCAGTTGCAGTTGCAGTTGCTGCTTGTATCCCTTCTTTTCCGTCTATTTCTGGTAACATTATTCCTGTAGCAATGACTACTTTTTTGTCCCGTAGACAAGCGCTCTGTTTCGTAGTGGTTAGTGCTGAGACCGACTGTGGAAAACTTCATACTTTCAGAGCTACTGGAAGTGTGTCCGTGGTTCATGCAACGGTCGTTAGATACTACTGACTGCAGTAGCTAGTACTCCGGAGTAGCTAGTCGCTAGTAGCTAGTAGAGGTTTGGTTTTGTGTTTTGTGTTTTGTACCAGTATTCTTTTTCGTTTCACAGGAAAATATCTTGAAAACCTTTTTTAGCTGCACTATAAATAGGTCTAGTAGTTTTGGAAATGCCTTTGGTCTGGAAATTGCTTTGTGCGCCTTGCTGTGATGAGAGAGAGCACCAGTTGAACTGTTGAACTGTTGAGCTGTTGTTCAGGAAGTCTAGCTACTCTCTACTCTAGCTCTCTACTAGCTAGTGTAGTATTCCGTGTAGTAGGTCTACTAGTCGTGTAGTTAGTAGTTAGAGTAGTAGCGTAGTGGAGCAAGCATCAACCAATCAATGGTCATCCTTTTTCTCGTTCGATTTCGTACCTGCTGCTGCTGAAGCAAATTTGGTTGACTCACCCGGGCAAATAAGGTGCGTCAGTCCAATATCACATGTGCGTGTGCAACGAAGTTTAAGGAAAATAATAATAATTACTGTATTAAGCATGGTGGAGTAGTCGTTGATACCTGCTGTGGACCTGTTTTTAGTTTAGTGCAGTGGACCTACTAGTAGTCTAGCTAGTACTACATCCTTGGTACTGTAATGAGACGATCAAATGTTTTGTTTCTTTGTTCCAATCAAGAGATGCAACATTTTTAGCCATAGTTCTCCATGTCCGCAGCTTCATAAGAGAATATCACTGTGATCGCCCCTCTTCAGCTTCTCCACGGGTATTACATTACTTCCTCTTGCTCTGGTGGCTGTTGTATTTTATTTAATTGGTGCTGGTTTCATTTGGTGTCCAGGTTGAGCACAAGATTGGTGGAGCTTTCAGAAAATAGTAAAGGCAATCCAAAATCCAAATCATCTTTTGTTTACCATAATTAAAAACTTGAATGCTCTGATGTAATTTACGGGGATCACATCTATGGCGCCGTCCTACTAACCCAGGGAAACCATTGGCATTGGCACCCCAAGGGGTGACAGAGTTGATCACAACTGGACCACACTAGCATGTCCATCATCCATGCCACCCTTCCAGCAGTGCTGTTTTCAAAAAGTCGACCCCTAATAACTTGCTTTTGGGTTGTAAAATTTCTGGATGAAATACCATCAGAGTCTTCTGGAGCATAAAGAAATTAGCTTGCAACATTTTTCAAGGTATATAAGTATGCTCTTCGAGCATCCCTACTACCCCAGGATTGGTGGCTCTGTAGAGCTGGAATTTTGTCAGTGTCTTGCCTTTCCCCAATGCACGAGAAAATTGAATGATGGCTTGGTCGTCATAGTATTGAGCAAAAATTCAAAGATGAAGCTCTAAAGACTTTCTTAAACTCGTTTTGGCGCCCACCAAACCTCCATCCAAGGCCTTCTGAGTTCCGAGACCACATAAAAATTTGTCACATGGACCTCAGAGGACCTCGTTTTTTAGGATTGTTCACATGAAAATATTTCGGCATGGGATATTTTGTACTCTTCAATGTATTGATACCTGTCATAAAGAAATATATTTCGATTGATTTGGCTCTTCCATAAAATAAATACGAATCCACTTGTTATATTTCGGGTTTGATGATTATTTATTTCACCAATAATAAAATAATGTTATGAGTAATATTTATTCTGAGGTCTTTCCATTAAATAATTTAAAAGAAATCAAAAAAGAATAAAATACAGTCACTTACATTTCTGGTTATTCACACAAAAAATTGAACATCTAATTTACGGGGATCACAACTATGGGGCCCGCAGGGCACCAAGGCTAAATAGTGCTAGTATTGTATTTCTTTCTCCCGTAAGCAAGAAGCAAGATCAAGAAGGAGTTTTGAAATGGACTGCAAATGGAAAGAAGATTGTTGCAACAACAAAATCAACATTGGCAACAAATTACTCCAAGAGTTACTAGATAGCAAATGATCCCAAATTACAAGATAAAGCAGCAGATGCCAAGCTCAGTACTGGTGCTAGAGTACATATACCTCAAGGGGACAAGATGGCTTATGAAACAGTGGCAAAGAGAAGACGCAGGCAGAAGACTGATTGACACTTGGCACCTCCCACAAGAACCTTGTTATGGACACATCCAAACAATATGAAGTTCTATTTGATACAGGCAAAGTGGAGACTTATACTGCCAACTGCCAACCAGATTGCTTCTCACCAGTATGTTACAGAAGCAATCAAGAAGCAATTTGATGTGATATTGATCAATACATAGGAGTTTACAATACAGCCACCATGACCGCAAATTGACTACTGGTGGGGCATGGAGCCCCTGGAATTTTTTTAAACCACCAAGACCTCCTCCAACTTCCAAAACCCACCAATTGTAATTCAACCCCGGATGCGTGCCAGCCAATTTAAATAGCAGATCCTATCAATCCTCCTTGGAGGATGTGGTCCGGTTGTGATCAACTCTGCCTGTCACCACCCTTAGGGGCAGTGTGCCAATGGTTGCCCTGCAGGTGCCATAGTTGTGATCCCTGTAAATTAGACGTGCGCGTTTTTTTACAGACGAAAACAACCGCAAAGGGTGACAGTTGATCACAACCGGTATTTAAAGAATAAGCGAGTAAAGAGTGTCTTACCATCCAGTTACTGACCTCAGGAGTTGGATGCCGCCCAGTACCCAGTTCATTGACCAGGAATACATTAATTTTGAGACCACCAAGAACAGATGGAGTTCTTAGTTGAGTGGTTCCACTGGGTAGTATTGCTACATGAAGTATCAATGCTTGCTGCTTATTGTGCTGCTCCCAGAGAAGGACACCTAGAGGGAGCATCTCTAACAAAAGAAGGCCGCGACAAATCCAAGCTTGTATTCAATCTAATTTACAGGGATGACAACTATGGTTCCCGCTGGGCGCCAAGGCTACCCAGTTACTAAAATGTGCACTTGGACCACGTCACAACAAATCTATCCAGAAGATTGCTTGGAAAGCTGGAATCTCAGTAGTAGTAGAGTAATAGATCTACTTGGGTTGGTTTACCTTGTGAATTTCTCGAACATCCGAAAAAAATCTCTTTTTGAGCATTTTAAACTGTCCAACTTCTTGATCTGGTAAATGATCCTCGTAGTCGTTGGTTGAGGCAATGTACTTGTCATCGGCGGGCAAATTCAGCCAAAATTCGGATTCGTCACGAAGCATTGGCTCAACGTACAACAGAGGCTCCAAGACGGAAGCACCCAAAGCTCGACTCTTGGCAGGATTCCATCCACGTTCAGGATCCGTCGCTGTCAAGCAGTCTTTAAAGGGCATCTCTAACGTCATTGCGAGACAATCGTAGCGTTGAGAAATCTGGTTGGTAGCCACATTCATGTACCTGACAACATCCTCCGGGCATTCAGCGGGAGGATATCCAATGGTGGCCTGCATGCCAGTTTTGCACCGACCATACGCAGCTGTGAAAGCTCCATGCAAGGCTTCCAGGCGTGAGCCCCACACAGGAATCTGCTCCGCACCAGAGAGAAAGTTAAACGGCAATTCTTCGTCTCCCTATTTTGGTATTTCATTGAAGCAAAGCGTTTTCCAGTTTCAATTTTCCAGTTTCCAGTGTTAGGTAAAGCCTTTCAATAAATTTCAAACGCTGATTCAAAATAAATGAAACAGCAGTCATTAAGATCTGAGATGATACATGATACTTTATTACAGCACTTACATGAACATCCAAACAGACATCAACACCCGTTTCGTCCATTTTCTTGAGTACGTAGTACACTTCGGGAGATCGCTCCAAGGTTGGTGCCTCATAGGATGGCTTGACTGTTGCCCATTCTCGATTCAAGTTGGCACCACAGGCATTGGTCCTCAAATGTCCCTTGACGGCTCCATCAGGACACATGCAGGGGACAATGTAAAAGGTGAATTTTTTCAGAACGTCCTTGACCACCTGATCCGACTCGATGCTGCCATTATTGTTCATTCCCAAAAGGCGTTGCAACAGTCCCTCCGCATAATGTTCTGCCATGGTCTCACCAGGATGCTGGCGGTGAATGATCCAGCAAGTCAAAGGACCTGTTCCTGTTGTAATGTAGTCTATTTCGCGTCCTTCCAAGGACTGTCCCAATGTTCCTACTTGAGCATACTTGGCACACTGACTGACCAGTTTGAGGTGACGGGCATGACTGAACGGTGGAAAGTAGGAAAAGTACATGACACAATCCTTTTGTTTGGTGTGGGTGTGTTGCCACGAGAGCTTTCCATCTCCGTAATGGGTGGTGAGGTTGCGAGACCACCCGTCCACGTCCTCTACATCAGTCCCGAAAAATACGGTAGATCCGGTCCAGGCCTCGGGATAGGACGCGGCGTTGGCATTGTCAATAATATAATTGATCTTCTGCTGCTGTCCTAGTTCCAGACCTCCCAGTGTAACACGAAAGGCAAAGTATTGCATGTGAGCAATCTCTTCCAACTCGGTGTACACATCCGGCTTGATGTGGACCACCACATCTATCGTGTGCATGTCGTGGTCATTGATGCGCTGCTCCACAAGCTTGATATTACCGCCATCGAACGTATCAGAAATAGAAACTGTCACCGGCATCGTACTAATATTAATACTATTGTTACCAGTGTATAAATTTTACCACGTGGTTGTAGGTTGTAGTTGTGCTAGTAGTACTAGTAGTGTAGAGTACTAGTAGACTAGTAGGTAGTAGCTTGTAGTCGAGTGGCTGAAGTAAATTCCTCTAGCTAGACTAGTAGTCTAGTAGTATGGTTTGAAGGTTATGGTATTAGCTACTGTACCTGGTAATAATAATATGGCAATGATAGGTCTAAATCTATTGTATTTTTTTCACGGCAGTCTATCTTTTATTACAGTAGACTACTGTATCTGTTCTGCTGTAATCTTTGCATTTTCGATTCTACGATTCGTTACGGGAAGCGTCGTTTGAAACGACGACCAAGTCCTGTGAACTATACCTACTAGTCCGTAGTACCAGTACCAAGAACCAAAAATGTCCAACAGCGGAGTTGCACAATGAATTGTGATGTTATTTATTGTAATTTTGTACTACTAGGTGGTACCAGGTACCTGGTGCCGGTACCAATCAAAATTGGTGGAGCAGGCAGCATAATAAGAGTTTCTCTATGTGGTGCACAAGGAGCTAGTAGCAAGAATACTGCACAGTACCTGGTAGTACAACTTGTATGGCCAGATTTTATTCACAACCTGTGCACATGGTCCAAACATCATGTGTAAGAAGTAATATTGCACTACGCTAAAAACCAGGGGTTTTAGAGTGTTCAAATATATATTATGAGATTAGAACTAAAGTAATCTGAGTTGTAATCTCAGAGGCGCAGATCTTCGCAGGTCAAGCACAATGTA
>Ga0100402_1002808_pt1 | contig 19324 bp, 18 predicted proteins | sample CryGeyme20150102_FD_80419 | JGI IMG/M metagenome (GOLD analysis project Ga0100402, IMG submission 80419) | Groundwater microbial communities from Crystal Geyser aquifers in Utah, USA - Crystal Geyser metaG 2015-0102 | ecosystem: Environmental > Aquatic > Deep subsurface > Groundwater | place...
AAAAAGAAAACTCGGATTGGTTAAAAGAATTAAAAAACAAATCGATAAATTCGCTTTGACTAATAAAGATCTTGGGCTTTCAACTTGATAATTTTCAACCTATTACAAAAACGTTAGTCAGAAATTAATGGGATACGTTACATAAACTTTCCAGTATCGTTAGCTTTTATAATTAAAACTTTTTCTTCATTCATAAGTTTTATTTTATATACTTTTTGAGTAATGCCTTTTTCACAATGAAAGTTTATATGATAGGTATCTTCAACTATGGTCCAGTTAGGAAATCGTTTGGCAATAGCTTGTAAAACTTCTAAAGGCAATCTCACATTTTTATAGGTTTCAGAAGTACTTAAAATATTTCCTTCGGTATTATAATCAGCAATAATTTTTCCGTCAGGTGTGTAAAACGAAATGCTATAAGCTACGTCTCCGTAATCATCAATTTCTGGATTGGTAGCTTTGTAATTGATTAGTTTTTCCTGTATTTTTTGGACAGGTAAAGCCTCAAATTTTGTGTTTGTTGCCTGTGAATAATCATAGTTGGCAACAATTTCTACTTCTTTTAATTCGATAGTTTGTGAATTCATTTGGGCGGTAAATCCAATAATAATGAGACCAAAAATTAATTTTTTCATAACTAATGATATAGAGTTAAATACAACTCTAAATTAACTATGCACGCATAATAAAAAAATGATAAAAGTCATGTTATCAATTATTTAGCATTTATAAAATAGTGATTTAGCATAACATATTGACTGTCAGATACTATGCATGCATAATAAATATGAAATATTTTAAAATCATTCATCATAAAATAAATATATCTGAATGATACTTGTACTATTTGGTAAATAAGTGGATAAAAAATTTAAAATGAGGAAAAATTATGCATGCATAATAATTTATTATATTTGATAAATTCAATTTTAAAACCATGTCAACTTCCTTATTAAAAATTCTTCAAATAAAACATCCTATTATCCAAGCTCCAATGTTTTTGGTATCCAACACCAGCATGGTTAAAGAAGCCATGAAAAGCGGTATCGCAGGATGTATTCCCGCGCTTAATTACAGAACCTTAGAAGAACTGAGAAAGGCATTAAAAGAATTAAAAGAAGCAAAAGTTGAAGGTGGTTCTTTCGGGTTTAACTTGATTGTCAATAAATCAAATATTAAATATAAAGCTCAGTTAGAGGTTATTTGTGAAGAAGGCTGTGATTTTATAATTACCTCTTTAGGAAGCCCTGAAGAAACGATTAAACAAGCCCATAAAGCTGGCATCAAAGTGTTTTGCGATGTAGTAGATTTAAAATTTGCCCAAAAAGTGGTAGCCTTGGGCGCCGATGCTGTTATAGCGGTTAATAATGAAGCTGGTGGCCATCGTGGCCATTTATCGCCTGAGATTCTTATAAAAGAATTGGTCAGTCATTGTAATATTCCAATAATCTCTGCTGGAGGTGTTGGTTGTAAAGCAGATATTGATAGAATGCTAGGTTATGGTGCTGCTGGAGTTTCTGTGGGCAGTCCATTTATTGCTTCATTGGAAGCTAATGTTACGGAAGAATACAAACAAGCCTGTGTTGATTATGGAGCCAAAGATATTGTAGTCACCGAGCGTATTTCTGGAACTCCATGCACAGTTATCAATACGCCTTATGTTAAAAAAATTGGCACTAAGCAAACTTGGATGGAGTCTATATTAAATAGAAATAAAAAACTTAAAAAGTGGGTAAAAATGATACGGTTTTCAATTGGTATGAGAGCTACAGAAAATGCTGCCACTAAAGTAACTTATAAAACGGTGTGGGTTGCAGGTCCAAGTATAGAGCATACCAAGGAAATTTTGTCAACACAAGCCATTATAAAAAACCTTACCTGCTAGTTCTCAATTTAAAAAATGCTTTTTACTATTTTAGGCATGCTTCTATTTAGTATACTAAACTCGTTGTGCATTTTAAATAATGCTAATTTTAATATTGTTGATGTTTCTATCAAAAACAAACTTATTGATATATTGAATTGTTGTAAGGGCAGCTATTTTAGATAGGATCCTAGTCTTAACCCGAATTATTCATGGATAGTTTTTGAGCAGCTGATTTTCAGATCTTCTTTAAATTTCCGTTGGATCAGAGAAATTTTGGTTAGTTTTTCCACCTGCTAGGTGGATCGGCTGTATTTTTGCCTTCAAATATGACTATTTACTGCTTATAAATTGCTAAAATTTCACGACAAGACATAGGTATCTCAAGACGGATAAAAAGGGAATAATAGTTGCTGTAATACAGAGAGCAATTCCAGGATCAACTGCTGATGCACAAAGGCTTTGGAGAGCCTGTAATATATTCTTCTCTTGGTGATTTTTATAGTAGCACCTACTTTGAGCAGGTAGGTTCTAATGCTGCTGATCTGCCATTTCTTAGCCTCTTCAACAGAAGTTTCTTTGATTTTGTTTTACAAAATCAAAAACAACTCATAAGCAAGGCGGCTGATGAGCAATCGGAAGAAATTTGCCCAGAATCCATAATTGGATAGCCGGTCAGAGAAACACATGTTTTTTACTTCCTTGATTCGGTTCTCAATGGCTTCTCCTCTTTTTACATAAAAGTCAAAATATATTTCTCGGGCCTCTTGAGCTTCGAGATTGCTAACAATATGGTGCACATTCATACCAAGGCCAGTGCTTTCAATTTTTGAATAACAGCGTTGTGGTTTATGCCAGCTCCCCGACTTTATAGTCAAAGCTGATAAAGTGCTGGTGTTTTTCGCCCTCAGCCTGATAAAGATGTTTCACCGCCTGCTCCGCTCTTTTTACCCTTCTTTTGAGCACCTCATTGCTGGCAAGGCCAATGGCATAATACAAATTATAATGATCTGCCATCTTATAAAAGGGAGCAGAAGAGAACCCGCTATCAGCCCTGATGATGATCTTCATCTGGGGATACACTTTTCGTATTTTGAGAATGATTCTTTTTAAAATACTGACATACCATTTATTGGAATGGCTGTTCCCAGGACGAAGTACCAGAACAATAATCTGTCCGGTATCTCCATCGTGGAAAAAGAGCTCATTGTACATAATATCCATTGAACATGGATAGTTGCTATTTCACGTGAGTGGGATCATCAGTCCCATCAATGTCTATGGTGATACTCTTGCGACCTTTTAAACTCGACACATATCGATCGATCCAGGCGTAGCACAGTGCTAAAATGGAACGCTCATCCAGGCTATTCTCAAAACGGGAGATGGTGGGTTGGGAAGCCAGATTCCGCTCTAGGATATCTTTATATAAAGGGTCGTGTTTGAGATGATGGACATCATTCGCATCTTCATGCCCCTGCATCAGCATAAATACACGTTGATTTAAAAGCTTTTCTATCGTATAGGTCACTAAGATTGGATTGCGCCTATCTGGAATCCAGGTGCTGAAATATCGGATTAGTTTATGTTCCCGCTCTAATTTCTCCAAAAGAACCAGGGAACCATCAGAACTTATTTCTTCTGCAGAAAAATCTACTGAAATTGATTTTTTACCTCGATAGAAAACTGTATTTTTAGTGTTCAAAATGGGTGCTTTTAATGTTATTAAAGATGCCGCTAAGCTCTTTAAATATAACATTTTACACCCAATTTTCCTTTAATTCCAATGAATATTTCGGGTTAAACATTATTCACGTTATTTTAGGAATAGCAGGCAATTTATTGACATCTGTAGCTGGTTTAGCCTTAATTGCAATACCCATTAATGAAGCTAAAGTGGCTTTCAACAGAATGTATGAATTTGCTTCAATTGAAAAAGAGCCTTTAGGCAACGAAAGCATAAAGGGTTTTGAATCTTTAAAAATTATAAACCTTTCTTTTCGTTTTGCGGGCAGAAGTCAATTGCTAAAAAGTATCAATTTAGAAGTTAATAAAAATGAATGTGTTGCTATAGTTGGCGAAAGTGGCTGCGGTAAAAGCACATTAGGGCAGATTATCCAAAAATTTTATCCGTTTCAAAATGGCACCATCATACTCAATAACAAACAGTATTTAAAAGAAATTAATACCGAAAGTTGGCCAAATATGATGGGTGTAATTCCTCAAGATATTACCATTTTTAATGGAAATATTATTGATAATATTTTGTTAGGAAAAGACGAAACGGCAGAAAATATAGCAGCATTCTGTAAAGATTATGGATTTGAAAAATTTATAACAGAATTACCACAAGGCTATGCCACAATTTTGGGAGAGGAAGGTATTAATTTATCTGGTGGACAAAAACAGTTATTAGCCTTTATGCGTGTTTTATATAAAAAACCACAGTTGCTATTGTTGGATGAATTTACTTCTGCCATGGACAGAAACACGGAGCGATTTGTTTTAGAATTATTAATAAAGCTAAAACAAGATATGGATATTATCTTTATTTCGCATAGGTTACATACTTTAAAGCAATTAGCAGATAGAATTTATATTACTGAAAATGGTCATTCAAATACTTTTGGAACACATCAAGAGCTAATAAAGAGTGGTAATTTTTATGGTCAATTTTGGAAAGATTTAATCCAATAAAAAAGCCAGACGAATTTGTCTGGCTTTTAAAACATATGATTTAAAAAGTGGGCTTAATCCTCTTTTCTGTCTTCTCTGGGTCTTCTGTCATCGCGACGGTCATCTCTTCGATTATCACGTCCACGATTATCGCGATTTCCTCCTCTATTATCACGTCCACCACTTCTACTATCGTCTCTTGGTGGTCTTGCCACATAACCTTCTGGTTTTTCTAACAAAGCTTTACGAGATACTTTTTCTTTGCGAGTTTTTGGATCGACCCCAAAATACTTCACATTAAAAACATCACCCATATTAACTACATCGCTCACATTTTCTGTACGTTCCCAAGCCAATTCGCTAACGTGCAATAACACTTCGTTTCCTGGTGCTTCAATATATTCTACCACAGCACCAAAATCTAACATTTTAATTACTTTTACTTCATAAGTTCCACCAACTTCTGGTTTAAACATTAATGAATCAATTTTAGCTAAAACAGCATCAATACCAGCTTGATTGGTTCCTAAAATCTCCACAATACCTTCTTCAGTAATAGGATCTTCGTTAATAACAATGGTTGTTTTAGTCGCTTTTTGTAATTCTTGGATGACTTTTCCACCAGGACCAATTAAAGCGCCAATAAACGCATTAGGAATAACGCGAGTAATCATTTTTGGTGCGTGTGCTTTCACGTCGGCATTTGGTTGTGCAATGGTATCAATTAAGATGTTTAAGATATGCAAACGACCTGCCTGGGCTTGTTTTAAAGCATTAACCAAAATTTCATAAGAAAGTCCTTTTACTTTAATATCCATTTGGCAAGCAGTAATACCATCGGCAGTACCGGTTACTTTAAAGTCCATATCACCTAAATGATCTTCATCACCTAAAATATCAGACAACACCGCATATTTTCCAGTTTCAGCATCAGAAATTAATCCCATAGCAATACCGGAAACAGGTTTTTTCATTTGAACTCCAGCATCCATTAACGCCATAGTACCGGCGCAAACTGTTGCCATAGAAGATGAACCATTGGATTCTAATACTTCGGACACGACTCTGACCGTATAAGGACAATCAGCAGGAACCATATTTTTTAATGCACGTTGAGCTAAATTTCCATGACCTACTTCACGACGAGACGTTCCACGTAATGGTTTGGCTTCACCTGTTGAAAAAGGCGGAAAATTATAATGTAAATAAAAACGCTCTTCGCCTTCAAACGATGGCATATCTATTTGATTGGCTTCTCTTGAGGTTCCTAAAGTTACAGTTGCTAAGGCTTGAGTTTCTCCACGAGTAAATATGGAAGAGCCATGAACAGATGGTAAATAATCTACTTCACACCAAATAGGCCTGATATCGGTGGTTTTACGGCCATCTAAACGTAAACCTTCATTCAACGTTAAATCTCTAACCGCTTTCTTTTCAGCTTTGTAGAAATATTTAGAAACTAAATCGCCAAAATCGGCTAATTCTTCTTCAGTAAAGGTTGCTTTTACTTCTTCTTTAATAGCATCAAAAGCCGCACTACGCTCGTGTTTTGCTGAAGCAGCTCTGGCTACAGCATATACTTTATCATACGTTAAAGTTTCTACTTTTTTTGCTAAAGCTTCATCTTCACGTTCTGCCTCGTATGTACGGGTTTCTTTTTTACCAAAAGCTTCGGCTAATTTTAATTGAGCAGCACATTGTACTTTAATCGCGTCGTGTGCAAACTTGATGGCTTCAACCATGTCTTCTTCAGAAATCTCATGCATTTCACCTTCAACCATCATGACTGAATCTGCTGAAGCACCAATAACCATATCCAATTCAGAAACTTCTAACTGAGCTCTTGTAGGGTTGATAATTAATTGACCGTTGATACGACCCACTCTCACTTCTGAAATTGGACATTCAAAAGGAAAATCTGATAATTGAATCGCTGCAGAAGCTGCCAATCCAGCCATAGCGTCTGGCATCACTTCATCATCATGAGACATTAACTGAATCATGACTTGTGTTTCTGCGTGGTAATCTTTTGGGAATAACGGACGTAAAACACGATCCACTAAACGCATGGTCAGTACTTCACCATCACTAGGTCTTGCCTCTCTTTTAAAGAAGCCACCTGGGTAACGACCCGAAGCTGCGAATTTTTCGCGATAATCTACCGTTAACGGTAAAAAATCTATGCCTGGACTGGCATTGTAATTGGAAACAACGGTACACAAAAGCATACATTTTCCTGATTGTACAACAACAGAACCATGGGCCTGTTTTGCTAATTTTCCGGTTTCGATGGATATTGTACGTCCATCACCAAGGTCAATGACCTCTCTAAAAACTTTTGGAATCATAAATTTTTTAATTCTAATTAAACAATGGTCGTTGTGTTGTTGTGTGTAGTTGTTGTGTGACCAATGAAAAACTATAATAAGCTTCTTCAATACGGGTTTATACTCTGCGCAGAGTTATATTTAAAACAAAAAAGAGGCTGAAAAGCCTCTTTTTATTATTTTCTTAATCCTAATTCTTTTACTATCTCACGATATCTTAAGATATCTTTCTTAGTTAAGTAATCTAGTAAGCTTCTTCTTTTACCTACTAATTTTACTAACGAACGCTCTGTATTATAATCTTTACGATTCTTTTTTAAGTGTTCTGTTAAGTGATTAATTCTGTGCGTAAATAACGCAATTTGACCTTCAGCAGAACCGGTATCGCTTTTTCCTTTGCCGTGTTTTGTGAAGATTTCTTCTTTTACTTCTTTTGCTAAATACATGCTAATATTATTGTAAATGATTTTTATGTATACGAAAGATTTTCTTTCGAGCGGCAAATATAGTAATAATTAATGATTTATGAATAATTCATTAAAAAATAAATGCGTATAAATTATGATCTTAAAGGTTGATTAGTGATTAAATCTAAGTAATGATTTATTTTGTTTTTCAGGTATTTTCGCTCTGAAATAAAATCTAAGAAACCGTGTTCCAATAAAAATTCAGATGTTTGAAAACCTTCTGGTAAATCTTGACCTGTAGTATCTTTAACAACGCGTGGCCCAGCAAACCCAATTAAAGCGCCAGGTTCTGCAATATTAATATCGCCTAACATTGCAAATGAAGCGGTTGTGCCTCCTGTTGTTGGGTCTGTACATAATGATATATAAGGAATTCCTGCGTCTGCCAATTGTGCTAATTTTACAGATGTTTTTGCTAATTGCATGAGTGATAATGCGGCTTCCATCATTCGGGCTCCTCCAGATTTTGAAATAATCATAAAAGGAATTCTATTTTTTAGTGCATAATCTGCTGCTCTAACAATTTTTTCACCAACAACACTTCCCATAGATCCACCAATAAAGGCAAAATCCATACAAGCAATGACTAAATCTTTTCCTTTTGATTTACCTATGGCACATCTTACGGCATCTTTAAGCTTCGTTTTTTCTTGAGCAGCTTTTAAGCGATCTGGATATTTTTTTGTGTCCACAAAATCCAAAGGGTCTTTTGAGTCTAAGTTTGCATCCAGCTCTTTAAATTTATTGTCATCAAAGAGGATTTCAAAGTATTCTTTACTTCCTATTCTTACATGGTAGCCATCTTCTGGACTTACATAAAAATTTTTTTCTAGTTCATCTGCATCTACAATCTTTCCTGTGGGAGATTTATACCATAATCCTTTTGGGGTATCTTTTTTATCCTGTGTGGTGGTGGTAATTCCTTTTGTTTTTCTTTTAAACCAAGACATAAATTCTAGATTTTATATGTTCGATTGTAGCTATTATCAATCGTTTGCTATTAATGACTGCATAGTTTTACTTTGTAAGTGCTATTTTGAATTAAAAAACACTCATAAAGATAAAATATAAAGCCTAGCTACAAAATTAAAACTTTTTTTAATTTTGTAGCTAGGCCAAAGAAAAATATTAAAGTGTATTGACGTTATTTAAATCTTCAAATGCTTTTTTTAATCGCTCCACAAACGTAACTTCTCCAGCGCGTAACCATACACGTGGGTCGTAGTATTTTTTGTTTGGAGAGTCCTCACCATCAGGATTTCCAATTTGAGATTGTAAGTAGGCTTCGTTTTTCTTCATATAATCACGAATACCACTCATAAAAGCATATTGCAAGTCAGTGTCAATATTCATTTTTACAACACCATAGCTTATGCCTTCACGGATTTCCTCAACGGTTGAACCTGAACCACCATGGAATACAAAATCAATATGATTGTGGCCAACGCCATATTTTTTGGTAATGTAATCTTGAGAATTTTTTAAAATTTTAGGAGTTAGTTTAACATTGCCTGGTTTATAAACACCATGAACATTACCAAATGCGGCAGCAATAGTAAATTGGTCGCTTACTTTGCTCAATTCTTCATAAGCATAAGCAACTTCTTCAGGCTGCGTGTAAAGTTTAGAATCGTCAACATCGCTATTATCAACACCATCTTCTTCGCCTCCGGTAATACCTAACTCTATTTCTAAAGTCATACCCATTTTGCTCATGCGTTTAAGATATGTTTTACATAACTCAATGTTTTCTTTAATCGGCTCTTCTGAAAGATCAATCATATGAGAGCTGAAAAGAGGTTTACCCGTTTCAGCAAAATGTTTTTCACTGGCATCTAGTAAGCCATCAATCCAAGGCAATAATTTTTTTGCACAATGGTCTGTATGTAAAATAACGGGGACACCATAGGTTTCAGCTAAAATATGAACATGTTTTGCTCCAGCTATTGCACCAGCAACGGCGGCTCTTTGATGGTCATTATTTAAACTTTTTCCGGCGTTAAATTGAGCTCCGCCATTAGAGAATTGTATAATTACTGGAGCGTTTAGGCTTGCTGCAGTTTCTAAAACACCATTAATAGTGTCTGAACCTATAACGTTTACGGCTGGTAAAGCAAAACCTTTTTCTTTTGCTAGTTTGAAAATAGCTTGAACTTCTCTACCTGTTGCAACTCCGGGTTTTATAGTGTGTTCCATTTTTAATAAATTAGTTTATAAATATTTTTGAATTCAAAAGTAATGAATTTTTAATTACCTCCCTGAGGTTTTGATGGTTGAAACATTTAAAAAAGCACTAAAACGTTATAGTTTTCAGTAAGAAACTTTTTAGAAAGGATAGTTAATACCAATGTTGTATACCGCATTTCCAAAGTTGTAATCATTAAACCAACGGTTTTGATCTTTAAATGACGGGTCGTAAGTTTTAAAACCTATATCAAAACGGAAAATAAAAAAACTAAAGTCATAGCGCAGTCCAAAGCCAGAGCCTATGGCTAGATCTTTTAAAGAATCAAATCCTGAAAATACAGCATCTTCATTATCAACTTCATCCAGTACATTCCAAATATTGCCTGCATCAATAAAAATGGCACCGTTCAAGTTTTCAAAAAGGTTAAAACGTTGTTCTGCGCTAAACGCCAGTTTTAAATTGGCTTCATTAAATTCGTTGGCAGTTTCTGAGCTTCCCGGTCCTAAACTATAAGCGGTCCAAGCACGATTATCATTGGCTCCACCAGCAAAGAAACTCTTGGAAAATGGAATGCTGGTTGAATTTCCATAAGGTATGGCAATACCTCCATAAGTTCTAATTGCTAACACATTGTTTTTACCTAAATCCCAATGTTTTATAAAGTCTATTTCGGTTTTTGCATATTGAGAAAAAGCGACATTTAAAAGTTCATAGCGGTTGTTGGTGTCTTTGGTGAGTCCTAATAATTTTCCCGTATTGGCCAGCAAATTTCCTGCTAATTCTAACTTTACCCTAAAAATTGAAAAGTTTTCATCGTATAAATTCTGTCTGGTATCTTGAACCAAACCAAAACTTGATGAAACAATTAAGTTGTTTTCTGTTAAGCGCTGTTTGCGTTCATCAATACTGGTAACGGTTTTATAATCTAAATCATTAGAATTTAATGGCGTATTATTGTTCAATACATCATTTATAAACAGGTCTGTTTGATCTGGAAAGGTTAAATCGTTACCATTGTTGTAATTTAAGGTTAAAGCAATATCATTTAATGTGTTGTAAGAGTTTTGGTAGATGCCAAAATAATTCCTAATATTTAAATTTCTTACGTATTGAACGTTAAAAACATCTAACCTATTAGTAATGTATTTTGATGGACTCCATTTATAATTGAAGGATCCATTAAAAGTTTGTTTATCTAAACCAATATTGGTTTGACTGGTGGCAGATAAACTAATTATGGTACTTGGAGACATGTATTTTGGGACTATTCTATCGGTATTAAAAGGAGAGAACAACCTTGGAATGGTAAGCTTTAAATCGGCGCCAATTTCATTGATGTCAAAAAACTGATTGGTGTCTTTTGAAGCATCTTTTGAAGCGCCAATGGAACCTATTGCAGATATTTCAAGAGTTTCTGCACCTCTAAATATATTTCGAATGGATAAACTAGGATTAATAGCTAATCCTACCGATTGTATGTTACTTTGTGAAATTTCTGTGCTAAAGCCTAAATTAAATTTTTTAAGTGGTGTTAAAAAAACATCGGTTGTTAAGGTAGCATCATCGTTTTCGGTATATTTTATATCAGGATATTTAAAGGTTCTTAATTCGCTTAGATACCTGTATGAACGGGTTCTGTCAATATCTCTGAAAAGTGTTTTTGGAGTAATAAAAATAGCATCTGTTAAAGCTTTGGGTCTAAACCTCATTTTACCAATACTGTACAATTTGTAATTATTGTATGAGACAGAATCTGTTCTGGTCTCATTTCGGTTTTCATAAGTACCATCAGTAAAAATATTAACATCTTTAATGTAATATATTTTGAATGGCTCTCTGGTTATAACATCTTGATTTCTTATGGCTCTCTCTTGAATTTGAACTTCTACATTTACTTTTTTGTTTGTATTTACAGTATCAATTTCAAAAGTTATGTAGTCTTGGTTAAAATGAAAAACCCCTTTATTTCTTAATTCGGTAGTTATTCTCTCTCTTTCAAGTTGAAAGTTATTGGTTTTGTATTGTTCACCTTTTACAAGAAATGAATTTTTTTTGGTAAACCTGTACAATGAATCGACCATGGAGACATCTTTCTTTTTAAAGATAGAATCTATAATATATGGGTCTCCGGTTTTAATGTAGTAATCAATGTCTGCTCTCTGATTTTCTTTTCTTGTAATATTATAGGTAGATTCAACATTAAACCATCCGTTATTAATATAATAATCATTCAGTCGGGTTATGGACTTTTTTGTTCTTTCCTCATTGACAACAACAGGTGCTTCTCCGGTTTTTTTTAACCAATTATTAAAATTTATCCTTGATTCTACGTATTTGTCTAATTGTTTTTTAGATAGAAAGGATTCTAAATGATTTCTTTTGTTAGGTTTTTCATCAAGGTTGGCATTAACAATAGAGTCGATGTTTGGGCGCGCTAAGTTGTAAATGTGCAAGCGCAGCGGTGTTTTTAATAGTTTACTATTTGGTTTTTGGTATAAAAGATTGTTGATGGTTTCGGTCTTGTCTTTTTTGTCGTTAATGTGTACCGTGTTTTTTGATAATAAATATCGTTCTTCAGGAACTCTTTTTACAGCGTCGCAAGACAAAAAGATTCCTGTAAGCAAAAACAAATTGAGTATGTTATTAAATGTAAGTTTCAAGGGATGTTATAATGGTTCAGTGAGATGGATTTTTTTAAATTTATAATAATGGTCATGTTATATTCTTATTCAAAAATACGTTATTTCCTAAGAAAAATATTTAAATAAATAAGTAAGAATCAAACAAAATAATAATTTTTCGTTTTCTTTATAACCTAAAACGAAAAAGCCACTGTTCGAGGATGCTATCTAAAAGTCAAATAAAATTAATCACCAGTTTAAAGCAAAAAAAATACCGATTGCAATATGGTTTATTTGCTGTTGAAGGCCTTAAAATAATCAATGAACTTTTGCAGTCCAATTTTAAACTCGAAAAATTATATACAACGAAAACCTTCAATATTGATGCCAAACAGGAAGAAATAATTTCTGAAGCTGATTTAAAACGGATAACTTTTTTAAAAACCCCTAATAAAGCATTGGCTGTTTTTAAAATCCCTACACCAAAAAAGATGGATGATTCTGAGCTTATTTTGGCATTGGATACTGTTAGAGATCCAGGAAATTTAGGAACTATTATTAGATTGTGCGATTGGTTTGGTGTAAAGGATTTAATTTGTAGCGAAGAAACCGTAGATTGTTTTAATCCTAAAGTGGTTCAAGCAACGATGGGTTCCATAACGCGGGTAAACATTTCGTATTTAAATGTATCAGAATTTTTAAAGCAAACACATTTGCCAATTTACGGAACGTTTATGCAAGGAGAATCTGTTTATACTAGTAAATTATCAAAACAAGGTATTTTGATATTAGGGAATGAAGCCAATGGTATATCAAAAGAGATTGAACAACATATTACAAAAAAGTTAAGCATTCCAAGGTTTGGGAGTTTGCAAGCTACAGAAAGCTTAAATGTAGCCACTGCAACGGCCATTTTTTTAAGTGAATTTAAAAGAAGGTAAATTTATTGAAACGTAAAATTAATAAATAAACCTCTTGTTTTCATGCTGTTTATATTACTGGTCCAGGGGCTATTTGGGTCTTCATCTCTAACCAGTTCATCATTAATTCCAAAAAGGCCACGAATAGTAGGTGTAAATTTAAAATTGTACAGGTAAAAATCAATGCCAAAACCTAGTTCATAAAATAAAGAATTTTTGGTGGTTCTAAACTGGCCATTGCTATTATCGTCAGGATTTTCTTCGTTACTAGATAGGTTTAATGCTGTTGAAAATCCGCCTACAATAAATGGCTTGAAATTGTTAATTCTTTTGGTTGAAATTTTAACTAACAAAGGAATATGGATGTAGGTTGATTTTACCTCCCGAATTAAGTCATTATTACCAAAAGAAATCCCTTGAAAAAATTCTGGACTGTAAAATAATTCTCTGGTTGTAATTAATAAGCCTGGTTCTAAACGCAAATCAATAAAATTGTTAACCCTTAAATTTCCTATTAAACCCACATTAAAACCCACGCTTCTTTTAACAAAAATATCTCGTAGATCTTGGTTGTAGTCAAAATTAAAATCATAATTACTAAAACCTAAAAAATAACCCCAACGTAAAAGATTATTATCTGTAGAGCCTCTTCCTTGATTGGCATCATACGATATTTTTTCTTTTGTAAATAATTGAGCATGAATAATTTGAGTAAAAAATAAAAAAGATATTAGAAAAAAAACGTTTCTCATTTTTATTATTTTGTTGATGTGTAGATTGTTGCCACTCCAAAAGTTTGTGGAAAATCTTTAACATTAATAAACCCAATTTCCCTTAAAATATTGTTCAAGGTTTCACCATATGGGAAAACAGAGGCCGATTCACTTAAATAAGTATAGGCACTTCGGTCTTTAGAAAAAAGTTTGCCAATAATGGGTAAAATATATTTGGTGTACAATTTATAGCCTTGTTTAAAGGGAGTTTTGGTTGGGACAGAGGTTTCTAAAATCACAAAAATACCGTTTGGTTTTAGAACTCTTAATATTTCTGCAAGTCCTTTTTCCAAAGTTTCAAAATTCCGAACACCAAAAGCAACCGTTATGGCATCAAACGTATTGTCGTTAAAAGGCATACTTTCTGAATCTCCTAAAACCATGTCGATGGTGTTTTGTAAGTCTTTCTTTAAGATTTTTTGTTTGCCAATTTCTAACATACCACTACTAATATCTAAACCAATTATTTTGTTGGCATCTTTTTTAGCTAATGCAATGGCTAAATCGCCAGTTCCTGTGGCAATATCAAGGATAGATTTAGGGTTGGTTTGCTCAACAAGCTTAACCACTCTTTTGCGCCATTTTACATCAATACCAAAGGAAATAACTCTGTTTAAACCATCGTAATCACTAGAAATAGTATCAAACATTTTGGTGACTTGCTCCTTTTTTCCCAAATCACTATTTTTATAAGGCTTTATTTTTGACAAATCTTTTTTTTGGCAAACCTACATATTTATTTTGAATTGGAAATGTCAACTTAAGCTCAAAATGGTTAACCAATTAAAGAAACGAGGTGTTTTAAAAAAGGAACAAGCTTAAATACAAACAATTAAAAGGGGTGCTTTATAGAGGCAATATTTATTTTGTGGTATATTTGCACTACTTTTTTATGACACCATACAAATGAAAATAATTATTGCTGGAGCAGGTGAAGTAGGGTTTCACTTAGCAAAGCTTTTATCATACGAATCTCAGGAAATAACCTTAATTGATCCCAAGAAAGACAGTTTGGTATATGCAGATACTCATCTTGATATAAAGGTTTTAAAAGGAGATGCTACATCTATTAGGCTATTAAACGAAGCTAAGGTTGATAATACAGAATTATTTATTGCAGTTACCTCGTCTCAATCAACCAATATAACAGCCTGTGTATTAGCTAAAGAACTTGGAGCCAAAAAAACAATTGCCAGAATTTCAAATACCGAATTTATTGATTATAAAAGCAAAGTTGGCTTTACAAAATTTGGGATTGATGAGTTAATATCGCCAGAATCTCTGGCAGCAAAAGAGATAGAATTACTTTTAAATCAATCGGTTTTTAATGATACTTATGAGTTTGAAAATGGTGCATTGACCATGCTTGGTTTAAACTTAAAAAAAACGGCTAAAATTGTTGGTAAATCTATTAAAGAAGCTGCTCAAATTATTCCTGACATACATTTTGTTCCTATTGCCATTCAACGTTATGGTTCTCATTTAACCATTATACCTAGAGGAGATACGATGTTGAATGAAGGCGATCATGTAGTTTTTATTACTTCCAAAGGTGGAGACGCAGAATTATGTAAGTTAGCGGGTTTATTTAAGGCTGAAATTAAGAATGTCATGATTTTAGGTGGAGGAAGAATTGGGCGAAAAACAGCTAAGAGTTTAACAGAAGGCAAGTTTAACATTAAAATTATTGAGCACGATAAAGAAAGGGCTCTTGAACTTGCCGATAGGTTACCAAATACCTTAGTGATTAATGGCGATGGAAGAAATGTAGAACTACTAGAAGAAGAAAATATAGGTGATATGGATGCTTTTATTGCCGTTACAGGAAATTCTGAAACCAATATTATATCGAGTTTAGTGGCTAAAAACAGAGGTGTTAAAAAAACCATAGCTTTGGTTGAAAATATGGATTATTTTGAGTTATCACATTCCATTGGTATTGATACTTTGATTAACAAGAAACTTCTTGCGGCCAATAGTATTTTTAGATACATAAGAAGAGGTAATGTGGTTGCCATGACTAAACTTAACAGTATGAATGCTGAGCTTTTGGAGTTTGTTGTAAATTCCAATTCTAAAATTTGCAATAAACTTATTAAAGATCTTGATTTCCCTTTAACAGCAATTATTGGCGGTGTTATTAGGGAGAATGAGGGTATGGTTGCTCTTGGAAATTTCAAAGTGTTGGCCGGAGATAAGGTTGTAGTATGTTGTTTGCCGCAATCTATTAATAAAATTGAAGGTTTTTTCTTTTAGAAATAGTGTTTTGTGAAACTGAATTATAAAATTGTTTTTCATCTTTTTGGGCTTCTGTTATTATTTAATGGTGGCTTTATGCTAATCTCATCTCTTGTAAGTTTAATTTATAAAGATGGTGTTACCTTTCAATTATTTCTGGCAAGTCTAGTAACCTTAGTCTTGGGTATTATTGTCATGGTTTATACCCGACGTCATTCTAAAGAAATGAACAAAAGAGAAGGGTATATTGTGGTTTCCTTTGGATGGATTATCATGACCTTGTCTGGTACTTTGCCATACGTATTTACGGAAAGTATTCCAAGTTTCACCAATGCTTTCTTTGAAACCATGTCTGGTTATACCACGACTGGAGCTACGATTTTAAATGACATCGAAGCCTTACCTAAAGGCGTGTTGTTTTGGAGAAGTTTAACCCATTGGATAGGTGGCATGGGTATTATAGTTTTGGCCATAGCCATCCTACCTTTATTAGGCATTGGAGGTATGCAGCTCTTTGCGGCTGAAGCTCCTGGGCCTAGCACCGATAAATTGCATCCAAGAATTACAGATACCGCCAAGCGTTTATGGCTTATTTATTTTGGTTATACAGCTGCAGAGACTTTGTTTCTTAAACTTGCTGGGATGTCTTTTTTTGATGCTATAAATCATTCTATGTCCACGTTGTCAACTGGAGGATTTTCCACAAAAAACGCAAGTGTTGCCTATTGGAATCATGAGCCTATGATTCAGTATATCATTATTCTGTTTATGTTTTTGGCTGGAACAAACTTTGTATTAAGTTATTTTGCTTTTAAAGGAAAAATTCAAAAAATAATTCATGATGAAGAATTTAAATTATATTCTAAATTCATCTTGATTTTTACAATAATAGCGGCTCTTATCATTTACTTCAGGGCAGATGTAACCATGTCTTCTATTAATCATCCTATGGTTTGGGGCGAAGCCGAAAGTGCGTTTAGACATGGGTTGTTTCAAGTGTTATCTGTGATTACAACCACTGGTTTTATTACGGCTGATTATACCATGTGGACATCATTTTTAGTGGTCTTTTTCTTTGGACTTATGTTTTTAGGAGGTTCAGCGGGTAGTACCTCTGGAGGTGTAAAAGTGGTGCGTCATTTACTGATGATTAAAAATGGTTTTTTAGAATTTAAACGTACGCTTCATCCAAACGCCATAATACCTGTCAGGTACAATACCAAGGCAGTTTCTGGCGATATTGTATTTAATATTTTGGCATTTTTTATCCTATATATGTTATCTTTTATCTTTGGTGCATTGGTATTTTCAATGTTTCATATTGATTTTAAATCTGCTGTTGGGCTTTCAGCATCTAGTTTAGGAAATATTGGGCCAGCACTTGGTAATTTTGGTCCCGTAAATAATTATGCGTCCTTACCCCTTTTAGCTCAATGGTGGGCATCTTTTTTAATGCTTATTGGACGTTTAGAATTGTTTACAGTCCTAATTTTATTCACGCCTTTTTTCTGGAGGAATAGATAAAGAGCTTCTCTAAAATAATATTCTTAAATTTCTTAAAACCCTTTGTGGTTATTGTTTTTTTTAATTTTTTAATACTTGGTATTTAAAGAGTTATGTTAAAATGCGTGTAACAATTTATTGACTTATCCGTCTATATTAAATAACCAATTAAATTTATTATCATGGAATTAGTCGTAACAAGACAACATATAACAAGAGAAATTGAACCTAAAGTTGTTGAAAAATATATTAAACCAGAAGGGTTATTAAATTCAAATTATCAGTGTATTGCTAAGTCAAATTTAGAAAATTTTGAAGCCACTTCTGTTTTTGGTATTAAGCAACGAATTAAGAGCTATCAATACAGCACAACTTCAAGTATTGAAACCTTATTAAAAGTAGGAGTTTTTATGATACTTTATTTGGTATTGTTTTCTCAATGATTTGTTGATTCGTCTCTTTACACTCAAAGAGATTCTATATATTGTAAGCCACTAAATTTTAGTGGCTTACATTTTTTATATCAAAAAACCATTTATCGGCCAAACCTTCGGTAAATATTAAAAATCCCATTAAATTCTGTAATAATTATCAAAAATTGTGTAATAAAAAAGGACACAAGCCAAACTACTTTTGTATAAAAATTTAGAGTAGAGTTTTTTATTATACAATTTATTTGAAAGATTATGAATAAAACTTTAAAATCCATTCTGTTGGTAGTAGGTCTAGTTTTGTTGATCTATGGTGTTTACACCGTATTTGCTCCAGAAGCTTCATTAAGTATTGGCTCGCTAGATATTACAACTCAAGATAATACTAATTCATACATCATGATTGGATTAGGGCTAGCATCTATTCTTATCAGTTTTATTGGAGGTAAATATTTAAACTGATTTGTAATGAAAATTTATACTGTCTAAAGTTAATACAGTTCTTATATAATATAGTTGGTTGGTGAATTATGTATGGTATCAATCTTTAGGCAGTTTTTTTAATATTAAAATAGATGTATTCAAAAAACCACATTACTCATAGTGCCTTAAGCCTTTTTTCACTTATTGCAGTGGTTTTTATATTATATGTTTTACAACCTTTTTTAGTTCCATTATTTTACGCTGTCATATTTAGCGTTATGATATTTCCTATTCAAAAATTTCTTGAAAAAAAATGGAGATTTAACAGATTGTTAGCAACCATCTGCTCTTTAACTATCTTGATTTTTTTAACGGTATTGCTTGTGTTTTTAATTAGTACAAGGCTAGAAAATTTTATTGATAATAGTGAAGAATATTCCAAAAAGCTATCCGAGTTATTTCGCAAATCAATCAATTATTTTGAGAAATCATTTGGTGTTGGAAATAATAGAATTTTATCAGGGACTGATCTTAAAACAGAAAACATCATTAAAAACAACTTTGACAAAATTGGAGTGGTTATTTCTGAATCGGGAAGTATTTTAGGGAATCTGGTTTTAGTTCCTGTTTATATATTTTTCTTTCTATACTACAGGGTTTTTTTTAGAACATTTATATACAAAGTGTTTAATTCACACCCTAAAATATTTCTTAATAATATTATAAATAAGATTTATCTAATTCAGCAAAATTATTTATTGGGCTTGCTTAAGGTCATCATCATTGTTGGATGTTTAAATAGTATTGGATTACTTTTGTTAGGCATTGGAGATCCTTTCTTTTTTGGCTTTTTAGGGGCTTTTTTATTGTTAATACCTTACATAGGCATTATT
>Ga0100402_1002813_pt1 | contig 19317 bp, 16 predicted proteins | sample CryGeyme20150102_FD_80419 | JGI IMG/M metagenome (GOLD analysis project Ga0100402, IMG submission 80419) | Groundwater microbial communities from Crystal Geyser aquifers in Utah, USA - Crystal Geyser metaG 2015-0102 | ecosystem: Environmental > Aquatic > Deep subsurface > Groundwater | place...
ATTATCCGTTTAGTATTAAAAGAATAATAACATTATTATACTTAAAGTTATAGATTTTATTTTTACTATTTACATTGAAATCTCATTTAAAGGCCAATCTGGGTATTAGCATGAAATTAATCACTGATTTGCACGATTACAATGAATTTCACTGCAGCTTTTGAAGCAAAACATAGTGATCAGTATGATGCAAACACCTAGATGGTGCTGCGATGACGAGTATGCTCAATATGAAAGACATTTTTGTGTTAATTATAAATATTCTCGAGGAGCACTCTTTTTTTAGGCACACATTAAGCAAATGATAAGAGCATCGTGAATTTCATGTTTTTCTTAATAGAGGTGACCAAGAGTAATCCTCTGTCAGCCAGTTCGTTAAACAGTGCGTTAGAAATATAACCCTTATCTATAAAATAAATTTCCCTTAACTTGCTGAGTCATCCGGGCGACAGAGTTTCTATCATCGACGTGACCTGGGTCATTCTTACAATGACTAACTCCCCCTTATGGGGTTAGCCACTAGATGAAGTTTGAAGCCTAAAAACCAGCCTTTTGAGCTTTTGTCTAAGGTCGTTTAGTCCACAAAACCTTATGTTGTTGGATACGTTTTCTGAACAAATATTGGAACTACGGATGGACTTATTGAACGGGCATCACTGATTATTAATGGATAGTTAAAGCTTTGCATTACAAGAATTGTGTGGTTGGTTACTAACCATTGGTTTACAACCTCTTGTCATTGCAAAATAGATACATAAATCTTTTTGCGAAATGCAATGCCATAAAACTCGTGCTTGCTAGTAATAACTTACAATAAGTTTAGTAAATGATTTGCACCCCAACTGCTGAAGTTGACCCATAAAAAAAGCGAGCATCATTCTGAGTTAGCCCTCAGAAACTGAGCCACTATATAAGATATAAATCCCTTGATAAAATAGGAGAAAGAGGCGCAGGAGAAATGCGCAAAAAAGATACATCTAAAGAAAAGACTAAGAGCGCATTAGAGGCTTCGGCTAGTCACTATTTACACGCAGATATTTTTAGTAAAGACAGTGCTCATATCACCTTAACAGCATCCCGAAAAAAGCTTTTAAAAAACAGCATTGGCGAGTAGCTGCAAATTTACATTTCGTCATCAAACGCGTATGCTTTTTAAAATTTTTTGACATCTTATTTCTCCAAAATCATTAATAAAATAAGGCTTTTAGAATGTCCACTCAGTTAGCATGATAAATCACTTGTTCGATTTGAGTACTACTCATCAACTCCCTCTTGGTCAATGACTATAAATATTCAACTGTAGGTATAATCGGCGGGTTTGCTATACGCCAATATTAAAAAACCTTCTAATCAATTTTTTTCGAAGCAGCCAAATTATAGATTTCAGTTCCACTCTCTGTACCACAAATTGTGACCAAAGTAGTTATCACAAAAAGATCTATGATCTCATATTGGTGACTATAAATATTAACTCGCGTGTCTTCAATTGTTCCAAATTATTGCAAAAAGTGGCTGATAAACCCATAGTATTTCCTTGTCATAGTCAATACTTAAGATTGTTACAAACTCAATAACCTTTATAATTAATGACTTATTATTCTCAATTGATCAAAAAATGTGAGGTAATGCGTTTAGTATAGTGGAATCGATCTCGACTTATTGATTTATTTCAGCACTTTTTTAGTGCTTGTGGTCTTTTGTAGAATTATTTTTTATAAGATTGTTAAACCATGCTTTTTAAATTAAAAATTAATTGGAATATATTTAATAAATTATTTTTTGAATATTTAAATAAAATAATTATTCAGCCATAAAAAATCTTGACTATACAGCTCAATCTATCAATAATTAAATTTTGTTAATACAGTAAAAAACAAGATTATATTTAATAAAATAGGGTTTGACTCTGAGATAGTATGATAATTTGTAATTACTCATAGTCAAATAAGAGTTTGAGTTAAAATATACATAGCTGAGCGATAAAAGCTTTTTAGTCTACGCTTTAATTTTAAAAAAGGGTAGAGATCAATCAAGGATAATTGTATGTACGACATTTCATTTTCACATCAACCACGAGAAAACGCTCATCTTTTATGGGTAGTAAGTATAGGTTATGAAGAGCAAACAGGATATAACATCAATCAATGCTTTTCTCTAATGACAAAAAAATATCAACCGAAAACAATAACTTTATTAAAAGCAGATGATTTGCAAAGGCATAGATTAATGGCTAATCACGATATCTCTGAGAATGAAGCATTATTAGAATCTAAAAAGATTAGTAGTGAATGGACTCTGCATAATCAAGAGATATTAAAAAAATTTTTCAGTTACGGTGGAAAAGAAATTTCTTGGTCAAATATTTTGCTCTCTCAAGGTTACCGAGATGCTTTTCATGAAGTCAAAAAACTATATAATAGTGATAGTTATTTCAAAAGCTCGATTAACAATTTATCAGATAAATTTTTAAGAAAAATTATTGGTGAAAACCCAAAATTTCAGATACAAAATAGAAAAATCAAAATGAACCACTTAAAAAACTATATAATTGAAGAAACAGCAGTAATGCTAGCACTTGCAGTAGAAAATAGCATTTATGATTATGAGTGTTATTTAGGCCAAAGAAATAGTGCAATGCGACATGCTTATAGAAAAAAAGTTGATACTAGAAAAATGATGAGTATCGGGATGATTAAAAAACCCAAAGTATTAGGAAATAAAAGTAACATATCTGTAGTATCTAAAATGAACGATATTCTTAGTAATTCTTTTCAGAAAGAGTTAACGCAGATTAGCTCCATGCCTAATATTGAGGAACGGTTTTTGCAAGAATATAAAGAATTTATAAAAAATTACTTTAAAAAAGAAGAATTTTCATCATGACCAAATTGGCAGGCAAAAAATGAACATTGAATCTATAGTAAAAGATGCAGTTTATTCGTTATTTTTGGTAAGGTTTCCAGTCGGATACTTTCATATAGATACTAACGGCATAGTTCTAGACTGCAATGATATAGAATTAGAAATTTTAGAAATAAAAAATAAAAATGATTTTTTAGGAAAAAATTTGTTTAAAATGGACTTTATCACTAAAGGTGGGAAAGATAATTGCAAAAAAACAATGCGAAGTGCTTGTGCAAATGCTTACGAAGAGTGTCATGTGTTAAAAAATGGACATAAAAAATATTTTTATAGCATAAAAAAGCCGATTTTTGAAAATAATAAAGTAGTGAGTTTGATAGGAATTGGTGTCGATATTACTGATATAAAAAAAACCGAGTTCGAATTAGCAGAGGCACTCAAAAAATCAGAGCTTTCGGTGAAAACACATAAAACCATATTTGAAAACATGAAACATAATTTAATTACTGCTGTTTCTGATATAAAAGTTTCTCTAGAGCCAATTGTAGAAGAAGAAATTAGTGTAGAAGAAACTAGAGAGTTTGTTAGTAATGCTCTTACAGGAACAAATAGCTTACATAAGCATATTAGTGATATACTAGAGCTTGTTTTTTCAGGGGAGGGGGTACCTCCAGTAACTTCAAAACCTATTAATTTAGTTGAGATTGCAACCTTTGTAAAAGATATGTTCATCCCTGGAATTAAAAGAAAAAAACTGAATTTCATTTTTGACACAGCTGGAATCCCAGAATTGGTGCGCGGTGACAAATATCGTATAGAAAGAATAATGATATATCTTTTGGGGAATGCTGTTAAGTTTAGTAATGAACATGGAAAATTACTATTTGCTATAAAAATTATTAGCGAGACCAATAATGACTATAGTATTTCAATTGAAATAAAAGACACAGGGATTGGAATGGGTCCCAAAGAAGTAGCTCATATCTATGAACCTTTTTATCGGGGAACTCCTGCGTATCAAACTAGATTAAAAAATACTGGTAATGGTGTAGGTCTAAGTATTGTTAAGCAGTACATTGATCAAATGAATGGCCAGATAGACTGCTCAAGTACTCTAGGCAATGGTACAACTTTTCTTATTGGTCTTAGAGTTTCCAAATCTATTTTACCTAAAAAGCTATTAGAAAAAGCAGGAATTACTTGAATTGAGTCTGTAAAAAGACTTATGTGAGAGCCATAGTATCACAATGATCAATGCGCGCATTGATCGAACTTTGTCATAAGCCTATTTATAATGAGTTTCCAATAATGAGTAAAAACATCCACTTTTTTTGAAATATTTTTAACTGATGAAAAAAACGACTGATATACTGCGTCAGCCGATAGAAAAACGCGCTTATTTTTTATGATCTTACGCAAAGATATCTTCAATGACTCAATCACATGAGTGGGATATATTGCTTTATATATGTCAACGAAATAGCTAAAACTCTTTTAAATCATTTAATTAAATCGACTAAGATATGGCTAGTTACATAAACTTATTTACAGCCTCCTTAAACTCTGCATACGCTGCCATAATTTCATCTTTTCTAATTGGCTTTTCGAATACTTTATTGATGCCAGCTTGCTTATAGCGTTCTAATGAATCTTCAGATACGTGAGCAGTAACTGCGAATATTGGACAGTTACGTCCTAAATCAAGCTGTCGGATTTTCTCTACAGCTTGATCTCCACTTAGAGCACCATCTAAACCTATATCAAATATAGCAAAATCATAATGATTATGCCTAAACATTTCAACTGCGTCTTCTCCTGTTGTCGTGTGATCGACTTCATATCCCATAGAATTAAGAATACGCTTAGCTGCCTTTGCTTGTATAGGGCTATCTTCAGCTAAGAATGCCTTCTTCTTTACTTCGTTCATATTACTCTCCAATTATTTATCATGCATATATTAAAAATATAGTATATGTTCTGTGACATTACCAGTTTCAATTTCTATTACATGCCTAAAGTAAGCTAAATGAGATATCATGCAAAATTTACTTCCAATTATTAGATAAAAAAAATTCATGTCATCCCACAAATTAAATGACTAAAAAATTTTTCTTAAAATCAAGGAATATCATGATGATTTCATAGATGACCTCCCAAAATATCTTAAAAATTTTGTCAGGCATGGCATTCATCATCACATAAACCTGAATATCTAGAGGTAACAAAACATGCGCTCTGTTTTTGGCAACAGTTTTTGCTCTGATAGTTTTATCATAGCCAATTTTTTCAGAAGATTTATCCATCATGGTTAAAAAGATAATAGCAATGGTATTAATAAGTGAGACAATTATTCATTTAGAGTTATACCCAAAACTTTACATGTATGGTTAACCCCTATGATCGTCACTTTCCTTACATTAATCACTTAAATATATATAACATACTCTATTATCAAATAGCATCAAAGGTACTTTTTCAACAAGCCGTCTTAACTTTTAGAAATCAAGACATTGCCACACGAACTAAAAATGAATCGTGACAACCCTCTACCCTGCTTCACTCACCTAACCATTCAAATGCTAAATTTGCCATCTTTTGAGCTGCATTAGGTTGCGCAATACTCAATGCTGCAGCTGCTATCTCAGTTAAATTTGGCAGCATATTTCTAATAATTGTCGCCAACTTTTCCTTTGACAACTGATCTTGTGGCAATAATACTGCTGCGTTTTGATCAACCAAAAATTTAGCATTTTCTGTTTGATGATCATCAACTGCATATGGATAAGGAATCAAGATGCTTGGTACTCCAGCGGCAGCAAGTTCTGCAACAGTCGTTGCTCCAGCACGTGCAATAACGAGGTCTGACCAAAGATAAAACCCAGCAATATCATCAATAAAATCTGAAACAATTGCAGGAATTTCGCGGTCTTGATAATCTTCTGTAACGATTCCTCGCATGGCTTGACCCGTTTGGTGATAAACTTCTATAGAAAGCTCTGATGCCAAGGGTTGAATCATTTTTGGGATCTTTTGATTGAAATATTGGGCCCCCTGGCTTCCACCCAAAATCCCTATTCGTAATCCTGCATCAAGCTTTTGCTGTACTTTTCTGTCAGCTACAGCCAGAATATTTGAGCGCACTGGATTACCGGTATAGATCACTTTTTTACGAGATTGAAAAGTCTCAGGAAATGATTCGCACGTCATTTTTGCTAGTCGACTTAAAATTCTATTGGTTAAACCAGCGATTCTATTTTGCTCATGAATGATGACAGGAATGCCTAACAATTCAGCTGCAATTCCGCCAGGGGCACTGACGTAACCCCCAAAACCATAGACGATATCAGGTTGCAGGGTTTTTAGTATTCGCCAAGATTGATACAGTGCTTTAATAAATTGCCACGGTGCTCGCAATTTACTGAGCAACGATTTACCTCGTAACGGTTTGCAATCCACGGCATAATAGGTAATCTGTGGGTAATTTAACAAAAGATTTGCTTCTATCCCCGACTGACGACCTAACCATGAACATTGAACGTTTTGCTTTATTAATTCTTCGGCAACCGCAAGACCTGGCATGATATGCCCGCCTGTGCCTCCAGCCATGATCAATGCTTTAGTTAACGCCATCATCGTCTCCTTTTTTGCTTACGAGTTTCAAAGTCTGCTCGAAGTAGAATCGCTATCACTAAACAATTAACCATCAAGCTACTACCACCGTAACTGATAAACGGGAGAGCTAAGCCTTTCGTGGGGAGAACTCCAGTATTGACCCCAATATTAATGCTCGCTTCAAATGCCAAACACAATCCAAGCCCCGCAGCACAATAAGCCGGGTAATGAAGTTTTTGAATAAGCGCATGATAACTGGTGCGCAGCACTCTAAAGAGTAAAATTACAAACAACATCATCACTACGACAACGCCAATAAAACCTAATTCTTCGGCCAGCACGGCAAATAAAAAATCAGTGTGCGCCTCAGGTAAATAAAATAATTTCTGTACACTATCGCCTAAACCCAAACCAAACCAACCACCTCTACCGAAAGCAATCAGTGACTGAGTGAGTTGATAGCCACTTCCGAACTGGTTTGCCCATGGATTTAAAAAAGCTGTCAATCGCTCTAAGCGATAAGGTGATGCGAACGCCAAAGCCACAACTGCAAAAAACACCGCGGCAAATAACATTGCATAATATCGCAACGGCACCCCAGCGATAAATAATAATCCTAGCGTTACCGATATTAATACGACCGCAGCACCAAAATCTGGTTCTAATAACAATAGCAGCACAATACCACTCAACAACACCATTGGCTTTAAAAGTCCATAAGGCGATTGAATGATTTCTTTTTGCCTGCGTTGTAAAAAACCTGCTAAAAATAGTACCCAAAACACTTTTGCTAACTCAGATACTTGACCACCAAAGCCTGCAAGACCTAACCAACGACGACTACCATTGATCTGTCGGCCTATCCCAGGAATGAGGACTACAATTAACATTAAATAAGTTGCTAACAATAAGTAAGGACTGGCTTTTAACCACCATTCCATTTTAATTCGTAAGGCGATAATCGCTGCTAAAAAACCGAAAAACCCAAACCCAAGCTGACGATAAAAAAAATGCAGATTATTATGATATGTTTTTTCTGCAATCTCCATGGATGCCGATGCCACCATCAAAATACCGATAATAATGAGTGCTGTGGCAGACATGAGCAACCAACGATCATAACCACCGATGTTTTTTACTAGCGAAGCCTTATTGGTGCCGCTACATGCCATACGATTTTTTTTGTTCACGACAACCCTCGCACTAAATTGGTGAAAATCGCGCCTCTTTCATTGAAATCTTTAAACATATCAAAGCTTGCACATGCTGGGCTTAGTAAGACTACATCCCCGGCACTTGCGATTTTTTGCGCTTCATTAAGTGCTTGCTGCAAGTGAGCAACCATTAGCCTTGGTGTTTTCGTGGGTAGTTGACTCGCTATCAAGTGTGCATCTCGGCCAAACAAAATAGCATGTCTAACAAATTGTGCCACCGATTCGGTTAATAAGCTAAAGTCGGCACCTTTGCCCTCTCCGCCTGCTAACCAAACTATTTTGCCAGAGATGCTTCGGCCAATGCTCTCTAATGCAGCGATCGTCGCGCCGATATTGGTTCCTTTAGAATCGTTAATATAAGTGACCCCGGCAATCGTAGCTATTTTTTGACAACGATAGTTTAATCCTTGATATGTTTTTAGCACGTCTAGCATTGTGGCCATCGATAACCCCATGCTATGACCAATAGCTAGTGCAGCCAAACTATTTTGCCAGTTTAAGTGCCCCACGAGTGCTAACTCTGCAGTCGATATTAAACGCTCTTTACCATGCGCTAAATAATTTTGCCCATCATGCTGGACTATTCCAAACATTCCTACCTCAGGCTGATCGGTCCCAAAGCTGACTATTTTTCCGGCGTTATCCAATGCGGGCCAAGTGGCTTGATCTTGACGATTGATCACTGCTGTATGGCAATTTTTATAGATACGCTGTTTAGCATCGATATAGGCTTGGTAACTCGAATAACGATCCAGGTGGTCCGGTGAAAGATTGAGAATGCAGGCAACTCTAGCAGCTAAGCTGTGGGTTGCCTCAAGTTGGAAATTTGAAACTTCTAAAATATAATATGCAGGTTCAGGCTCGACAATAAGGTCAAGTGCTGGGGGACCCAAATTACCGCCGACACCCACCGTAACCCCACAAGTCTTTGCCATTGTGCCTAATAAACTAGTCACCGTGCTCTTGCCATTGGTGCCAGTGATAGCAATAATGGGTTGCTTAGTATGCTGAACGAACAATTCGGTATCGCTAATGACCCGAGGTGCAAATTTTAATATTTCTTGAATTTTAGGGTCTGCGTTTGCAATGCCTTGGCTAATCATCACTTGTTTAGCTTTTAATATTGGGTCAATTGCAAATTCACCACAGTATATCGGCACGCTTGGATAAGTTTGTCGGGCTTGGTTTAAAAATGGTGGGTTGACTCGAGTATCAGTCACGACGACCGGTAAATTTCGCTGCATTAAAAACTGCAAACATGCGTAACCTGTCGCTCCTAAACCCACAATTGCAGTATCAAATTCAACGCTCATCGAAACCTCAGCTCAACGGATCTTCAAACTTGCTAAACCACATAAAACCAAAATTATGGTGACAATCCATAGACGAACAATAACTTTTGGTTCAGGCCAACCACATAATTCCAAATGATGATGCAGGGGCGCCATTTTAAAAATACGTTTTTTAGTGAGTTTATAGTAGCCCACTTGCAAAGCCACAGAAATTGTCTCAGCAACAAATAAACCGCCCATAATTAATAGTACAAACTCTTGGCGAACAACTATGGCAATGGTTCCCACAGCAGCACCCATGCTAAGCGAACCTACATCTCCCATAAAAACTTCAGCAGGATAAAAATTAAACCACAAAAACCCAATCCCAGCACCCACTAATGCTGCACAAAATATAATAATTTCTCCAACGCCAGGTAGATATGGAATTAATAAATATTCAGCATGTAATATGTTGCCACTTAAATAAGCAAACACTCCAAGAGCTGCAGTCACGAGCACAATCGGTAAAATCGCTAACCCATCCAAACCATCGGTTAAGTTCACAGCATTACTCGACCCGACCACCACAAGCCAAACCCAAAAAATAAAGAAGCCGCCTAAATTAATTTGTACTTGTTTAAAAAATGGCAGAATCAGCTGAGTTTCTGCAATTGTTGAAGCACCCACCATTAACCAAGTTGCCGCACCAACCCCGAATAAAGTTTGTAAAATAAATTTTTGTTTAGCGGATAGCCCTTTGGATTGCTTTTTAATAAGCTTATAGTAATCATCAATAAATCCTACGGCCGCAAATGCTAGGGTTGTCAACCAAACAATCCACAAAAAATGATTGGTTAAATCTCCCCATAACAATACGCTTAATGAAATTGCGCCGATGATAATAATACCACCCATCGTAGGGGTGCCCGCTTTGACTAAATGGGTTTGTGGCCCATCATTTCTTATGTTTTGGCCGATTTTATAAGATTTAAGCTTAAGAATAATATTAGGCGCAAATAATAAAACTAATGAAAAAGAGAACAGCGCCGCAAATAAAGCACGCACTGTTAAGTAATTAAAGACATTTAAGCCATGAAAAAATGTTTCTAACCAACTCACTAACCAAAGTATCACCTTAACATTCCTTAACTTTTACTAGACCTCTAATAAAGCATCAACGACTTTATCTAAACGATTACAATTTGAACCTTTCACCAGAACACACATATTTGGCACGATATTTTTTACTAATCGTTCAATCAATGTTTTTTGCTCGGTAAAATAATGCCCACCCTCGCCAAAAGCAGCAACCGTATGTTCGGTTAACTTACCTAATGCATACAGTTCTGCAACGCCATGTTGTTTAGCTTGCAGTCCAAGCTGCTGATGAAATTCCTGAGCCTTTTCTCCAAGTTCCGCCATTTCACCTAAAACCAATATTTTTTGCTTATTGCTATTCGCCAATACTTTTAAGGCTGCTTTTAATCCAGTTGGATTGGCATTGTAGCTATCATCTAAAATCTCAATCCCTAAGCGCCCAACTCGTTTGATGAGCCTTTTGTCAACCGGAGTCATGGCTTGCAAACCTTTTTGAATCGCTTTTAAATCCGCCCCAGCTGAGGCAGTTGCAGCTGCTGCTGCTGCTGCTAGCGCATTGTTAATATTATGCTCGCCTAGCAAAGGTAATGTGATACTCATCTCGCCATTAGGTGTATGCAAACAAAATTTTGGATGTTGTTCAGCATCTACCGTGATATCATCTGCCCAAAAATCCGCGGCTTGACTGTATCCAAAAGTTTTAATCGTTTTGCCCGAGCATAATTTTTTCCAATATTCAGCATAAAAATCTTCTTGGTTAATAATAGCTATGCCCTCTTCAGGTAAACCTTGAAAAATCTCTCCCTTACCTGCTGCGACACCTTCGATGCTACCAAAACCTTCTAGATGCACAGGAGCTGCCATGGTGATAACCGCAATATTTGGCCTGGTTATAGCAGTTAGCTGAGCGATTTCGCCTTGATGGTTAGCACCCATCTCTACCACCGCATAATCATGCTGGGTGCTATCAATACCCAGCAACGTCAAAGGGACGCCATAATGGTTATTGAATGATTTTTTTCCTGCGTGGACAAATCCCATATGTGACATGATAGAGGCAATCATTGATTTTGTAGTGGTTTTACCACAGCTGCCCGTCACCGAAATAATGGGAATATCAATCGATTGACGATGCAATATTGCAATATTTGTCAAAGCTTGATCAGTATTTGAAACAATTAATTGAGAAATACCGACCGGCATTGGTCGCTCAACAATTGCTGCAGTGGCACCTTTGGCAAACGCTTCAGCAATAAATTCGTGACCATCGAAATTCGGCCCTTTAATTGCAATAAAACAATCACCTGAATTGATGGTTCGTGTATCGATACTGATATCACCAACCGCAGTGTCATCACCAATCAGTTTGCCGTCTAAAGGCTGTGTCAATTGTGATAATCGTGTCGCTTGCATGAATCTCTTTATCCTAATTTTGTAAACATTGTGCAACTACCGCTTGATCGGAGAAGTGTTGCTTTTCATCACCTATGATCTGGTACATCTCATGGCCTTTTCCCGCAATCAGTACCAAATCCACACTATTTGCATGATCGATAGCATACTTGATTGCCGCTGTTCGATCTATTTCTATATATACTGAGGGATGTGATTTTGGAATTCCATGATGAATTTCAGCAATGATTTGCGCAGGATCTTCTCGACGCGGGTTATCATTCGTCAAAACAATCCGGTCAGCATATTGAGCCGCAAGTTTTCCCATGATTGGTCGTTTGCTGCGGTCACGGTCACCCCCACAACCGAAGACACACCACAATTTTCCTGAGGTATGCGATCGTACGCTAGCTAATGCTTTTGCTAATGCATCAGGTGTGTGAGCAAAATCTACCACTACAGTTGGATTATCTTTTTGATTAAAAACTTCCATCCGCCCACAAACCCCTTGCAAATGCTGAATAGCCTGACAAGTTTCAGAAAAATCCATACCATACAATTGTGCCACCGCTAGAGTTGCCAGAATATTAGCTAAATTGAAATCACCTATGATGGGAATGTTAACTTGGTGACTTCCCCAAGGGCTCATAATCTCTGCATTTATGCCCAATGAAGATACCTCTAAGATTCGACCTTGTATGAATTCAACCCCAGGAGGCAATTTAGGCTGAGTCGTGGCGCAGCTATAAGCAATAATCCGATAAGCTTGATAATATCTTTGACACCAGGTTAAACCATACGGATCATCAATATTAATCACCGCATGTTGTAAATTAGGCCACTTAAATAGTGTTTCTTTAGCAGCCGCATAGGCTTGCATCGTTAAGTGATAATCAAAGTGTTCAGGCGACAGATTGGTAAACACGGCTGTCTTTATCGCTACCCCTTGCAGTCTGTGCTGAACGAGCGCGTGTGAGGATGCTTCAAGCGCTGCCATACTCGCGCCTGTGTCATAATAATGAGCAAGTAATCGCTGAACTGTCAAAGTATCAGGCGTGGTTAAATCAGAAACCTTCAACTCCCCTGGAAAACCACACCCTGCCGTTCCCAGCACCGCACATTGTCTTTTGAATGCTTTCATGATCGACGCAATATAGTGACAAACGCTTGTTTTGCCATTGGTTCCTGTGACTGCAACAATATCCATTTTCTGACTAGGCTGCTGATAGAAGCGACTGGCTATGTCTCCTAATTTGAAAGCTAAGTCAGAAACTGTACCAAATGGAATGTGGGCTTGTTGCAATGCTTGTTGAGTTGCGGTATCGAGGGGATAACTTGTATCAACCAAAATTGCCGCAGGTTTTTTGAAAATAACCTCGGTAATAAAATGGCCCCCATGAGTTTTAGCGCCTGGTAATGCGCAATACAGGTAACCTTGCTCGACAGCTCTGCTATCTAAGCTAAGTCCTAATATCTCTGGATCATCGGACAGAGATAAATGAACGTTTTCTTTTAATATTTCAAGCAGCCGCATGGTTTAACTCTCTATCATCGGGTGGAATTCCCAATATTTGCACAGCTTCTTCAGCAACTTTGGCAAACACGGGCGCTGCAACTAAACCACCATAGTATTTAGTTTTAGGATCGGTAACCACTATTGAAATAACAATTTCAGGATCAGACGCTGGGATCGCTCCAACGAACATTCCCACATGGCGATTTTTATCATATCCAGATTGACCTAGCATTCTTACAGTACCCGTTTTACCAAGCACTCGATAACCAGGGACCCTTGCTCTTGAAGCTGTGCCGCCCTTGTCCATGACTGTTTTTTCTAACATGGCTTGAATTTGCAGAGCATTTTGACGAGGTATAAGTTGCTGACTACTCTTAGGTTCATGAACTTTTAAAAATGTGACTGGATAGCTGACGCCCTGATTCACTAATGTTGCATAAATTTGCGCTAATTGTAAATTTGTCACCGCGACTCCATAACCAAAAGACAAAGTAGCGATTGCAAAATCTGACCACTTGTGTGGCTTTGGTAACTGTCCCGGAGATTCCCCCGGAAAGCCACTATGAGTCACTTGGCCAAGCCCCAGCTTTCTAAAATAGTCCCACAATGCATTAGCGGGTAAGCTTAAAGCTAACTTAGCGGTACCAATGTTGCTAGATTTTTGAATCACTTCACTAACAGTTAATTCGCCTAAATAGCGATAATCTTTAACAATGTTGCGGTTTAGCGTCATCCATCCAGGTTTGGTGTTCACCACGCTATCAGGTGTATACTGGCCTTCTTGCAAAACACGACTAATTGAAAACGGTTTTAAGGTTGAGCCGGGCTCAAACAAGTCGGTCACTGCACGGTTTCGATAATGGCCATTGATTAATTTAGGACGCTGATTTGGGTTAAATGAAGGCACATTAGCCATCGCCAGCACTTCTCTGGTTTTTACCGAGAGAATCACTATCGAAGCAGCTTCAGCTTGATACTCTTTAACCACTTGCTGAAGTTGGCGATAGCAAATATATTGTAAGTGGCGATCGATGCTCAAAACAATATCTTCTCCGGGTAGAGCTTTACGAACTTCTCCTAAAACTTCAACGATATTCCCTAAGCGATCTTTCACCACGCGCCGTAACCCTGGGCGCCCGGTTAGTATGTTATCATACGCTAATTCGATACCTTCTTGACCATGTTCATCAATATTAGTAAACCCAATAATATGAGCAAATACTTCACTTTCAGGATAAAAACGAGAATATTCTCTGGTTTGATAAACTCCAGGAATATTTAAGTTTTGAATCTGAGCGGCAACCGCCGGTGGAATTTGACGTTTTAAATACAAAAACCCACGTTGTTTATATTTGGCAATATTCGCAGCAACACTGGCTGCAGGTAATTTTAAAAGTCGCGCTAACTGCTGCAACTGTTCCGGTTGAAATTCAACCTCGCGTGGGTTAGCCCAGATCGTAATTACTGGGGAACTCATCGCTAGTGGGTGGCCATGGCGGTCGTGGATAACACCACGATAGGCAGGTAACTCAACAATTCTTGAGCTACGTGCCTCACCTTGCTCTTGAAGAAAATGTCGTTGATAAGTCGTTAAGAAAATTATTCTTAGCAGTAGCCCCAGCATAATTAAAATCAATACGAGGCTAAGCAGAAAAAATCTTACTTTAATATTTAAATTTTTCGATTTAACATCGGTAGGCTTCACAACTTAACCAAGGTACTCTGCGAACTGTTTGGTTTATGCATCGCTAATTGAGTTTCTGCAATCGCTTGAACTCTCGATTGATTTGCCCACACGGAATTTTCCAACTGCAACTGTTGCATTTGTAAGTTGAGGTCCTGACCTTGCTTTTGTAACTGTTGATATTCAGCCAATGTCACTCTATAAAAGCTTCGCTCATAGACGACTGCAAATGCTGATATGATAACTAAAATGATTAATGACAATCTCAATAAAGGATAAGAGCCCAGCAATTTCTTACTAAATTTTGCTGACACTGCATATTCTGGAAATATGGCTTTAATTGCTGCATTCATTGGATTTTCTCCGCTACTCTAAGGGTTGCACTTCTAGATCTGGGGTTTGCCGCAATTTCTGCAGCACTTGGTTTAATTCGACGACCAAGAATTTTAATTTGGGCACTGATTTCAGACTGGCGTAAGGGTAAACCACGAGGAATGGTTCCTTGTCCTGATCGCTCGCGAAAAACTTTTTTAACCACTTGGTCTTCAGTAGAATGAAAGCTGATCACGCAAACTCGGCCAGTTTTGACTAAGCTATCAATAGCAGCGTTAAATGCGGTTGGTAAGATTGCAATTTCTTGGTTAATAGCAATTCGAATCGCTTGAAAAGTCAAAGTTGCAGGATGTTTTCCGGGCTGGCGTTTTTTTACAACTTCACTCACCAGTGAAGCTAATTGTTTAGTGGTAGTAATTTCAGCTTGTTGCCGTTGAGTGACAATTGCTTTAGCAACCTGGCGTGCATAGCGCTCTTCACCACCATCAAACAAAGCCTGAGACAATTGCTTTTCAGAGATTCTCGCTAGCCATTCTTTGGCAGGGATCCCTCGCTTGACATCCATTCGCATGTCAAGAGGCCCATCTCGCATGAAGCTAAAACCCCGTTCGGCATCATCTAATTGCGGAGAAGAAACGCCCAAATCGAATAAAATACCATGAACTTTGTGCCATAATTCATGCTGCTCTAAAATTGCTTGTAACTGAGAGAAATTTCCTTGCACTAAAGTTAAGCGCGGATCATTAAAGGCGTTTTTGCCATAATCAACAGCATCCCAGTCTTGATCGATTGCCAGTAACTTCCCCGCTTGATTTAATCGAGCTAAAATTGCTTCAGAATGGCCGCCTCTCCCAAACGTTGCATCAACGTAGCGACCATCCGGACAAATATTCATTTGATCCAGCGCTTCATTCAATAGCACCGATTGATGTAGAGCGTGATTTTGCATAACTTATCTTTTGATCTCTTTATTAAATGGATAAATTCTGTAATTCAGCGGGCAAATCAGCATCAGGCGTAACCCCCATCGCTAACCATGCATCACGCCCTTCAGCCCACTGTGTTTCGCTCCATAGCTCAAACTTTTTCCCCTGACCAACTAACATCATACGCTTTTCAATCGCTGCATATTGACGCAAAAGTGGAGGAACTAATAATCTGCCTTGGGCATCTAATTCTAACTCTGTAGCATGACCAATCAATAAACGCTGAATTCGTCGAGCGGCTTGATTGAAGCTTGGTAATGCTTCAATTTTGCTTTCAATAATTTCCCACTCTGAAAAAGGATAGACAAGAAGACAATTAACTTCAGTATCTATGGTGATCACAAGTTGGTTATTTGCACGGGCTTGCAATGCTTCTCGATAACGGGTTGGCATAGCAAAGCGCCCTTTAGTATCGATATTTACTGCATTAATGCCCCGGAACATTTAATTCCCCACAAAATTCCACTTTCTACCACAAAATCACACTATAGATGGGTATCTAATGATTTGTCAAGTTCAGGAAACAATAAAATCGAGATTACAGGAGGAGTCATCTAACATGGCGAGCCTTGATTGTGTAAATTTAGAACAATTAAAATGTATTAGGGGAACCTGTGAACAGAAAGAAATTGATGTGTTTTTTTGAACGAAATGTAAGCGCCCGGCGAACGACAGACTATTGTTCGAATTTAAATGTAAAAGTCAGCACGGCCTGTTAAAAAGTAATATCTGCGTATAAAGATTAGATGTAAAAGTTAAGAATTGATCTGACACTCAGAGTAGATGAGGTGTATCATATGAATCACTTCCGCTATTATCTGACTCATTTAATTGATGTTGTGATTGCAAAGATAAATATTTTTTCAACATTACCTGTAATGGTTCAATACATTTAAAGATCACCTGCATATGCAAATCTGATTCACGGTAGGGCCATCTCAGAAGATCCCAGCATTTTGCCTCACCAATTCTCGCTTGCCGAAGATGGGCAAGGTGGCCCCTCATCCCTTGTGAAAATTGCAAAAGTGCCTCAAAAAGATTGAGTTGACCTGCCGGAGGCCCACAGTCAACAATCACCTGCTTTAGATCATCAACAAATAATTTATTGAATGGTTCATCACTATAGTCAAAGATCCCACGACAATATGATCCAGCGAGAATGCAATAAAACTGTTTTACTTCTTCGGTCGTGGAATTTGAAGCTTCTTTAAAGGCAAGAATTAGTCGATTAAGATATGGTATCTTACTTATTTTAGATAAAGCATCCCAATCAGACTGTAAACTTTTAACTTCTGACTTTAGGATCGTTAAATCACCATCAAGCAACATATCATCTAAACCATTAGAACCACTGAAGAAAAGCGGATCATGAACGCTTGGTGATGATTTTTTGTTGCTGTATTTTGACTTAATTTTTAAAATCTTTTCACGTTTAGTATTAATCTGACGCTCTATTTCAATACGCTTTTGATTTGATTCATCCGTCTCTGTAATTTTAACTGTTGTGTATTGTTTGATTTTAGAAGATATACTTTCCCTATATTTTTCATATAACAGTGAATCTTTCTTTGTTGGTGGTGTTGCTTCTTCATTAGCGGTGCGATTCCATACTGTTTTTATCAGAGGATCCTCTAGACTTTTGTCAGTGTTATCAAGCTCATATCTCTTAAAAATAATCTCTAACGCTTTAAACATCTCAGGAAATTCAGCTAATAACTCATTAATATTAATAATTTCATTTTTAAGATTACCCTGCAATAAATCATCTATAATGGCTCTATTTCCAGCCCTTTCGGCATGACACAAAATGTGTCGAGAAAATATCAATTTCTGTTTTAGCGTATATGGAAGCTGTGATTGCATGTATGGGGATAACTGATTTACGGCCTCCCCTATTCTGATTAACTGATATAAGGCTTTAGCGGGTTCATGGCGTCCTTCTAGATAATTTTGATTAAATGAAGATGTGTCTTTTTCTAAGATTTTAAGGAGACTTTCATCATATCCATACTCAACAAGGCGATTAATCCTTATGTTAATCGGTATCGTTTGATACTGTCTCCGATCTTGCGACATGTTTTGTAATGCGTGCTTTAGCAGGGGTAAATCATGTGCAATGATATCTGGTACTGCTTGTAAGACAAGTGCCATGGACGTTCTATCTGAGGGGAATCTTTCATCTTTTTGCTCAATTGGACGGGAGCGGTGTCTATTTAGCGTTGGTTCAAACATTAATTCACGTTTCAGGCACGTTAGCTTGTGCCAATCAATCCCATTATTGTTGCTTGCAAGCACTGAGTGCTCAGTATTTATATAGTGAGCGCAAGCAGAAATACAGCAAAACAAATCCGTTACTTCTCGAGCAAGCGGATCCTCAGATTGCGTAATAAAACTTATTGCATCTAGCATCATTTTAATAGAACTTTCTAAAGTCAGCTTTTTTTGCTTATTCTCCTCAAAACGCTCATACATATAAAAATAGTGACCGAAGTCCACAAGAAAAGATTTTTCAAACATCCCTTAACTCCCTTACATCACAAATCATAGTACGTATTAATGGTAATAATACTGCTTATTGCAATTTTTAGCAATGCTGGGGATCTAATTGTCACGCCGAGAAGATTTTACTTCTGCTCCACTTACATTGCTGGCAAGATTAACAATGTTAACAAGATGCGGTTTTATCTCAGATTTACTCTGCTCTAAATCAAAGTCACTTTGCAATCCAAGCCAAAAGCCTTCTGATGTACCTAGTGCGGGTGATAATCGTAGATCAGTATCTGCTGTCACTGAGCGTAAACCATGAACAATTTCGTTAATACAGCGTGTGGAATGCCGCTGAAAACATCGCCGTGGCTAGGAGGTTTGCGCTGAACTTTGCTCGATTACATCCAAAAAAAAATAGTATGCGTGGAAAGCTTAAACAAGCCATGGGGTGTAAAAGTCAGCATTTGTGCTGTAAATCAGAACAAAATATGATTTTGCCCTATCTAAAATATTGGCTTAATTGACATATTCGGAGAAAATCAACATTCAATTTAAGCTGCAGCATTGAAGTCTGCGTAGCAAGTCAAAATCAGGGTCAGTAAGGACAGACAAATCCATAATTTGCGAGTACTCTCATCCTCCGCATAGATTAGAATGAGATAATGCAAATTACCCTATAAAGAAGCCAGAACTAATTTTGAAGAAATGTTTCAAGCCTGCAATTTGTGCATTTAAAAGACCTCTTTTACCACTCAAGAATTTTGATACGTTGGCTTGGCCACCAAAAATTTTTGCCAGATCTTTTTGCGCTAAATTATGCTTTTCCATCAAATATTATACCATTTCAATATCTTAAATA
>Ga0100402_1002816_pt1 | contig 19309 bp, 19 predicted proteins | sample CryGeyme20150102_FD_80419 | JGI IMG/M metagenome (GOLD analysis project Ga0100402, IMG submission 80419) | Groundwater microbial communities from Crystal Geyser aquifers in Utah, USA - Crystal Geyser metaG 2015-0102 | ecosystem: Environmental > Aquatic > Deep subsurface > Groundwater | place...
CCTCGGAACGGAGAAAAGGTCGGCCCTAGTAAATTGCCGAGTTTCTCCAAACCACCCTACCTAGCCGAACGTAGCCCTAGAGAGCTGGCATAGTCGAGAGAACGCGGTAGCGTTCGCTCGAGCGCAGCTATGAAGCAATCGATCCCTATCTCTAATGTCGGATTGTATTCGTGTCATGAAAAAAAGTAGTCGTCGCAAGCTCCCTATCTTCGCAAACCTTTTCTTTTACTTTCTGCATCTTTTTAGGTTTTAGGCATCTTCTCATCGATTAGTTTTTCAATCCTCAAGATAGTTCGTTTGCTTTGACAAAAACTACACATGACCAACACCTTAAGCAGGAAGTCAAAAATTTCGCGTGGTGGGATGTGGACGTTGGTACACCTTACTGCCGTCATCGCCTTCGTTACTGGTGGTGTTCTTGCCGAAGCCAGTGACCATGAATTCATCCAGAACCTCATGGAGACCATGACTTTATCTGATAAAATTGGTCAAATGGCTCAAATAGATATCAACGAAATGACGGAGGATGATCCCCTTGAACCAGGCAAGAAACGATTGGACATGGCCAGGGTCAAAACCGTCATTGGGGAGAACGGCGTGGGGTCCGTCTTGAACTACATCCAAGGCCGACCATTTACCCCAAAAGAAATGCGAGAAGCAACTATGCTGATTCAAGAGGTGGCAAAGAACTTTTCTCGGCCGCCTGTCATTTGGGGACTGGACTCGGTTCATGGAGCAAATTACGTTCACGGTGCGATTTTGAGTCCACAGCCCATCAACATTGCAGCTACCTTCAACACCTCTGTATCGTACGCAGCCGGGCAGTTAGCCAGTCGAGATACTCGTGCAGTTGGGATCAACTGGCTATTTTCTCCACTCATGGGACTGGCAATCGAACCCTTTTGGTCCAGAATTTATGAGACGTTTGGTGAAGATCCACTTGTCGTAGCCGCAATGGGAAGCAACATGATTGCTGGCATCCAAACCGATCTTCAAGACGGTGGCATCCCTTCCAAGGCTGCAGCTTGCGCCAAACACTTTGTTGGGTATTCGGCACCTCATAATGGACACGATCGATCTCCTGCTTGGATACCCACTCGGCACCTTTACCAGTACTTTGTCCCACCATGGCAAGCAGCTATTCAAGAACAAGTACTGACTGTTATGGAATCGTATAGTGAAACCGATGGCGTGCCCAATGTGGCCAATCCCAATACGCTACGGTATTTATTGCGGCAACGGTTAGGATTTCAGGGCGTCTTGGTAACGGATTACCAAGAAATATTGAATTTGAAAAATTGGCACCACATTTCCAGAAACGAACAAGATGCTGTCGTTCATTCCCTGCGGGAAGGTAGCGTCGATATGAGCATGATTCCACACGACGAAGTCAGTTTTCACGACAGTGTCTCAGATGGTGTTGCCAACGGAATGTTGGTAGAGGAACGCATCAACGAGAGTGCAGAACGAGTGTTAAAGCTCAAGAGCACACTTAACATGTTTCATGAAGAACTAGTCTTGGAGGATGTCAACTTGGATAAAATTGGGCAAGACGAGGAGTCAGGCTTGGATATGGCCAGACAATCGATAGTGCTGGTCAAAAATAACGGGGCTCTTCCTTTGAATGCTTCGCCAGCCAAAAAAATTCTGGTAACAGGACCTTCATCGAATTCGCTCGTCTACCAGAGTGGTGGATGGACGGGAGAATGGCAAGGCGTTTCCGTCAGTGAAGAGAACAGGTTCTTTACATACGGCGAAACAGTTTTAGCTGCAATGAATGCAACTTTTGGGGAGAGTGTAACATACGCATGTGGTGTTGATATAATGGGCGATGATTGCGAGGATAATCTTGACGACAAAGATGATAGCTCTATCTTAGACCAGGTCAATGAAATTTATGGTGAAGTCAAAGATTGGGTTGGTTTTGGGTCTGGACCACCATCCAACTCCATGGAACGGGCAGCAGCTTTGGCTTCAGAAGTCGACACAGTCGTCATTTGTATTGGCGAAGAGTCCTATACCGAAAAGGTAAACTTTTGAGCGTGGTAATATTGTTGGCAGTGGATTTGTTGCCATGTGTTTTGAGTGTCGATTACATGCAATTGTAAGCTCATCTAAGCTTTCGCTTGAAATGTTATCAAATTTTGATTTTTCAAACAATTTAAATCATTAATCAGCCTGGTGATATCCGATCAATGGATCTCCCGGCAGGGCAATACGATCTGATATCTTTAATAAAAAGCAGTACCACTGCAAACGTGGTGCTTGTCTACTTTGGTGGGCGCCCACGTATTCTCCGACAAGTGGAGGAATTCGCGGATGCAATTCTCCTTGGCTTCTTGCCGGGGCCGTCTGGTGGTAAAGCCGTGGCGGACATCCTTTCTGGCTTTGTCAATCCTGGTGGAAAGTTGCCAATCACGTGGCCCAAGTACGAAGATGCCGGAGGCTCTCCCTACTTCCACGCGGTTTCCGATCAATGCAACAGAGGAGAGGAGAACACGCCACTTCCTCACTTTGAAAATGTCCCCTGCGAAGTGCAATGGCCATTCGGGTTTGGTCTGAGTTTCACCCATTTTGAGTATTCACAGTTGTCACTCAGCACTAACCGCATTGCATATGTAGGTTCGGGACAATCGCAAGCTAAAACGCATTCGCTGAAAGTCTCTGTCAGTCTTAGAAACACAGGATCCGTCGCTGGTTACGAAACAGTGCTTTTCTTCACATTTGATGAATCTAGATCCACAACACCCGAGTACAAGAGACTTCGGGCCTTTGAAAAATTATTCCTGCAGCCAGGCGAAGAGCGAACGGTCACCGCTACTATTCCTGTTGACAGCTTGAAATTTGTTGGACCTCATGATGATACTCACTTCATATTGGAGGACGGACTTCAATTTCGCATCGGTGTTGGAGCAGAAACAGATTGTCGATCTGATGGCGAGGCTGCAAATCTCTGCTCTGATTTCGTTTCAATCGATACAGGCAACGACTACATTGCCGCTTGCGAAGCAGCTTGTGAGTTGTGGACTGATAGTGGTTGTGCTGAGACATTTAAGCTTTCCGGCAAAAAATGTGTGTCAATGTGCAAGGATGTGTCGACCAACTCAAATGTTGCAAAGCACTTGGGTGAAGGCGAAGATGGATGGTGAGTTTGCTCCGGTCATGATTTTGTTGAATCTATGATGGTTGCAAATTTGATTTTTTTAATCTCCTTTTTCTTGTCATTGAAATTGTTTAGGGGCTGGAATTATGTTGGCTGTCTGGAATCTGTGGTGTGGGGATTTCAGCAGCAGCAGCAGCAGCAGAAGTTCGACAGGAACGGCCAGTGTGGGGCCATGATAACTCTTTGTCGAGATATTTTTAAATCGAAAGAAACGGATCAGTTCGCCCACGGCCACAACATTCCCGTGTCAAAAACCGAGACACCAATGAAGCCAACACTTATTGCGCTGTGTGCGGGGCTCGTTGCCTCTGTTCTTGTATACTATTCGATGAGAGGTTGTTTTGAAAAGCGTGGAAACAATGAAATCGAATTCACCAGAGTGAGCAACGAAGATGCACTGACTGCTTGAGAAGGGAATTACAAATTACAGATAGGCATATGCGTAAAGCTCTTTGAGCCCTAGAGTTTTGCATTTATTTTTAGCAGGTACTTTTTTATTTCGATCCTTCGTCTGAGGACGATGCCGAATCACAATTGTTCTCGTCTGAGCTTTCACTGCTGCTCTCGCTCTCATCGGACGATTCCACTTCAGCTGTGGTCGGAAGAATAAGCCTCTTCATTTCTTTCGTTGGGACAGGTTTGAGCACTAACTGTGACGATTTCGTTTTGCCTTCTTGCTTCAGCCAATCTTTTAAGTCCATTTCGGCTGCCTCGCCGTGTCGTTCCAAAACATCAGTTGTAACAAGAAGTTTGTCTAGAAACTCGTTGAAGCGAGGGTAGTCTGCTTTGAACTGCTCCAATAAATCTTGTTGAATGGTGGTCTTTTGGTGCCGTCGCGTCAAGGCTGAAGCCGCGACAATACGACTTATCAAGTGGCGTAGTCCTTGGTCCTTGAGCTCCGCCTTTAACCATTGCGAGCTCTTCACTGCCTCTGTCATTGAATCCGTCAGTTTCCAGCCTTCTTCCATATCGTCGTCGTCATCATCATCATCATCATCCTCGTCCTCCTTCGTCAATTTTGACTGCAAGGAAGCGTCCTTTGCGATTTTCTCGAGCTCTTCGTTTGGTAGGTATCTACTGGTCGCAGCTGCGGCCGAAGATTCTTCAGCGACAGAGGAATCAGCCGTTTCCTTCTTGTTGCTGCTGCACCCTTGTGCCTTGTGGTCTCGACAACACTGGATGCTACAATAGGTATCGCGACATTTGGGACATTTATATTTCGGTTCTTCTACCGTATTGCACACCGAGCAAAGTGGCCTGGAAGCAGTAATCGTTGCTTGTATGACTCGATCACCTCTCACGTTTCGTCGACGCGATTTACCATTATTTCGAAATTCCGAGCTATTATTTTTCCGCTTGCGATTGTGTTGTCCTTGTTCTGGCTGTGCTGTATCTGCCATGCTAACTTTCAGTTTAATATTTGTTGTTGTTTGGTTTTGTAGATTTGGATTATCAAGGTGTTTGTCCTTGACACCAAAAATATTATTATGTTTTTCTTTGGTTTGTAGTTCATTCCCGGAATGCTAAGTCACGAGACCATGTAGTTACTGTAATTGCAAGCTATTAGACTAGTCTAGTCTCCTCCCACTCTAGCTAGCTAGTTTACTCGTACTGCTCATAAAATAGAGATTATTCTCCTCTCACAGCTTTACAATAATCTTACTGCTGGCGGGCGATCAATGCTTCCCACGCAGGAACTGCAAGATCACACCAAAATCTTTTCCTCCGAGTCCGTGTAATTCTGCCAAATGGTACAGCTCCTTAGAGGCTGTTCCCAATGGTAAACAAACACCCGCCTCAGTTCCGGCGTTCACTGCCAAGCTGAGATCCTTCAGCATGAGCTTAGTTCCAAACCCGCCTTCATAGTTTCTAGCGGACGGCATGGTTCCGCCCTTTGCCATTCCTGTAATGAAACATAAGTATTCTGAATGTGAGTTACAATGAATTTCTGCAAAAACAAGTTCAAGTCATGAAGGAACACGTACCAACTGCTGGGTGTGGATTGTTGATTTCGCAGCTCCAGCTCTTGGCGGTCGATGTATTCATAACATCTGCCAAAACAACTGGGTCCACTCCTAAACTTTCTCCCAAATTCATCGCTTCGCAGATGCCAACCATTTGAGCTGCCAGCGCCAGGTTGTTGCACAGCTTTGTAGCTGATCCCGCTCCAGGGCCACCACATGCAATTGTTCGTGTCCCCATTGCATCCAAATATGGTTGTGCCTTTTCCATGGCTGTCTGGTCCTTGCAACCCACCATGAATGTCAGTGTTCCGTCTTGTGCTCCCTAGGCGAAGGTATTTTGAGGTGTTCGTCAAGAGTTCAGGAATGCACGCAAAATCAACAGCAAAAAAGAAATGCATTTCGATTTCGTACCTTTACGCCTCCAGAAACAGGTGCATCAATTCTTGCGTGGCCTTGAGCCTCGATCTCATCATGCCAACGACGACTTGTCGATGGGTGGACCTGACACAATGATAAAAATAAATCAAAAGATCGGGTTGAGCTTGTTGCTTGTTGTTTACATAGAACCATTCGGGGTTACTTCAATTTGATTTTATGCACGCACCGTCGAACAATCCACAAAAATAGTGTAAGAATTTCCAGTATCACTGTCCAAAAGTGCTCGTGTCACGTCATTGACGACGTTACACCCTGGTAGCATCGTGAAAATGATAGAACACTCAGATGCTCCGATCTCTTCAATAGAACTTGCCCGCTGAATACCAGACTCCTCTGCTATACTCATTGCCTTTAGATTTGTATCGAAAGCTACTACTCGGTTCCCCTTGGCAAGATTCAAGCTCATGGGCAGACCCATATTTCCAAGCCCAATAAAACCGATGGTATTTGCAGATAATGAATTCGTCGAGGAAAATGATCTTATATCTATTTCTCTCTGACAAAGTCTTGCCACACGCTTCATTACAAAGGCAAGTCTCATTTTTCTCATTTATATTTTTAGGAGAATGGTATCCAATAGATATTCAGTTATATTTTAGGGCGAGGGAAAGTTCTAAAGAGCAGTCTGTCTAGCGTCTAGCTGGTTTTATATCATGCGAGAATCAAAGGATTTTTTTTTCGTGGAGTTCTTGATAACATACATCAGTCTTTTGACATCCTGCAATCTCGTGTTCGAAGCGAATAGATCAACGATTAGTACTGTAATTAATTGAGTTGCCACTCGTGTGTGACGTTCAGTCTTGTGTTTAACCTGAAAGAGCGAACCAATTCCATTCCAAAAAAAGTGTGCTACTACTAGACTACTAGACTACTACTAGCTAGTAGACTACTTCCCGGAGTACGTACATACTACAGACAAATTCTGGCTCTTTCATCTACTTTAGCGCAACGATTCAATAGTTACAACAGTCGTGTCTACTGAGAGACTTTTGCAAATTCAAAATACAAGATAAAAAGCATGCGCCAAAACCGAGCAACCGGTCATCGCTTCCGTACAAATTTAAACAATTCCCCAGTACTGTTCGATGCCGCCGGCAATGCGCGAGAGTGCTGCAGCACCACTTAAAGGATACTCACTGATGCTCATCATGCTTTCAATGTAGGGGTGATCTTCCATAGTGATATTTCCGGTGGACATGGCTCCAACAATAAAGCAGGTGGGTGCGGGACTCTGTTCGGGTACCGCTGGAACCAAGGCTTTGGCCAAGGCAATCGGAGAATATAATTGACCGTCGCACTCAATGCCATGGCACCGAGTGCCCGGGGGAAGGTACTGGGAAAATGGATTTTTGATCACCTTCAACAGCGTCGTCGACTCGGAACTCGCCTTGATTTTCATCTTGTGCAGCAATTGGACCATTAATCCAGCGAAGCGTTTGTAGGTTCGTGGGATGCGAATGGCCGGATGGACATCAATCAAAACGTTTTTGGTAGTTTGAATGTAAACTTTGAGCATGCCTGCCTTGTTCAGAGGGGAATCCAAAAGTGCCAGCAGCTCCTGGTGTAGAATGTCGGGTCGGTAGTTATTGGGATCCTTGTGGAGTTTTTTCTTGCACAAATCTCTGTGATCATCACAGTTAAGGAGCTCATAAACGCCTCTCCTATTCTTGATCGTTTCAACAGTTGCTTGGTCCAATAGCACAATAATAGGCTTGAAATTGCTCTTTCTTTTGGGGATCGAAAGCGAGGGTGCCAGCTCTAGAGGAGTCGAAAGAACTGCTGGAGTTTCCTCCTCCTGTTCCGCACGAGCTTTCTTACTAGGTCGCTCTTGGTCGGAGTTCTCGGCTTCCGAATCGGACGAGGTGGCAGTTGGAACAGGATCTGCCTTGGCTTTTCCCATGTTGCCAGCTTATTGTGACTGCTGCTATTGTTGCTATTGCTGCTGGTGGTTGATTCTGTAAAAGTCAAAGAACCTCCTAAAGACTCGGAAATATTGAATTCTTTTGTTCTTTTGTTACTCTCTTGGGAAGAAAAAAAAAACACTGAGAAAAAGAAAGGCTGTGATTGAGTCCCGCCTTTATGGGACTGACTTTGAAAACGAGTCCTGCCTCCTCTGATCGATTCCGTTATTTTTATTTTTTGACGACAACCAGATTCTGTCAGTGTCACCGTTTCACCATGACGAAGCCCCTGCGAGCCGTTGCTTTCTTTATCTGGCAAGGAATTGCTCTAGTATCTTCCTTTCCAGTGGTATCATCCTCGCGACATCTGACGATCCAAATCAGAAATAGATTGCCCCGTAAAATCCAACAGCAGCGACATCACTTGATTCAACTCAAAGATGCTTCGGCTGATGCCAGCGACGACGTATCGGTTGGCAAAGTTCCCAACGTTGAGCCTTTTCTGGCAGGTATCAAGCGCGATTTTGGAAATCGCTTACCGCAATACCGCTCGGATATTACGGATGGACTTAATGCGCAGAGCTTGGCCACAATCATGTTTCTGTTTTTTGCGTGTCTCGCACCTGCCATTGGTTTTGGAAGTGTCTTGGGAGCTGCGACAAGCAACACTATGGGGGTTATTGAAATGATCGCCAGTACGGCAGCCTCTGGTGTTTTATACGCCCTGTTGTCAGCGCAGCCGGTCCAACTTATTGGACCTCAGGGTCCCGTTGTGGCCTATATTGCCGCTCTGTACCAGCTAGCACACTTCTTGAACGTGCCGTTCTTGGGCTTGTATGCTTGGACGGGCCTTTACGCCAGCGGCTTTTTGGCACTGTTTGCCGCGATTTCTGCTTCGAATTTGGTTCAACATTTGACCCGATGGACTGATGAAATTTTTTCGGTTTTGGTTAGCGTTATTTTTCTAAACCAGGCCGTGGGCGACGTCCGCAAAACTTTCTCGGCAGCGGGACCACCCGTCACAGCCCTTCTTACACTGCTTAGCTCTAGTCTCACCTTTGGAACAGCTATCACCTTGCGAAATCTCAACAAAACCAACTACTTTACCAACAAAATTCGTAAAAATCTATCAAATTTTGCCCCTGCCATTGGGGTTGTGGTTGGGACATTAGCGGCTAGATCGGCTCGTGTCCATTGGGGCACAGTGGCAGCCTTGCCGTCTCTGACATTACCAGCAAAGTTTGCTACATCGACAGGACGTCCGTGGTTGGTTTCTCTCTCGACTTTGCCTGTCTCGGCTCGGTGGACAGCTGCTTTACCTGCTGGTCTTGCGGCCGCCGTGTTAATATATTTGGATCAAAATATTACCGCGCGATTGGTAAATCATCCTCGTTTTAAGCAAACAAAAGGAAAGCGAACTTCAGTGCTTTGCGGAATGCACGGTGACATGCTAGTACTTGCTGGTATAACCGCGATCTCATCCTTGTTGGGTCTTCCCTGGATGTGTGGTGCTCCAACCAGAAGTGCAGCACACGTTAGAGCATTAAGTGTGTGTGGTGACAATGCTGACATTAAGGGGACCTTAGAAAATCGAGTATCAGGATTCTCTATTCATTCTTTGATTGGATTGTGTGCGGCGGCAGCAGCTCCGAGGAATCTATTAGCACAAGTACCAGCGTGCGTGCTCAGTGGCGTTTTTTTGTACTTGGGATTTACCTCGCTTCAAGGACTAGACATGTGGGATCGCATTCGAGGACTTGCAAAAGACGAGCAAGATGAGCGCTTCCGAGCTGTCAAAAGTCCCGTCGTTACGATTTTCACTATTGCTCAATTGGTGTGCTTGTATGCTATGATGAAGATTACGCAATCGAAATACGGAGTGATGTCGCCACTGTTGATTGCGCTACTGCCATTTGCTCGATGGGCCATGCTCAGAGCTGGTCTTGTGACTAAGGAAGATCTCAAAACATTGGACAGCTAGCTATAACAAAGGATCGACGCCTATGTCCTAATAACTCTATCGAATGATGAAACAGCTCGTTTTAAATAATTTACGTTATTGAAGACACTACACTATTGAGGCGTTATCATTCCGAAACGTTGTCACGCAGCTTGTTGCATTGTTATTCGCAGCATTCATTTAAACAGCATAGCTACTAGTTTTGGAAAGCGCTGATTCTGTTTGCTTTATCTCCTCGTATATGTCAGGCAAACCGGTGGAATTGCAAAGGACCGCTTCGTATTCATCGTAATCGGCTGTGTGCCGTGCCATTTGACAGATGGTAAATGGCAGGCAGAATGTTGCGCAGCAGCAATCCTCAAGATCATGAAAGCGCGATTCTCTAATGTAGTACTTTTCTCGAAGGCTGCCTCGAGTAGCTGATGTCAAGTAAACCACGAAGAGAATGTAGGCAGCATTGACAAATGCGAGAGCACCAAAATCAGCCACGGAGAGTTCCATGCCATTGCTCCATTTTAAATTGTAGGCAGCAAACAAGATCAAATTAACGAAAATCCAAAAGGACATAATCGTCCACAAAGTGTTGGGTCCGTTGACACTGTTGTCGAGACTAGGACGTCCCATAAAGTCAAAACCAACACGAGTCATAATCTGTCCAAGCATAACTGCATTGTTGTAGGAAAGAAGAGAAAAGGTTAGCAAAAAAATTAAAATGTACCAAGATCACAACCAAGCTCTTTTCGAGTGGACATACCAAGAGGACAGAAAAGGGTATTACAGACGACGCCGTGGCAACATCCAAATTTAAAGCAGTCAAAGAGACTGTCTCTCCAGCGACCAACAGGGATGTCAGATCCAACCTTTTCTAAATCTCGCATGTAGCAAGAAAATGTTTCTCCTTTTTGCACTCCTCCATTGGGCACTGTCGCTAAAAAACGACGTCCTTCGATTTCAGCTTCGAAATGATATCCACCAGGCAAATCGGCTGGAGCTACGACATCGACCATGGGCACTCCATGCAGGCTAGGATCCATCATCAATGGCTGGTGTCCAGTGCGAGTCGAGTTCATTTCGATGGCATTCTGCATGTCGTCAGAGGTACCATCATATTGGCCAAGATGATCATTCTCAGGGGCCTCGTCGTGGAATGTTTCCCCCGCACGAGACTGGTGCGATTGGCTCTGAAGAAATGTTTTCGTTTCAGACTTTTCTTGATAAGAAGAATGCTTCTTTAAGGAATCTGATGAAGCAGAAGCATCTTCTCCATTGTCAAGTGCTTTTAACCTAGCTTCCAACTCGTGGACATGTTCTTCCCAGAACTTGGCCGCTTCGGGTGTCCTGGATTCTGCCATGAGATTGGTTGCTTCTCGAAGCTCAGCTACCAATTGCTGTCGCGCAAGTCCTCCAACTTTGGATTCTTCGTCGCGCAATACAGACGAGCCATCATCGCTTCCAGACATGGATATGGATTGGACAGCTGGATCTGAAGGGCTTTCCATCATTGCTGCTGAATGATGTGATGCTTGAGATTGTTTTGAAGTTTTTGATTGCTTCGAAGCTTGTGACGCCTGTGAGGCTTCACTGGATACATCCGACTTCTTCGCATCACTGTTATTGTAGGAGGGCACTGCAATGCCAAATTTGTTCAACGACGACGTAATACTTCCTGGAAAGCTCTGTTTAGCCTCCACGGGTCCTGGTACTGTCGAAGGAGCAGCTTTTCGGCCGATAGATACGTTTCCCGATGTACTGCGACCGGCATTGCTTGCACCAGAAGATGCTAGTACTGCACGGTCAAAATCATCGGAGGCATTGGATCGTGTGGGTCCTGGAACTTCAATACCCAATTTAGTGAGACGTGTGGCCACCGAAGCATCGCCACATCCACCTGGAGGGTCAGCAGCATCGTTCCGGGGCGGTCGACCGAGGATGTGATTTTCTTGCGAAGCGGGTGCGTCGCTGTTGGCTGTGGCTTGGTGTTGTTCCGACAAGGAAGTTTCCTCTTCATGAGAAGTGTGGGAACTGTAGAATGCGGCACTCCCTTGGTCCTTTGGCTTCTACAAGTAGTTTCCAATGAGAAGCGAAATAAGAAGATGTGAGTTTGTTCGAAATTAAAGAATACAAAAACAATCTTTACACGTATTATACTAATGCTCTGTTTACTTACACCAACAGGAATGACAATTTCTGTTTTTGCCGCTACCAAAAGAGGATTGTAGGGTCCCTGCGCATCCAATCCAAGATCGTGGCACTGGCGGGCCAGCTGGTGCACCGAATCACGAGAATCCATGGGGGCATTGGTGAATCGGTACCGCACGGCTTCGACGAAACTCTCTCGGACTCGTGGTGGTGCCAAGCGGTCCAATTGGGCCAAATCCTGGGGCGTCAACCGGACCTCTCCACCGGAACTCTTTTGTTTGGAATGAAAGAACTCCACAAGAAGGCCTCCAATTACGTGAAACGAGTTGTCATTGTGAGCCAAATCCAAGTCCTTGGTCCGACGAGACACAGAACCGATGGAAAATGGATTACTAGAAGTCTCTGATTGCTGCGATTGCGATGCAGTAGATGCATTGGCCTGCAAAGATGCTGTCATTGTATTTGTATGATTTTGAAACTTCTTGTTGACGTAGTATTGGCGAGTAGCTCGTTCTGTCAGAGATTGACTGCTGCTGCTGTTGCTGCTGACTTGTTTGCTGCTGTTGTTCTTGCTGTTGTTGGGCAACTGGACTGCTGTCGAATCCAACATTTGCTGGAAGCCCTCGGCTTCTTCTTGACTCGAGTGTTTCACTTTCGGCCCTCGACGGCTACTACTACCAGATTTAGCGGATATACTGTTGCTATTGCTATTGCTATTGCTGTTGCTGTTGATGTCGCCGTTGCTGTTATCAAAGCTATTATCTCGAGACGGAGTGCGATTTCCGATTTTTCTTGAGCTCAATTGACTGGGGCTGGAAAAGGCGTCTTTGGCGACTTGGGTATAGTCCTTTTCTTCTCCTGAAGTTTGGCTACCAGAAAGATTGACCCAACTCATTGATTGGGGGCGCTTCTATTGGTGATGTTGCGGATGGCAAGAGAAACAAACCTGTTGGGTTTAAGCACTGAGAGGCTGATGCTAGTACACTTCGTTGCTCGCTGTTTTGTTTTAAAAGATGAGACTTCCAGGTTTCTTGCTGAGAAATAATTAAAGGAAGATCGCTAACGGTGGATTCTGGCATACGCTGGTGTAGCCGTCAGGCGCGGCACGACCTCTGTAAGCGCCCGGGTGAATCAAACCGATGTTCCAATGAACTCTCAACACTTCACAAACCTATTTTTAGTTTTTAATATCTGGAGGTTTTAATACCTCGAGGGCTTTAATAATAGCAGCTGCTATAGCTAAATAAAATCATATTGTTACATTACAATTGCCAAGAAAGCAAAAAGAGCTCCTATGAAACGGTTTGTTGAATACTCTACTTGTTTCATCCCTTCGCCACTTCTTTCTTTTTACCAGACAATGGCAGACCCAATGAATATCTCAGCGTGGCATCGAAGATTCGGGTCTTAATGAAACTGGGCGCGAATCGCATCGTCGGTCTTATAACATGTTTCGCTAAAAATCCTGTTACTGTGCCATCGCGAGGTTGGCCCAAGGCTTGGACGATTTCGGTGGCGCGTAACAAACAGGTTAGTCTCTCCAACCGTTCGTCATGTCGTCTTTCCAACAGCGATCGGAGTTCATACGGGTCAAACATCAAGTCATCGTAGGACATTCCTAAGCATTTATGGATTTGTTTCGGTAGAGCTGCAGCGGCTTCCATTCCGACGGAAAATCCTTGTGCCAGAATAGGATCGATGCACATAAAGGCATCACCAATAAAGATCAAAGCGGGTCCTTTTCCAGACGATGGCGGTCGCTTGCCGCGTATTCTCTCCAGTATAGTATTCATCTCTGTGATAGGCCTGACGGCAAATCGATGAGCAATGGCACGTTCGGCGAGAATCTCTTCTGCAGGGGTCGACGACACAATATCACAAATGGGCGAATGCCAATGTTCAAAGGCTTTCAGCAGCATTTCTTTGCGTTTCACTGGATCGTTTTCTCCCACTATATCTGCATCGTCAATAGTAATAAACCATACTTGTTTCTCCTCTCGTGTTGTTCGCTTTTCTTTGCTAGGATACGACATGTGGACCGTCGCAAAGCGCATGCTCCCACCTTCGCCCCAGGTTTGAAAATTCAGTCCTTCGCTTCCTGGTTCGTCAAAGGGTGCATTGCCTCGAAAGACTGTATAATTACGGTCCTCCAAAAATGTCACTTGTTGGTGGTTCATTTCCGCCCACGATGATTCGCGCTCGTTACTATCACTGGTAGGATCGGTTGATGCGGCTGATGGAAGGGCACTGGTTCCTGTCAATCTTTGACGCTCACCGGGAGAATGACCTGCGTACGTATTGCGCAATTGAGAATTCGTTCCGTCTGCTGCAATAATGAAGTGATAGTCCCGTTCGGTTGTTTGTCCAGTTTCCAAAACCAAGGGAGCCGACCAGGCGAACGAAGAATCTTCCATAATGGACTCGACGGGAGCATTGCAGTGCACGCGAATGGTCGAATTATGTTCCTCTGCTGCCACTGCGGTGTGCAAAGCCGCTTCTACGTCACATTCTCTTATGAATAATAATCCAGGCATATGAGCCGTGCTCTCTTCTGCTGCATTCTCGGTAACAACAGGATACGTCGTGGGCAATTTGCTGTTTACCAGCCAATTGCCACTGGGTGTTCGATATCCAACCTTACCTACCCAGCTTCCACTATTCGTCATTCTATCCCAAACGGCTTGATGCGAAGGTCGATCTGACGTGCGAAAAGGATCCAGTGCAGTACTCCAAATGCCAACTCCAATCGATCGTCCCTTCCGTGCAGGGGTAGCTTCGTAGACGTCAATAGGGGATTGAATCAGGCCTTGACTAACCAAAGGGGCTAAATGGAGAGCCGCGGACAGACCAGCAACACCTCCTCCAACAACAGCCACTCTCATTTTCTCTTTCGCAGAAGGTTTGGTCTGGGTGAAACATCTCTTGGTGATGCAGTGGATACTGGGAGTATTGGTAGTGATAATTGGAGTGTTTGTAATAGCAGTACATTTACATGCCGCAGGGGGAGAAAGGTACGAGGAATTCTGTGACGTGACTACGGCAAGAGGCAACCTTCGGGCACAGATTATTCTTCCCGACATGGCCTCTGTATATATTCTTATATATCTAGTATGTAGCTTACGTTATTGTTCTATAAGTACAGGACCGCTTTTGCTGTTAAGGTTGTAGAGTAGAAAAATGAAAAAGGAGGTTCAGCCTTCATGATGTAATTTTGGTTGAAGACGAGCTTCTTCATCAATCTTTTTTAGTGTCACATCAAGGACTAAAATTTTAAAAATAGCTGTCTGGGTGGGTGACCAGTGAAATGGAGTCATGGTCGCGACTGAAACATAACCACAAACCACAAAAACTTATAAAATTATTTTCTTTTTCATCTATCAAGATTGATAGTTGTGGTACCACAGAAAAAAAAAGCACCAATTGAGAACTCTTTAACCTGCAAAACGAAGCCTAAGGCAGCCCCCCCCCCCCTGTCCCCGTCGAAAGCATTTCATAATGTCGAATTTTAGTGAAACCGATGCCAAAACGGATGCAATAATATCGTCCATGAACACCATGAGTATTTTGCAAGGTCTCCAACGACTTTCGGAATCCCTCCAGAAAATGGACGACCGAATCACCGTACCGCCCAAACACTATAGAGATATTCCAGAAGATATTCAGAAATCGTACGGCCTTATGATGCAAGGAGCTAGCTTGGTACACGCTACTTCGACCAAATATACGTTGGTTGGTAAAATTTCTCTCGACGAGCAAGAAACAGTTGCACAAGATTTGCTCAAGGGATGCCAATTCATTGCTGCTGGGGCTCTGGTCATTGCCGATGAAAGTTTTGGTTGCTGTCGATCTACGCGGATGCACACCAAACGAGCTTGTCGGGCCGTAATTGTAACAGTCACACAATTGGTCGAAGCATTTCACGAAGCAGCCGAAGGTCATAACAATTCCACCTCCGCCGCCACCGCCGCCTTGTTGGAAAAGGATAACAATTTAGCAGCGCAAAAATGCGGTGCTGTTTGGAGTACGTGCGATGTTTTTCTGCAAAAAAAGGTACCGCAAGGCAATCGCAATGCCATGCGACGAGATTTGTTCACTTGGATGATGGAGTGCAATGAAACCATGGCGGAATTTCAAGAAATGATTGACCGAGGCCCTAGTACGGGACTTCTAACGACAGCCACAACAATCTGTGAAGGAAACGATGAAGCGACAGATGAAGACTCCTTTGATGATTTCTTACAAGATGATAACGAACAATACACGGCGTTTGAATTGGAAATTGCCAAACCGTGCGTGGCCATGGTCAAGTGCTCTCGCGGTACCATCAATGTTGCACTAAAAGCCAGTGAATGTGCCGGCGATCTCATAAAACAATGTACCCCTGGCGAGGACACGCAAGCAAGAATTCTACAATGGATTGGTAATGTGCATGACAAGGCAAGGCACGTCGGCGAAGGAATGACGGATTTAGGAACTCTACTTTATCCGACACTTTCCATTGAGGACATTGAATCCCAGGGTAATAAACAGCATGATGCTATTTTAGCCGTATTGGAATATATTTTGGATACAACGGATATGGAACTGTCGGATGAAGTTGTCGACATGGCTACCAAACTACGAGCTGTCGCCCAAACCCGTCATGACGAGATGACCAAGGCAATAGCGGCAGCGCGCCAATAATTATTTCGGTAGCAGAATTTCGATCTGCTATATTGACTATTTGTATACTACCTAGTATAGTGCTGGAATACGTAAGATTATACTGATTTTAAAATAGCTAGCAAATGAAAGTTCTTATAAGTGTTATAATTTTTGTAGGCTTTTGAGTCTCTAAACTTTGGTCAGTTTGAATTCCTCGATCTACTGCAGGTTTGTTTCCCCTGTGATGCAGACTAGACGGCCCGAGAAGATTCATAGCAAGGAAAAGATTGTCCCTCGGTGGTATTGGTGCCATTCAGGCTTAGCGACATTACTTGATCGAGTGCTTCGGTCAAATCGAAATCTAGGTTCTGAACTTTCTTTCGCATCAGATAGCCACATGATCTGGGCCCCGAATCGGGAAAGAAACAGCTTGACTGAGTGCTTTTGCGGGGGTTTTGTTCTTGCTGCAAACCATTACAAAAGCTCCGGGAAGGATTGCTATCGTTGCGTGGCGTCAACGGCACTGTAGCCTCCTTTCCCTGTCGACATAAATGCCGGAGTTCGGCCCCAAACGCTTGGTCAATCTTTTGCAGAATGAATGACGATGCATGGGGGGCCTTGGTTTGAATCTGACATTTACGATGGCAGAGAGCTTCATAGAAGGCAGATCGTTCCTCATCGCTATCCAGAGTAGCTTGGATGGATTCTTTAGCGGTTAGATTCAATTGTTCGTATCTAGCGAGTAAGCTCATTGAAACGTTCGTAAATGTTACGTCACATTGATACTTGGTCGCACCCTCGTGAAGAAGATCATTTTGCTGGCCGTGCTGATTCAAGGCAGGAGGACAAAAAGCGGATCGGCCATGTTGTCTGCCAATGGAAAGTCGAAACTGTGGCATCCTGCAAATATTAACGAATACGACTAAATGTGTAGCGTTCGTTCCAAACCTATCCTGCCTTTAAATTCACGTTTTTCTTCCAGTTTGATTAATTTATTTTGGCTCCTTGAGCGCCCGAGCCCCAAAAAAATAATGAGCAGTTAATTCATTGCTGGGCGTTGTCGCCTGACGTCGCCTCATGTCGCCTGAAATGTCTTTCGGCGGAGCAATTTGGCCTTAAAAAGCTTCTTGGATGTGGCGAGACACTCCGAGCGACCAAGATTTGTTCGAGAATGTGATGAAGTGCAGGTCATGCGGGCGTATGATAATCGGTAGGCTCGCATCTAACCTAGATCTTACTGTAGAAATTTACACGACTTCTTTCTTCTTTTTGTCCGAGTACGGTAGTAAAGAAGGCAACCAACAACAACGAATTCATCGTCAACAATCTTCTTGATCAAATCTACTAAAGTACTGCACTCGAATACTTTATTCATTTTATATTATTATTTATTCGTTACACAAGGTCATCATGAAAGCAATTCTCCCTATCTTCCTATTACTGGCCCTTGCTTGCCACTCTGCAGTCGCTCTTTTTGGACTGAATAACAAAGAGTGTGAGGCACCCTGCGTCCCTGGGGACGAGAACATTATGAGGCCAAAGAATCACGGAACATCGAACACTCCAGTTCAGGATAATCTACGATGGGGATGTGATCATAAAGTTGCTGATCGCATTTGCAATTTCAAGTGCGTTATTTAGGTTTTTTCATCTGTTAGTAAGGATGTGGAACATTCATTTCTTCTAACATACGCCCACGTTTTTGACAACTCCTGTCAAACTTTATCCTTTCTATTATAACGTTGCAGTCGCCACTACGCCGAGGTTTCAGGATATTGGGAAACCACGTCCTTTCTTTCAGAAGTCTCTCAAAACGGAAAGCCGTCTTCGGAAAATCCCGTGACCTTTTATGACAGCAACACCGGAAAACAACTATACAAAGCTCCAATTGGCAGAACATGGCAAGATTTTATTGACGAAAGTCGCAATCACGGATGGCCCAGTTTCCGAGATGAAGAGGTCAACTGGGATTATGTCCGCGTATTGCCTAATGGAGAAACTGTATCCGTTGACGGCACGCATCTTGGTCATAATTTGCCCGATAGGAAAGGAAACCGATATTGCATCAACTTAGTCTCGATTGCCGGTAACCCATCCGAAGACGATGAGCGCCGGCAGCTATAAGTATTGACGCGAAACTAGTGTTTTCAGAGGGAATAGAGAGCTTGACTTTCACTGTCTGCAAAAGGAAGCATAAAAAACACGAGGAATAGGCACCAACATCTACTGTTCACAAAAGGAAAAATAGATTGTTTACAGTAGTACTATCCTACCTGGTACTGGAGTAGTAGTCTAGAGGACCCTCTAAGGTCACATCATTCAAACATTTTCTTCAAGGCCTTTCTCTAAAGAGCCAACGATTGAAGAAAAGGCTGATTCTCGCATTTCTGTTAGCCTCTGCGAGAGCAATTTGGAATTCGTGCGCTGCGAGCGCAAGAACGATGACGGCGGTGAAAACGACTCTGTAGAAATCGATTCTTGTAAGAATCGCGATAACCCGTACTGTACTCGAGGACTGTACGCGAAAATAACCCCACAGGAGATGCCATTTTTATTTTTTGAGTTCAGTCGCTGTGATAGAATCCTGTTGCTGTTTTTGCCATCCAGGTTCGTTAAAAAATGTGTCAATTGCAGAACTGGGAATTGAGTAGCTGCGGTAACCGAGTGAGTGCTCAAACGGAGCTAGACCTGCAACTTTTTTAGTCTCCTTCGTCTTTCACCCAGAATATCGGCTTTTAGCTGTCGTGTGAATGTTGTGGGGGCATGAATCTCACTGGAAAAATAAACCAGACTACTATGATAATCGACTCACAAAGAATCAAGCACTAGGGTCATGTACTCTAGTAGACTACTACTAGCTAGGACTAAAGACTTCCATAGTTGAATATTACGGTGTACTTCTAGCTACTTTTACGACATCACAGAACTCGAGTAGAGTACCGGTACCAGTCAGAGCCAGCCGAAGGGAACGTGAGAGAAGGAGACCCGAATCCGACGTCACCGGAATGACCCGAAATGCCCCATCCCGTCTCCCACTCAGAAACAGGAACACATCGGGAGAAATCGGATACGACTATTCCCACTTCGGGGAAGAAGATCC
>Ga0100402_1002822_pt1 | contig 19284 bp, 19 predicted proteins | sample CryGeyme20150102_FD_80419 | JGI IMG/M metagenome (GOLD analysis project Ga0100402, IMG submission 80419) | Groundwater microbial communities from Crystal Geyser aquifers in Utah, USA - Crystal Geyser metaG 2015-0102 | ecosystem: Environmental > Aquatic > Deep subsurface > Groundwater | place...
ACCCCAACCCCAACCCCATGTATGAATGAATCATAAATACAGCAAAATAATATTTGATCATATAAATTTCATCGATCAAGTGGGTCACTTTTATCCTGCGACCTGAATTTTTTCAAGTAGAGTAGATATTCTTTCCCTTTCCTTTCTTATTGATTCTTAGAAAATCTGAGAATTTTTGCTGATTGAGTCCATTTTCTCGATCGTGGCTTGTAACTCTGACTCCAGTTTAACAGAGCTGTCTTCAGGAGCAGCTCTGAACTATTAGAATTCTTCTTTAATATTTTCCTCTATTTTTGTCATCTCCCTAAATGGGTCACTGGAATCTTCTTCTTTTTAGCATTCCTCGAAAACCGGATGAATCTCTAGGGGTTCTTAGTCGGACAGCTATTTTTTGAATTCGGAAATTTCACTATCGTAAGATCCACTTTCGTTCAGTTTGCATTATTTCTTTGACTTATTCGATTATTTATTTGTCTTTTTCAATCTTGGATTTTTCTTGAGCAATAGCTATTTCATTTTCGAGAAATTTTTCGCTAGAGTTGTCGCTAACTCTTATTACTCTGTATCATCGTTCTTCCTGTCGTCGATATCATTCAGGTACTTTTCAAGCAGATCAATCATTCTACGTTTATCACGCCTATTCATCTTAGGTGGATGTTTAACCAAAGAGAGTCTGTTCTGCTCAGCCCTCTTTTTCCTAAACGACACAACAAACTATTCGTGTTTTTGCTTGTACTATCCCTCGATAACCAATCCTCGGATCAAGGCAACATTTCCTCGAGGTGGTCCAGCAACTGATCCCACTCCCTTCTTGTATGCTTCCTTGATCTTTATGCCGATGCTGCGGAAAAATTTGTAGAGTTCATAGTTGATATTGCAGAACACTGTTCGTGCTGGGATATTCAAGGTAGCTGCTAAATAGTGGGTCACAAACGGTCTCCTGAATATGTCTTATGGATTCCCTGTGACTCTAATTGATGATAGCATTCTGCTGAGGTGGTTTTTTAGACGTGTACGTTCACAGCAGCTTAGCTATCTAGTTACATCCTTCTCATCCAGGCTACAAGTGTCATCGTGATGATCTGTGTTCATTTGATGATTATGGTCGATAGCAGATGTGTTTTGAGCTAAGTCAAATGTCTATAATTCGAAGTCAGAAAAATCTGCTTTTGTCCTGAATAAAAAAATTGACTCGATCATTTTGTAGTATTTTAGGTTGTCATATAATGGTTGCTTGGTCTGACAATCTTTATTAGCAATTATCAATGAAATCAATTTTATTGCTGCGATGAAGGCTGATTCATAATAAACTCAAGTCGATCATCCTCAAAAAGCCCCTCTATCTCCTTTAAGATACCCATCGCTTCATAAGGCTCATTCTGAGCAGGTCAGCACCAAAGGCAAGTAAGCCTCCAAAAAACATTCAAGAGACATTCCATAGGTCATTACCTATCTGCTCAACAAAGAAAAGTTTTAAAATCTCAGCAACAGCAAAGCACTCGACAAGTCTATATTCTCTGCAAATCAGGAGCATTTAGCCAGAAGATAGTCATCTTTGGACTCACCTGATGTGAGTCTGAAGGCCATTCACTTGTCCGATCGCATGGGATAGCCATAAATATGCAAAGTTAACACCTCTAAACTATATCCAAGAAGGACACTACCTCAGAAAAATATGTAGATCTGCACACTCCGATAAATAGCACAGATGAGAACCTTCAAAGAACCTCTCACTCCTTGCCAGCCAGCTACAATCGTCAGAAGGAATGTCAACAGGAAGAAAATTCTTGAGTCTATTCCTAGATCCAAAATGAGCAACAATGTCAAAGATTATCTATCTGTTGAACGCATTTCAATACGATAGATGGAGGACTCCCTCCTGTCTCACAAAAATAAAGCTGCCAAGGGCTATAGGATGAGTAATTTGCTTCAGTTTGACTCTGAGAAATAAATATTCAATTCATATCACTCCTAAAGCATCAACAACAACAGCAGCATAAGTCCTGATCCAAAGCATAAAAATATGATTCTGAAGAGATCCAGCAGAAAATTCAAGCCTTCTCATTAACTGTACTACTACCGAGATTTTATGTGGAAAGTTGCATACTCCAACAAGTTCATTGTTGCCAATGTGGAATAATACAAAGTCAAGATATATGTCGGAGGTGGGAACAATTCAAATTTGATCAAAAGCATCATCAGAAGACGACCCTGGTGGGTTGTCACTGACAAACAGCAAGAAGCCAATCTAGTATGGACCCAACTCAAAGTTAGTTCTATGTTTGGCACACAGACAAAAAGATAAAGACCATAAGCACCAGTAAAAGAAAACCAAGATATATCTAGCAAGGCGTCAGGAAATCCCTTACTGAACAAGGAAGAGAAGGAGAAATGGAAGAAGTACTGGGAGGCCAACTTGGAGAAGGAGATTAAAATGAAGGAATGCCTGAAGTCTCGATCGAAAGTATTTGGGATAGAGTAGGTCACATTGGAGGATGTAAGAGGGAAGGTCAAGATACACAACCACTTCATAAACAATTTCATCATAGGCAACAAGAAAGCTCTCTTTCAAACAATGTCGGAGTACTACGGTAAAACCAACAAAAATGTATTTGATTATCTACCTCTGACCTTCCACATCAAACAAGGCCTCGGAGATGACTAGTACCTTAAGTTTTGCCAACACTATTTCGCCCTGGGAAAAGCCATTAAGCAGGACCCTCAACATTTGAATAAATTCAATGCTTGGATAGTCAAACCTGGTTAAAACACCAACAGAGGCAATGGAATCATCGTTTGTCTATAAATAAACGAAATAAAGGCAATATTGAAACGACAGGAAAAGCATAACGATGGCACTCTAAAGACATACATCCTTCAGAAGTACATTGAGAAACCACTGCTATACAAGAAGAGGAAGTTCGACCTGCGACACTTTATGATGATCAACTGCTCCAACGGTATCATGAAGGGCTATTGGTATAGAGAAGGATATGTTCGAACGACGAGTGCTTAGTACACTCTCAAACAAAGCTCAGGAGGGGTGCATCTCACAAACGACGCAGTTCAGAAGTTTCTGCCCGATTATGGTAAATTTTAAAAAGGAAATAAAATATTCTATGAGGAATTAGACACCTATATGAAGAAGCAGGACCCTTCCTTCGATTTCAATCAAATGATCTATCCCAAAATGAAGACAATTGCCACCGATATAATCCGTGCCTCTGCGCTCAACATCGATCCCGGAAGGAGAGTCAATAATTTTTAGATATTCGGTCTGGATTTCATGGTGGACGCCGATTACGGAGTTTGGCTGATTGAGGTCAATACTAATCCTTGCCTGGAGACTACCTGTCCTGTCCTTGCTAAAATTATTCCCCAATTCATCGAAGCAACCCTTCAGTAATATTATTGTTGATATAGAGTGTGTGTTGATCCAGTCTTCGGAGCTCCCCTGGGCTTCAAACCCAAATATCAGCCTTACTTGTAAAAAATAGGAGAAATCAATCAACTATAGCTGGTATTTGACGAAAGGGTTTAAAAAGTAACCGCTGTGGGCTAAAATGTGGTAGCACTGGGCGTCGAATAGGACGATGACGTCTTTGATGACGATGGGGACTAACTTGACGATAACGAGTGACATTCCCAGATACTGTTTGTTTTTATTGCCTTCAGATATTGATCAATGTAGTATGGACCATACATACAAGAGATATCAAAGAATTGGGTACTTCTCAACCAACGCTTTCCTTTACTTTTCCCTGGCCTCGTCCTCCTCAATCAGTTTACGAAGGGCGACCTGCCCGTTGAGCCAATCTGCAGGGAGACAACAGCTAACAACCCCTAGGAAATTACTGGCCCTGAACAAATACTTTGGTATCTCTGTGTTTGTTAACTTTTTAGCGAGGTCGTTGGAGAAGTGGTTACAGTTGTAGTTGAACATGTGGTATTTCCCACAAGTGTACTCCTCGGCTAATTCGTTGATGATTTGCGTCAGTCGGTAGTTCATGATAGTTACCTCCCCTAGGTAGACCTTCCTCACAAAGATGTAGTCTGCCATCTAAGGCTCGAACTACAGAATGCCTGAATCTTCGGGATCAGTCGAGCATACACTATAGCAGTACTAGATATTTCTGAATGCCATCATAAGTACCCCACCTCAATTCCCGTATGATACGCCCCCATGCCGATGGCTTCCAGACAACGCCCGATCCTCATGAAATCGTATACATTTAGATACACTTTGTAGGTTTGCATTTTTGTTAACTATTACAACTCACTCGCTTATTACAACTGGTTGGATTGGTTATTCAGTATCAATCTAATAACCTCCGATATTAATTGCCATGTCGCATTCGAACCTCTTGCCCGATAAACCACTAAATCCTGCACTGCGAGAATTGTATAGAGGACACTATCGGCCACATTTCAAGCCAGCGCACTCACCCCACCGCTGCCTCGATTACCAATAGCATAGCATGTCCTTCTCTATGAAGGAAACTAATCTGGAGCTGGTCAATTTGCCAATGGCCCCTAACTTCCCCATTAAGGCTAGAAGCCACTCAAATGCCTCTCGGTCCAAGTACTATTTGCTGAAAAGTTCAGCCCGATAATAAAACGCTCAAAGCGATAAGGAGTTACCCAGACATGATAGTTTTTCTAAGTATATGGTCAAAAAAAGGTCACAAAGCCCCATAAATGGAGGGAAAAGCTTGAGATTTGTTGATCTAGAAGAGGTAGCCTGGCAAATGACCTCTCCCAAAAGGCTATACAGCAAGGTGGAAAGTTAAGAGCAGAGGGTGTCCAGTAAACTGGCAAGTCTCAAGGCCTGCCAGCAAGATTTATTCAATGTAAACATGAACAATCACCGCTACAAAAATCCAACCTCTATTCGTTCGAACACAAACATTGAGAATGATTTTCGCAAAAGTACGAGGAAGTACTACAAGGGTCGTGAAAAGACAGATCTCTGCCGCAGAGACCAATAGATCCTTCCATGGGAGTAAAACTAAGAAAACATCATGTTCAACTTCAAAGAAACAAACAAATATTGCAACCAATTTCTCCCCTTCTGATTTTGTTTCACTATCAACTTTACTACAGTCTATTATAATAATGAACAAATATCAAAGGTTTCTGGTCGGAACGCTTTTTGATTAGGAGGAACAGACTCAAAAGACCAATTTGCATAATATGAAGGCCAAAGATCCGATGGGTAATACCAGGTGGAAAGGAGCCTTCACTGGAGGGTTTTAGGCAGGATATAAAAACACCTGCGGAAGTAAGGAAGGATGGGCACCTGCAACCTTTGTCAGCTCGGTTCACAAAAAATCAGAGAAACAAGAAAGGTCCATCTTCGACTACATGGACAAAGAAGATCTTGGACGTGATAGTGTGACCCAAACAATCTCAGTGGCCCCTTCCTTCCGAAACGACACCGATATCAACCTCTAGACAATCAGCAGTTAATCAATAGGATAGTCCATTCTCAAAAGGCTCAAAAAAATGCAAGCTCACATGGATGCTCCTCAGGACGAAGAAGACATGAATAAATTATTTGACCTCTATGCTCACAACGAACAAAAAGATCAAGTACATACTGGTCCCATCCTAAGAGATATACAATAACCGTACTCAATTGGCGGCAATACTGGCAATATAGAGGCTGATGACTTCATTGAAGCATATCAAGATTTTTACAGGAAAGTTATTAGAGGGCGTCAAGCAGAGGAAAGCTAACAAGATGTCCAGAAAAGGAAAGAAGAGAATCGGGTCTATTTTGACTTCACGAGACCAATGGAGCAGTAGCCTTAATGTACATCTCTTCTTATAAAGATCTCAAGGAAATTCAGGAAATCGATGACTTGCAACAGCCCAAAAAGCGCAAGAAAAACTTGATCAATTAGCTCAGCCTCAAGAAAATATATACTCCATCAACATCATTCAAATAGTTCTCTCAGCCAGATGAGCTAGACAGAGCTCCTGAAGATTACGATCCCTATGAAAGAATGAGAAACTCACACCCCCTGCCTTCCTCAGCAACAACAACAATAAAGAAGCCTCTAACGACAGAGAAGAGAAGCTAAATGCTGAAATAATAAAAATTGTCATCGAAATTTATTTCGAGTCAGAACAGCCTAGCGAATAAGTTTGTCTCCAACGACAAAAAAGTAATCGAGTTAGTGAAGTTTTTTGAGGAGGAGAAGAAAAACAAAAGGTTCAATGAATACATTGAATAAATGGAAGGAAAGAGAATATCATCTAGACTTGAGACTTTAAGCTTTGAGGAAGCAGAGAGAGAAAGGGAGTAATTTTAGCAAAAGTATAAAGAATACATCAAGTCAAAAAATAATTCAAATGCAGTTTCTTATGAAATAGATCCAACCTCTAGCAATCAAGTCAGCAGCAGAGCCCATTAAAATCTACCTGCAAGATCCAGCCAAGTTCAAAAAAATGAAACTTTCCAGATTACTCGAAAAATAGAGTCCTGGCACCCTTCAAAAAATCTCTGTAAACGGTATAAGGTATTGATGCCTTATCTCGAGTCTTCAGCTTTCAACTAAACCTCTCGTTTTTGAATTCATTAGGTTAAGCCTGTGATTGTATTTAAAATTCATATGCTGCTTAAGACAAACAAATTAGATGGAATGTCATGGTTACTCGACATTTGATCCCAACAACTCTTCAACTTTTTTGCCTTCCTTTTTTAGACTGCAAAGTAGTAATTTTGTCGACTCCTTCAACTTCCTGTAGGCCTGTTAAGCATCAGCATTGAGGCTGGTGATCGTTTTAAATGCCTACTTTTTCTGGGCAAGTCGTTCTCTAATAAGCTGAATGGATAGAATTGTACTTATGCTCGATGTGTGAGAATTGAAATGTCTTATTCGATTGATACCTTCTCCTGAGTCAGCATGTCTGCCTTTTACTCGACTGATCTCAATCTGGTCTTGGAGATGGACAGAATTTAGTTGATTTGCCTTTCTTCCTCGGCAATCGACATATGCCACTCAAATTTAATTATTAACTTCCACCGTTTAATATTTAGACTGGATTGTTTTTAGGTAGGCTGAGGTTTTTTGTTCTTAGAAGGTTATACAATCGATTGCAATCAATTTGACTTTTGTCTATCACAACATGTACTTCATAAGTTATTCATTGTCGTCTTCTCCTTCATCCTTCTTCTCTTGCTCCTTTGATTCTTGTTCTTCAGAAGCTGACTCTCTTTCACCTTCAGAACCATCCTCTCTTCTTTCCCTTTCCCTCTTCTCCTTCTTGTGCTTTTTGTGTTTTTTGTGTTTTTTATCCTTTTTGTGCTTCTTGTGAGGCTAGGAATCATACTCATTCTCCTCTTCTTTGGCTGACTACTCTTCTTGGAAAGAATTCTCGTCTTCAGGTAAATTATCGAGAGATGGTTCTTCTTCAGGTTCAGATTCCTTTGGCCTTCTCTTTTTTTCCTTCACAGGTGCACTTCCTGGAGCAGTGGCTTGTCTCGGACCTCGCTTTCGGCTTTTCTTCTCTTGAAGAATCTCTTGGTCCATTGCCTTGAGGTTTCCCCAAGCGCTATCAATTTACTATTGTCTCTTTTTGGCAATTTAAAGAGCCCTTTGACGTTTTCGCTCAAGCTATCTTTTTTCGCGAGTTTATTAATCCTCAGACTCTTCCTCCTCTTCAAGAAGCTGCATTAGACCTTTCTGACTCTCCTCTTTAGCCTTGAGAGCTGCCTGTTATCTTTCCTATCTGAGTAGTATGTTCTACTGCTCTGTTAGATCTTTGAGAGCTTTCTCAAAACTCTCCATATAGGACTTAATATAGAACTTTCTTTCCTCTCCTGCTGATTTAGCCTTGATGTAAAGATTTTTCATTCTTTCTCTCAATTCTGGACACTAAATGCTTCTGACGATGTCTGAGATTGACGCCCTGGCTAGGAAGCTATAAGTGCTGCTGCAGAAGCGAAGTTCCTTGAGCCTAATTTCCACCTCTTTCTTTTTGAAATTTCCTCGTTCATAGTATAAATGTGACTTTCTCTCCAATAGATAGGCATATTGCAGTTTGAATTTGAGGTTGGTGGGATCTCTTAATATATTGCGCTTTATCAACTCCTCAGCTTGTTGTATCTGGCTGTCAAGCAAGTAATTCAAAGCGATGAGCTCGTCACTGGCAATGAAATTATTGGTCCTGTCTCTGAAAAGTGTGAGAACAAGGATTGAGTGTTCGTGATCGTCATAGTTTAAAAGAAATAGACCCATGTTGTAAAGAATGCTGGGAATGTCTTAGACTGAGAACTGTTTGAGGGAGTTGAAAAATTCCAAACCTTGAGTTTTGGTGAATTTTTTATCCACAAGGCAGATGATGCACAGCAACATGTACCCAAAAGTGGCGGCAGGATCTTCTTTGCAAAATTTGTAGCAGAATTATCTGCTTGGCCTGAGGAACTCCTTAAGAGCATTCATCTCCACTCCTTTCCGCATTATACCTTCATAGTTGATGCACAGTTCCAGAAGAGTAGAGTAAACGTCTTTGCTCTTCCCCAACTGCTTAATAGATTATTTTGCCTCGCTGCTGTTTCCGGCTATGTGCTGGAGATAGGCTCGAGCGGTTATGAACCTTTCCGGTCTGATTGTTCTCCTGAAAGGCTCCACATTTTACTCAGTCTCTCTGATGACCTCGTTCATGCGATTGTAGTTACCCAGCTGCAACCAAACATAGGCCAGTCTCAGTGCACCATCAAGGTAGAAACCATTTTCTTGTAGCATATCTTCATATGTTTTCTTGGCACTTTCCCAGCATCCTCTTCGTTAGTGGCAGACTCCCATGTTGAATCGAACAATCAATTCAACTCCTTTCAAACGGATTTATTATTCCTAGTTGGCAGGCTTGGAGCTCTTGAGAAGTTGGAGGCATCTGTTGAGCTTTTTCAGACAAAGGTCAGATTCTTAGTTTTCCAGGTGCAAGACAGAAATGTTATTGAGCAATTCAGGTCTTGGCTCATTTCCAAGGGTCATCTGAATTTTCTCGGCTTCCTCTAGCAACCTCAGTGCTTTCAATTTATTGTTCTCCACCAGCAAGTTGGCATACTCTATTTTCGATTCAAAATCAAGCCTGTTGAATTTCAGAGCTTCAGAATAGTACTCCTCAGGTGCTCTGTCTTCCTTGACCCTAGGAACTTTTGATTTGAGATAACCGAGTAGTCGATAGCTGTCATTTAGAGCCCTCGCATCATGCTTGTTAGCTGTACGATGACAGTCTTCCAGCAATTTAATTGCTTCTGTGTAATTTTGAGTGATGGGATTGGTGTAACAGTAAGCTAGGTAGAGGTCATTGTGAATGAGACCTTTTCCTACTGCTAGTGAGTAAGACTTGATGGCTTCTGGATAGTTGCCTCTGATGTGGTTAGTTTGTCCTAACATATTGTTGAACCTGTTCTTCATCTCTTCGTAGTCATTCCTGCCCTGCTCTTATGCACCTTTACCCACTCTCGACATTCGCTTCTCCAGAGACTCAATTCCCAACTGGCACAACTTCTCGCACTTTCCGAGTTCCTTCCTCAGCAAGAAGTGCTCAGCCAGATGCAGAAGCACCAAAGGATGTCTCTTGTCAACAGCATAAGCCTTGTTGAGATACTAGAAATATCCACGAGGATCCTCCTCTCTGTCGTAAACTGTCGCGATGCCGATTAGTGCTTCTACGCAGTTGGGCTCAAGTTGAAGCAAACGCTGGAAACAAGCCCTAGCCATTTCGTACTTTCCCAGATAGAAGAAAGAATAGGCCATTCCCAGTCTACCTTTTGGAGGGAGTTGCTTAGCAGTTGCCAGAATTTTCTTGTATAGCTATAAAGATCGACCGTAGTTTTTGCGGATGAAGTGAATCTGTGCCAATACCAGCATCACTGTCACCAGCAGATGTTTACCTTCTCCTGTTTGTTTGATCTCTTAGTATATTCTAGTCACCAAGTTAAGAGCTTTAGTTGTCTCTCCTCCGTACAGATGTAGAAGGGCTCTGTTGAGAAAAATGGACTTGTCGACTGTCATTCTCACCTTTTATCCAGAACTTAGGTATTTCTTGGCCTCTCCAAGCAGCCGTTCTCTTTCCTTCTCATTCTCCTCCTTTGCAGCCTTCGACAAAAGAAGACCTGTAAGATAATTGTAAATGTTGATCTTATGCTCCTGATGGTTGAAGTCGTTGTAGGCTGCTTTTGGGAGCTCCTGGCGTTCCAGGTGAGAAAGGAAATGTAAAGCCAAGTCGGAACTGTTCTTGAATATTGCAGTCTGGATAGAGAAGGAGGTACTGCGGCTATGATGAGTTTAGGAAGTGGGAAGGTTCGTGCTGAGCAATACCCCTCGAATTCGAGTAACTGGTCCTGAGTGAGGGATGATGACTGTCCATCTAGAATGCGCTCAAATACCTCCTCCATTTATATATATCTGCTTTGAACTCAAATCAGCAATCTTTTCATTTTAATCCAAAAAACAACCTCCTTCCTTCTCATCTCAACTGACTCTATAATTTTGCCTTATTTCTAACTATTTTTTATGCTATAACTTTCTTATACTCCTCCCTTCAGAAGTAATCATAATATTTTGCATATGGAGATCGGATTGGAAAAGTGGTAGTATTTGCAGGAAAAATTGAGTAAATTAAAGTGCTCTCAAGGATGCCAAAACAGTGCTAATTACATCGTTTTCGAGACAGGGCTGCTGTGCACCATCTGCTTGTCTAAACTGGGTGACTTGCCATCTAACCAACTTGCATCGCTGGAAGATTTATCGAAAATCATCGCAGAACTAACAGATAACTACGAGCAGAGTAACAAACAAGGGACCAATTTGCTGCCCTTGAAAGCCGAAATTGAGTCAAATTCGAAGGTCGTCAAATCTCTGAGAGATAGTCTGACAATTGACGTCAAGGCAATCAACTCCAAAGCTGCAGAGAAAGTAAGCAGCACTCATCTAAACTGCCTGTCTGAGTCGAGGAATCCATCACTTGATAACTTTTTTGAACCTGACATCACAGCTTCTGTACTTGCCAGACAATCAGATCTTTTCCTGGCCAACCTATAAAACGTGAGAGTGCTGGAGCACCAAAATGGATAGGTCGACTATGAGTTCAACTCTGGGAAGGAAAAAGGAGAAAAGGCCAAGAAGGAAGCAGTAAATTAGTTGAGATGGTTGGAGGACAAGGTGTAGGATGGACAGTAGAGGCTCAAAGGGATTATGGCATCCTTTAGGAAAAACATCAAAAAATGATGATCTGATCATTAATTTCTCATCTTTCCTCTAGTAACAACTGAATAATTTGTGTATGGTTATAGTTCATAATAATAGTGTCAGCATAATAACAGATGAGCTGGTGCAATTGCTTCGACAATGAGCAAGTAGATGAGGTTTACCGCAACGATAAAACACGAGTCAGTCATCTCGCCAGCACTGCTCCTCCTATGACCCAATCTCAGCCTAACTTGCATCTCAGACAACAAAAAATATAAGCTGCCAAAGTACGCAACCGACAGCTGAAAGTAGAACTTAGTGAGAAGAGGAAGAGATTGTGGGAGAAAGCGGATTATCTGGAACGAAGATCATAGCAGCTAAGAACCAATTACAGCATGCAACAGTCGCATTTGGATCTGCTGGTAATCTAAATCGACCGGCATTTCTCTTGATATCGGTAGACATCATACCCTACAACATATCAACTGATCACACTCTAAGACTGACCCTTCTCAGCTGCTAAAACACCTTAGACTCTACCAAAATTGCAAAATTGGCTCACTTGATGCTTACTGAGGTAAACAGACTAAACAAATCAGTAGTGCTCACATTCCACCTGGCATGGTGACCGAAGCGATACCTGCAGGAGGCTGTCCGTATTCCTGCATCTCCTCGAATAATTGCATTAATTTATCTTTGTTTTCAGGGTCTTTGTCCAGAATGTTGATGATTTAATCGATGATCTTGTACTGCTGTTTGAACCTGTCCATATCCTTGACCTCGACTTTGTTCTCGGTTTTTTCCTTTTCGAAGAATGAGTTGTAGTTGTCCCGACATTCGACCAGAGGAGCATAGAGGAGCTCTTTATTCATGAAGCATTCCAAAAGTTTGCCAGCAATAGCCTCGATGTTGGTATCGTTTCCACCTTCGAACATACCCTTCAGTTACTCGCCCTCTTTCTGTATCACAAAATAAGTACTCCTTCAACGCCTAGTGTCTAGGTCAGACCTTTCAGCAATCCAGTTAATGATCCTGTCAGATCGTCCATATTTTAATCCGCATCGAATTGCATATTTTTCATCTAGTTCATGAATTGCTCATAGTTCGCCTGGATTTTTGCTGCTATCTAAGGGTCTTCTTCTCCTTTATCGGCCTAGTCGGTGAGATTGAGAGGAGTCTCATTGTTGAACTATTCAAAAGCCTTGTCGAGTTAGTGCTCTTCGGGAGTTTGTTCTGGTTTTTTGCCGTCCATCAACAATATAATTACATCATCGGCTCACTTAAGCATATAATTAAATGTCGTAGGGAGAGAGCACAGATAAATCTCAGGAATTAGCTCAAAGGAGAAGATAAAAAGTGCTGGCTAGAGCCACCGCCTAAGATCAGGTTGAGTAGGAATACTAAAAAGGAAAAACTTCAATTTTCTAGCGTTATCGCAATCTCAAGCAAAGAGAGAAGCATACAGTAATGTTGAATATATTCAGGAAATTCTGTTAAACAGCAGCAAGGCAGGAGGACTCCCTGTCTACCTCATTTCGCACCTCCTCTCGCCTACTCTTGTTTTCCTATCAACCCTTCTGATGCTCATCGTGGCCTCCATCCGACTGAGCACAGTCGAAGGAAACAATGAAAAGAAAGGTGGAGATTTTGCCTATTTGGGGAATATGGGACAGTGGCTCGATAAGTTCCACTACATATAAAAAGGAATGATAATTCTTAAGGTCACAGCTAACTTTGTACTTTCCTATTTACTGGGAGCTGTTCTAGTGACTGCTCTAACTAAATCTGCTGACTAGTTGGGTCTCCTTGATCTCTGATCAAATGCTAATGCTAATCCCTATCTTTTATGAGCTATGAAATATTATGCACTGAGTCCTGTTAGATAGGAAGCCTTCTTTCATTAGTCGATTGAGCCATATAATTAAAGATGCAGGATTATTTTACCGCCAAATTGCTCCATCTCGAAGACACCACCTTGATTGCTGCCACGCCCAACTCACGCCCTCTACTTGCCACCCTCGGAATCGACAGCCTCCTTCACACTATCGACCCTCTCACTCAAGTCGAGCAATCATACAACATTCCTCCTGATATAACACCCACCTCCCTCGCTCTGGCCCCAGATCACTCACATTGCCTCATTAGTACTTCTTTCTTCACTCAGCTCATCAATAGTCTTTGTTCCAGTTTGTCTTTTAGACTCAGTAATGCACTCCTCTCATGTAAAATACCAAAGTAGGTTAATTGACCTCAGTCCAGTACAGCCCATCCGGTAGTTTTGTCATTGTTGGTACTGAAGAAGGCAAACCAATCATTTTGGAACCCAGGACAGGCAGAAAGGAAAAATGCAGACCTGGACATTCTCAATCCACAATTCAAGTTCTTGTCTCTCCTGATAGTGATTTTGTCGCTTCTATCGGTATGGACACACAAGCTCTAATTTACAGGCTGTCTGCAGTGGAAGAACCTCAGGAAGTAGCTCGTTTCAGCATCACCAGAAAATAAGAAACATGCAAACGTATCTTTGGCAGTTTCCACCCGATGAGACCAGTCCTCTATTTGCCAGGTGAAAATGTTCTCCAAAGAATTTAGATGCTGGACGGTCGATGGGAGCTCATCAGATCTGAAATGATCTCCCACTAAAATTTGATCCTATTGGCTCAAGCTGTAAAAGAAAATGCTGTTGTCACCAGCAGCGAAACAGAAGTTTGTTTGTGGAACTGTCGTACTCAGTAAAAATTATTCGAAATTGAGCAATTCAGTCTCAATAGAACGATTGCCCTTGTAGACACTTTTTATGGCTCTAAGGATGATGGTAGTCTCTACCGCTTCAAAAGATAAATTCGTGACCAGCAAGAGCCCATGGACATTGAGCACGCCTAGTAGGAGGATCACATCGTATTTGAAGATGCAGGAGAGTAGGAGTAAGATAAAGAAGAACTGTCTGAGCGTAGTCTTGCTCCAGTCCATCCTAAGAAATCCAAAGCTGATAAACTCATAACATGTCTTCCTCAGGGGCCTCTGACATCAGCTACCAATCTTTTTGAGGGTCAGTGCTTCCTCTTTGTTAGCCAACACGGTCATGTCATCAACAAACTAGATGCCAATGAAGAAACCACCCTTGAGGCTGAATTCGGGCTCTAAAATTCTAAGAAAATCATCATCACAAGAAACAAAGCTCTCTTATTTTTCGATATCAACCCAGCCTGTCTGCTCTATGCCAGTTAAACTGAATTGGGATTGATGATGGCTCCTGGCATTGATGGACACAACTGGCAAATTCCTTGTCAAGGTGTTAAAGCTGTAGCTTTGGGAACCAACTGGCTAGCAGTGGCTACTGAAGATGCTGTCAAAGTTCTGGACTATGCCTGTAATGAAATCAGAAGTATCTCTTTTGACAGGTAGATCATAGCCTTGAGAGCCCATTAAAATTTGTTGGCAATTGTCTATCATGAGAGTGTGCCAATGTGGGGAGCCCAACAATTGGCTATGCAACTGGTGGTTATCAACTCATTTTCGGCTCAGTTCCTTCCAGCTGTTCCTGTCCCAATCAGACCTGGTTTTATCCTCAGATCACTCCACTTCTCCTCAGAAGGCATGCTCATATCCCAAGATACTTCTGGCACGCTTCGAGCCTTTAGCCTTGAAAGAGCAGACTGGACTACAATTGCTCCTGAGGGTTTATAGGATAGTCGTAAAGCTTGGATCATTGGAATTCGCAATCATCAGCTTCTTTACTGGAAAACCAGCTCAGAAGACCCAGAACCGACCGTTTCTCCGAGATTCGATGTTGAGGTAGCTAAAATTTACATTCCAACGATCGGCAGCTATCCTGAGAATATTCAAGATGTATATGAAAGATTGCTGTGGAACAGATTTTTGTTGGATCATGAAAAAGCTAGAGCTAGACTCTGGGGAAAACTAAAATTGAGCAGGCTCGATAAAAGTGTCTATTGGGATCAAGTTTCAAGCATCATGGGCGAGAAAGAGGTAGCAGTAAAGCAAGCTGAACTTGACTAGAGGTTCATCAGTGTTATCAGCAGTTATCTCAAGATAGAAGATGTCCAACGTGCACTCTGGCTGATAAAGACCTCTCTAAGAACGACGGATGCCATCAGCCGATCGATGTAGTTACTGGACTACTATAACAAAAGACCTCAGTCTATTCTGATATAGGAGTATTGCACAGAAAAGCAAAAAGAGCAGGACTATGAGCAGATGCAAATATTTGAGTTCGTCAAAATGAGAGAGCAGGCCGAGAAGACAATCAAACCTTCCACCAACGATATCATGAAGAAGCCCAGCAAAAAAATGACAGAACAGATTCCTTCCTTTTCTCAAAGCGTAGCTATTAATTTACTCAGCTCAGCCAGGACATGAGTATAAAATTGTCAACTTCTCAGGCGTCAGTGTAGTCGAAAGTATCAGTGGAGTTGGGAACACAACAGCCATAATTTGATAATCCTTTCCTGAAGACAAAATCCACAAATGAATCTTTTGAAGCCAAGAAGAAGGAAATTTCTGACCATGTTGAGAAGTACGGAATCAGGAAGAAAGCTGACGAGAAGGGTGGGCGCAGGAAGATTTGATAGTCTTAACTAATTATGAGGCATTCAGGATGCCCCCTATATAATTTTGGTACAATTGAAATCGCTGAATTTGATCTTCTGCATTCTCATTGCTGCTTATTAATAAAGAGTTGGTAACAATTAGATGTAAAGTTGATCACTCAAGACCCGCAAGCCAAGCATTCCTCGTCTTCAGGGGCTCCTGGTCTCCTCATCGGACAAGCCTTCACATTGTCTTCAGATTTTTCAGGAGTTGATTCGTTACCCTTGAATTTCTTTTCTACCTAATCCTCCTCCAAATAGTTCTCCCTTCTCACACTCCTCTCTCCCTCCTTATCTTTTTCTATGATTTACCCAGCATTGACCAGTAATTGTTCGACCTCAACTGTAAATTTGATAGGATCAGCAGCTGGTCTGCTTCTGAGGTAATACATTCCAGTCTTGAGTCCTTTCTCCCAGGCGTAGAAGTGAACTGAGCACATTTTTGAGTAAGAAGGCTCAGCAAGATGGATATTAAGGGATTGAGATTGATCAATGAAGGGACTCCTTCCCAGTGCCAAGTTGATTATTTCTTTTTGACTGATTTCCCAGACTGTCTTGAAGACTTCCTTTCCTTCTTGAGGAATTTAATCTATTTTCTGAACTGATCCGTTCTCAGCAATCAGTTTGTTTCTGACCTCAGGTGTCCACAGTTGCTGCATAACAATATATTTACCTTTTAAATTAGATAGTCAACTAAGTTCTTGTTTACACAGACGAACTCGCCAGCCAAAACTCGGCGAGTGTAAACGTTTGCTGTGAAGGGCTCAAAGGTTTAGTTGTTTCCTAGGATCTGACTAGTCGAGGCTGTGGGCATGGGAGCCACAAGAAGGCTGTTTCTGATTCCATGCTTAGCCATGTCTGCCTTGACTTGAGCCCAATCCAATCCGCAAGCTTAAGGAGTATGGTTCCACATATCAAATTGAAGAATGCCTTTTGAGGTAGGAGAACCTTCATAACTAGGGAAAGGTCCCTCCTTGGCTGCCAATTCAATAGACTGGGTGACTGCACCGTAGTAGATGGCCTCAAAGATCTGCTCGTTGAGCTTGGCTGCCCCTGGGCTCTCAAAACCGATATGCAATTGCTGGAAGACATCAGCCAATCCTTGTACTCCGATTCCGATGGGTCTATGTCTCATGTTAGAATTTCTAGCTTGCTCAACGGGGTAATAGTTGAGATCTATAATTCTGTTGAGATTGCGGGTGCAAACCTTGGCAATCTTGATGAGCCCCTGAATGTCGAAGGTCTTGGTTTATTTGTTGACAAAAGCAGGGAGAGAAATTGAAGCCAAATTGCAGACGGCCACCTCATCTTTGGATGTATACTCGATGATTTCAGTGCAGAGATTGCTGGATTTGATTGTTCCAAGATGCTGCTGGTTGGATTTTCTGTTGCAGTGATCCTTGTACAACATGTAGGGAGTACCAGTCTCGATCTGAGCATCGACAATAGCCTGCCACAACTCTCTTGCCTTGAATGTTTTTCTTCCTCTCTTTTCCTACTCATATCGAGTATAGAGCTCCTCGAATTATTGTCCCCAGACATCAGGTAGACCTGGGCACTCATTAGGACAGAAGAGGGTCCATTCTAGATTGTTGATGACTCTCTTCATGAACAGATCGGGAATCCACAGTCCGTAGAAAAGATCTCTCGCTCTATTTTATTCTTTGCCAGTGTTTTTCTTGAGTTCTAGGAAGTCGAAGATGTCGGCATGCCAGGGCTCAAGATACATGGCGAATGATCCCTTTCTCTTCCCTCCACCTTGATCAACGTATCTGGCAGTGTCGTTGTATACTCTCAACATGGGAACAATACCATTTGATGAGCCGTTTGTGCCTCTGATGTAACTGTCTCTCGCTCTGATATTTGAAATGGATACTCCAATTCCTCCAGCTGACTTTGATATTTTGGCACATTGAGTCAGAGTATCATAGATGCCGTTAATGGAATCTTCGGCCATGGTGAGCAAGAAGCAACTACTCATTTGACTGTTGGGCAGACCAGCATTGAAGAGAGTAGGAGTGGCATGTGTAAAGCACTTCCTGCTCATCAGGTCGTAGGTCTCGATAGCTGAAGCGATATCCTATCTGTGGATGCTGACAGCCACTCTCATGATCATGTGCTGGGGTCGTTCCACAATTTTTCCCTCCACTCTAAGCAAGTAACTTCTCTCTAGTGTTTTGAATCCGAAGTAGTCATAATTGAAATCTCTTGTGAAATCGATAGCCTTGTCTAACTCTTCAGCATTTTTCTGGATGATGTCATAAACTGCCGAATCGAGAAGTGGAGCAGGTCTCTTGCATCTGTCTTTGCAGTTGAAGAGAGTGTTTGCCACATCCTTGATAGATGTACTCGTCTGCTTCCTCAAATTGTCAATGGCAATTCTGGCGGCGAGAATGCTGTAATGAGGATGGACCATATTCTACATCGAATATGACTTACCATGTAGGCACAGGTCTCGGCTGATAGATTGTCCAACTCAATGGTAGTGATCTTGTCATGAACTCCTTGTTTGACCTTCTCGACCACCAGATCGAGATTGACGTACTATAGATTGAGCCCAAAACACAGGCCTTGGATTCTTTTGCGGACTATGGCAATATCGAGAGGCTAGAGGGTGCCATCTCTCACCACAACCCTCAACTGCTGCTCTTCCTTACTTTCCTTCATCTAATATTATGATCTTATCACACTACCCGCACAAATAACTAACGCCCGCCTAACTCCATATGTGGCCCATCATCCATCAGCCCTGTTCCCACAAGCCACCTCCTCATCAGCTGTCTCCAGACTCAAATGGGGAGCTGTGATGCTTGACTAGAAGAAGGAAGTGATAGGCGCGTATTTTAGTCGTTCAAATTTAAATGGCAAATACAAATAAAACTATCGGCTTGCTATCACCACCTTCAAGACATTCACGTATAAGAAGCGAGGACTACACAATGAAGAGAACACACATATGACAAAGACATAATATTTTTGATTCAATTGATCAGAGCAGCATGTTTTCATCAAAAGCAGTAGTCGATTTTGACAACTGCTTGAAGTTATCTCATTATTAGCTTCTTTTCTATTGGAATTTATTGATCTTGCTGTTCCTATTATAGCTTGTGACATTTATAGCATTTTTACAGCCTATCGCTGAAATAATGATGCAGACGATGTCATACGAATAACCCTCAGATTCTCTAGTCAGCATCTATCTCCGCAACTCTAAACGCTAAGCCAAGCTCATCTCAGTAGTCTCTCCTATCTCACCTGCTGATCTCCTCGTCATCGCTTCGAACTGCTTCCATCTCCCCGAAAACGCAGTTGCTCTCTTCTACAACGGTTTCAGAATCGATAAACATAACTGCCCCATCATTTTAGCAGAAAGGAGCATCGTTCATATTGTTGACAAACGAGCAGTAGAACTGCCAGAGCTGATCGTATCCTTTAGACCCCATTGGAACGCTCCCACACATAAACTGGCA
>Ga0100402_1002825_pt1 | contig 19278 bp, 18 predicted proteins | sample CryGeyme20150102_FD_80419 | JGI IMG/M metagenome (GOLD analysis project Ga0100402, IMG submission 80419) | Groundwater microbial communities from Crystal Geyser aquifers in Utah, USA - Crystal Geyser metaG 2015-0102 | ecosystem: Environmental > Aquatic > Deep subsurface > Groundwater | place...
AATCGGATGTCGATTTTCAGTTGAAGTCGCACTTTTTTCGATTAAATCTAAGTGTTCGTAATCTCCCTGTAAAACCTGAGCTTTTGTTTCAGGCTCTAATTCAAACCAATCATCTAAAATAGCTGAATAAATAGAGCGGTAATCCATATTGTAAATCGGGTCACCTGAATTATCTAGATCTGTCAAATTTGCGTGTTCGCCATAAATTCCGCCCTTAACTGGTCCAAAAACCATTACAGGAGCCGAAGATCCATGATCCGTTCCTTGTGATCCATTTTCATTTAAGGTTCTTCCAAACTCAGAAAATGTCATGGTTAATGCTTTTTTGTCTAATTCATCTTGTGCTAAATCAGCATAAAAAGCTTGAATTGAAGCGGCAACATCATTCAAATTATTTGCATGACTTCCTTCTGCCCCACCTTGATTATTATGGGAATCGAATCCGCCACGACTTACTACATATACTTTTGTTGGAAGTCCGCCACGAATTAATTTCGCGACAATGGCCAAACTATTTGCCAAACTTGAATCCGGATATTCTCCAAGATTTTGAGCCGAATCTGCTGCTGTCTGAATCGATTCTAAATATTTAAACGAAGCGTTCGCAATTTTTCGAGTGTAAGCTAAAGAACGACCAAAATTGGTTTCGGGAACAGCTTGTTCATCATAAAAACCACCTCGATCTAAGAATTGGCTAAATTGAGCAGCGCCACCAAAAGTCACTCCAAGATTGCCAAATTCACTTTGAAATAAAGACGCAGGACCACCAATACGAACTCCTAATGGGAATTCTGGAGGATTTTGAATAAAATCAGGATTGTCTTCAACTAAAAAACGACCTGCCCAACCACTTGTAATCGTTTGATTGGAATCACTTCCTGAAACCCAAATATCTGTTGAACGACCATGCGAACGATCTTGATCATGATAACCAACATTGTTCACCACACTCATTTTTCCTGCGCCCCACAAGGATTCTAGAGGCGACATGGCCGGATGCATTCCAATATCATCACTCAACAAAATAGATTCTTGTTTTTTGATAGCAATCGTTGGACGCTTTTGATAATAAATATCGTTTGTGACCGGAATTATGGTGTTTAATCCGTCGTTTCCGCCTCCTAATTGAAGTAAAATTAAAATCTTATCGTTATTTGCTGCGCTTAATCGATTCAAAAACTTACTGCGCTTCATAGCTTGAACTGGAACGGAATCGAGTAGTAATCCCGAACCTAAACTTCCCCAAAAAAGCGTTTGAAGAAAACTTTTTCGAGTCCAATCTTTATGATCACTTTCGTGAGCAGCGCCATCTTCTAATTGAAAACCTTTACGCTTAGAAGTCTGATTCTTTTTATCTGAATGTTGATGATGTGTACACATTTCTAATCTTTCCCTCTTAAACTAAACATGTTGATAGCTTGGTAATTGAATCAAATACGAGATATACGCTTGTAACTGAACCAAAAAAGTGGTGGGATAATAACGAGTTCCACCAGCTGCAGTTTCTGAGCGCCATTCATACCAAGGCACAGGACCTAACAATATTTTAGTCAAGTTTATCTCTTGAATCGATTTACCCGTTAAGTTTGGTTTGAAATCTGGATTTCCAGCAAAATCTTCATCTGTTTCCTGAACATCTGTTAACTCCAAAGGAACGGCTAAAATATGTTCTGCCAAAGCTTTTGCTACAGAAAACGGATCATCAGGATCGGTCATTTTCTCAATTAAGCGAATTGGATTGTATTCTGATCCCGATTCATTTCTTCCGTATAAAATTTCGGTAAGATTATTCCAACGTGATGGTAACAGATTGGTATTTAACCAAGCGTAATGTCCTGGAATTCCATCTGATTTTGGAGGATTATAGCCATCCCAACCAAAAACAGTATCAGGACGCAATAATTCTTCGTTTAGGGCTTGCATTCTGAGACGAATATACTCTTGTAACTGAGCACCGGGCTCAATTTCAAAATGACGAAGAAAACCGAAAAACACTTCTGTTGGACTTTTAATCCGCGCTCCCATGAATCGTTCTTCATAAAAATGAGCACTCGCAAATAATTTGTTTAAGACATCAGCTATTGAAAAATTAACTGAAATCATATAATCGGCTAATGCTTGAATAAATACTTGATCAGGCTCAGCAGAAACGAAGAAAACATAGAGTTTTAGAGAAATAAACCAAGCGATTTTGTCGCTTTTTTCTGCGAACAATAAATCAACTAATGAATCTAAATTGTAATTCCCTGATTTACCGAAAACTGTTTTTGTGCCATCATCAAAATGAGTATTATCGAAAAAGCCTGCTAAAGTCGTATTATTTACGCGCCAACCGGTTACAGAGCGAGCAACTTGAGCAATATCTTGTTCGGTATAGTTTGTATTTCCATTTTTATCTGCTCTTCCTAATGTGAATAATTCTAATAATTCACGCGCAAAATCTTCGTTTGGAGATGATTTGGTGTTGTTGTAATTATTCAAATAGTACAACATGGCTGAGTTTTTTGCCATGCTATGAACAAATGGTTTATACTCGCCAAGCGCTCCTGTATGCAATAATTTCACGTATTTATAAACATGATTCACATACGAACTAGGCGCTTTTACTGGCAAATCGTTCATGTTGTTATAAGAAACAGCAAATAAATTTGACCAAAAAAGAATCATTCGTTCTAATAATCCGCCTGAATAAAAACGACTCATTAAACGAAATTGAACATCATATAAATGATCAATATTTCCTGAATTTCCTTTTGTGAACCAAGTTGGGTCGGAAGGTAAAATGGTAGTTTTTGCGGTTTCCAAAATTGCTGAAACGGCGGCTTGGGCCGAACCGCGAAGGCGAGCACTATTTACATCAGCAACAGTATTTCCAAAATGAGTTCGTCGAACTAAATGAGCAGCATGTTGCTTAGTCCATGTTCCGGAATAAGGCAATAAAACATCAGAATCTGCGGGCATAAGGTTGATTTAAGGATTGCAGAGAAGAAAAATCTCAAAACGATGTAAGAATATACACTTTTTATGTTGATGAGAACTGTGCGATATGCCAAAAGTTTCTATTTGAATAGGTAGAATACGCTTTAAATTCCTTGAGAACTCATTCTGTTTAGTTTGTTAGTTTGTACTAGACAACATTAGTTCGGGATAAGAAAGAAATATAAAAGCTTGTATAAAAAAATTTAGTCATTCTGGGCTTGACCCAGAATCTTCGCCTAGTGAAGTAAGAACTAAATGCTCTACTAAAGGCAAAACGATGTGCTAGACAGAGATCCAGAATCAAGTTCAGGAGGACATAGTCTCTTCCATCATTTCGCTTCGTAGCACTTTGAGAGTGTAAACTGAATGATTTCTATGGTTTATTTCTAATGGATGCTAAAAATATTGCCACAATTATTATCTCCAAATCAGGTTAATTAGGTGCACATTCTAAACATGCACCCTATTAATCAAATTTCGATTTTTTTGCCGGATTCCAGTACTCGATAATACAAATCTCCATCAATCAATAATCCTTCAGAAACAGGTGTTGGCCAAGTTGATTGATAATCTTTATCATGAACAACATCAATTCCGATAACTTTTCCGTTAAATCTACGCTTTACTTTGGACTGAATGGTATGACCTACAACAATGGATTTAGCACCGAATTTATCAAGTACAGAATCGATTGCAACCTGACTAATATCATCATTAAAATATCCGCGATACCAAGATATACCATCATGTGTTGAAATAACAAATTCTTCCAAGGTTTTTATTGGCTTGGGGAAATAGGAAGTGTAATAATTTTTTCTCGAAAGCTGATTTATCTCTGTCGGCGTTGTATTGTATTTCTTAATATCTGGATGGATTCCGCCATGCACAAAAATGGTCCCGTTTATGATTTCCATTGAGTTTTTACTTGTCATCCAACGCCCAAGAAAAGATGTAGAATCGTATAATTCGTGTTGTATCTTTCCCAATATTGCTGAAATTCCATAATACTTTGGCGATGCTGATTCAAATTTTCCTTGAAAATTCTTCAATTCATGATTACCAATAATGTAATGAACCGATCCACCTTGTTTTTTTGCATCTTGTTCAAGCTTATAAATAAACCATAAAACTTGAGTTACAGAATTTCCTCGATCGACAAAATCTCCCACAAAAACCAAATGGCCTGAACCAAAAGTCCAATTTAGTTTTTCATCAACAACTTTATTGTTAACTAAAAAATCTCGTAATGCTTTGTAACCACCTTCAATATCTGAAATTGCTAATATGGCGTTATTATCAGAATATTCTGAGGCTGGAATTTCAAATTCAGATTTTATTTCAAATCTAAAATAAGTTGAATCTAAGGGGAAAAAGCAGGTTTTTGTAATGACTGAGTCTATTGGAAAAACTTCCGATTCAAGAAAAAATCCATCTTTTTTATTTCCTCTAACATAATTTAGATTTAACAAACTGTCATTTTGATAGAATACATAAGGACCATCTTTATTAAGATCATACATTTTGGGGTGTTGGTTATAATGAACTACCGCACCGAGATAAAAACCAGCGCAGCAGCTCATAAGGCCTAAAAACAGTAGTGTAAATCCGATATGTTTGAAATAAATGAGTATTCTCTTTTTCATAATTTTTTATGCTTTGTTGTTTTTGTGTGAATGAAAAAGTAGAATCGATCTTCTCTTGTTTCAATAAATTGGGCTACAAACAAGGAATTGAGGGATGAAAAGTCGTTTTCAGCTAAGAATGACGTTTATCATGTGAAGATAGATTTTGACCCCTTAAAAGAAGGTGTTTATCACCATAAGTATCAGATGAACTGTATTCTTTTTAGATTCAACTATGTTTAAAAAAATAACTTCAAATCAGTGGCTGGCAATTAAACTCGTTATGGTTGCTACAGCCTTTATTCCAATAATCATAACTTTTATCCAAATGATAGTCACTGGTGAAGATTCGGTGATTTTCTTAGATGGGTTTAATCCAACACTCGCTCTCTTAATTTTTGTTTATTATATATTTTTGATTGTTCTGATGCTGGGAATGGGCTTAGTCTGGATAATCAAACAAATCAGTTCCATCCTGAAAATGAAGGAAGAACAACGCAAAACGGAGTTATTGCATCTGAAGGGACAAGTAAATCCGCATTTCTTTTTTAATATGCTGAATAACCTTTATGGATTGGTTCCCATTGATCCAGATAAAGCTCAGGAGCTCATTTTAAAGCTTTCTGATTTAATGAGATATAGTATTTATGAAGGGATGAAAGAAGAGGTCACACTGACAGATGAAGTGGCGTATCTGAAAAACTATATTGAACTTCATAAACTCCGGTATCACAAAAAAATTGATATTGAATTTGAAGAAAATGTAAAGGAAAACCATCGTATAATGCCCTTGCTGTTTATCATATTGCTGGAAAATGCATTTAAACATGGCGTTGAAAACCTCAGAGAACATGCGTTTGTGCGTGTAAAAATAATCAGTGACAAAACCCGAATTTTCTTCACTGTAGAGAATAATTTTGATACATCTATTAAACAAGAGGAAACAGGCTTGGGTCTGAAAAATTTGAAACGCACACTGGAATTGGTCTATCCCAAGAAACACAAACTAATCACATTGGTAAATGAGAATGTGTATAAAACCGAATTAATTCTGGGGCTGCTATGATTAATTATCTCATTATTGATGATGAATACATTGCCCACGAAATCATTAAAAAATATTGTGAACTATTGCCCAATTTTCAGCTAGCAAAAAGTTGCTTTGATGCCTTTGAAGCGTTTGATTATTTGAGTAAAAAAAAGGTTGATTTAATTTTTTTGGACCTGAATCTGCCAAAATTGAAGGGTTTTGAGTTTTTAAAAACGCTAGCTTCACCGCCGAAAATTATTGTCACTACCGCTTATCAGGAGTTTGCACTTGAAGGTTACGAACTTAACGTTACTGATTATCTTTTAAAGCCGTTTGGGTTTGATCGTTTTTTGAAAGCGATCAATAAAACATTTACTGTTCCGGAAACCCCAAAGACGAATCTAAGTGTTGAAAATCCAGTCACCAATCAGATTTTTCTCAAAACAGACAAAAAGTACATTCAGCTCGATCTTGACTCTGTTTTATACCTGGAAGCATCGGGGAATTACACCAAAATAGTTTCAAAAGATGAAACATTAAGCATTCGCGAAAAAATTTCAACCATTTATGAGTCGTTAGATAAGCAGCAATTTCTGCAAATTCATAAATCATTTGTTGTAGCCATTAAGCAGATAAAAAGTATTGAAGGCAATCAGATTTTTGTTTCCGATCATGTGATCCCAATCGGAAAGCTTTATAAGAACAATGTGCTTCAATTATTGAAATAAATTGGGTTAGAGATGGTTTAGTTCACATTTTCATTCACTTAGCGAAATCCATTTCTTCACCAAATAATTACCTGAACTCTGTTATCGTTCATTAGCAGAAAAGGAATAAAATGATGCCCTTTAAGATTGGATTCACCGCCATTTGCCACAAATTGTGATGCTCCTGTATCCAAAGTAAATAACCACTTTTTCAAAGTCTTATCAAACAATCGAACTGTTTGCGAATCATCTGTCAATAATGAGATATATCTGTCCTTATAAATTGCTGCATAATCAATAAGTGAATCTGGAAGGGAAACAATTGAACTTAATTTTTCTTTACTTCCATCTTCGTTTCTTACAAAGAATTCCTTTTCCCCGGTATTAAAGTCATAAGTATAGAGAACAAATTGCTTTCCAATAGGCATTAAAACAGGGTTGCCATCTGTTGATTTAAACAAATCACCAGCAATCGGTTCTAATTGTTTATTCAACAATAAATAATGATCTGAGGAAGCTTTAATAATCAACCAGTCACTTGTAATAGCCAAACTAGAACTAAAATATATTGGCTGATTGTTTACTAATTGTCTGATTTTCACATCTAATTCACCTGAATCGTTTAGAATTCCAAACAAAACTTCTCTTTTAACAAATACATATTTCGTTTCTGTACTTAAGGAATCTGAACTGATTCGGTATTCATCAGCATTTAGAAGAACATAATACTCATCATTAGATTTTATTTTAATGTCTGTTAGAGTGGTATCAAAATAAGTTGTGCTATTCGTAAAACTGGATTGAAATGTATAAATGTTTTTAGGAGAATAACTGTTTTCTTTTTCAAATAACTCCACCTTACCCCGATTAAATGAAAACTGAATACTATCTTCCCGATATTTATTACTTTCTTTGATTTTAGATTCTTGAAACAGAACCCCAAAATCGTATGGACTTTTACTGTCAAAATATCTTGATAATTTGGCTGATTTTGACCATAGCTCATTCCAATTCTCATAGTAGCGATCGTTAAAATAGATCGTTTTTTCATATTGATACCCGTAAGAGACTTGACTAATCATTAATGAATAATCCGATAAAAACCGCTGTTTATTAATTAATGATTCATCTGAATAATGGATTCCAATTACATTCATTTGCTCTTTTCGATTTCCGGAGAAATCAAGCATATACTGATAGTAATATGTGTAACCAGTATCAAAATCTTCGCCTCCAGTTGGAGCAATATCTATACACGAGTTTAATAAAAGACAACCAAAGACAATCAGACAATAATTAATTATTAGGCTTTTAACTTTACTCATAAATTCTCCCTAATCGATGTAAACATAAGTGTAACCGTTCATTTCGAATTTCAAAATATCTGAGGCCCAATTTGTTTTTTTTCTAAAAACTACTGGATTTGAATATTCCTCGCTTTTTTTAACGAATCCAGTTTTATTATCAATAAGATCAATTGCTAATGTATTAGGTGTAAATATCCTTAGTAGCCACGACTGTTCATTGTTTGAAATTAAACTATTCTTCCAAAACGATACTTCCATAGATTTTGAAAGACTTGAAATATTCCCTGTTTCAAGATCAACAATTTTATCGGAGAACAATACCTGTTTTGAACTTGCTGATAAATAATCATTCCCTAGATTTGTAATAGGCTCATAATTGTCTGTCAAATAATAATTGTTAGCATCTTTATATAAGCCAAACCTATCATTTGCTGTGATATATTTAATATTCTCTCTGTCTTTTGGAACATCATATAAATAGTTAATAGTAGAATCGTTATCAAAGTAACCGATTTTGTAGGTCTTGAAAATTGGATTTAAAGTTAATGAGTTATAAACCGAATCAAATAAAACATCATAAGTCGTTTCATTAATTAAAAAACGAGGGGTGTTACCTCCAATATAGGACCAAATGTAAAATGTCCGATAACGATTTTTTGATAAATTGGCAGGATTTAGCCAATAAAGCCGTTGGTTTTCAACTTGAGAGTTTTTAACTAAAAATTTAAATAGGAAAAGACTTATATAGTATGTCTCAGTACTTTGAAACCCATCAATAGTTACTTTCCCGTAATTGTTCATTATTAATCCATATCTGCTATTAAAGTTACCAAATCGGTAATAATAATTATCATAATCTTTCAATTTGTAATTTGAAGAATTTTGAAATAAAATCGTATCCTCTCGAATCTCAAATTCAGCCAAACTAATATTTGAACCTTGAAATGGATACATAATTTGAATATGTGTTGAGTCTTTTATTATAATATCAAATGGATATCCAACATCAATCTTATTTTCTACATCATACGCAACCATCCAACGAATCTCTCCATCATTCGATAAGCGTATAAAATGATGTTTTCTGCTATTTTTTATTAAAGAGTCCTGTCTTATATCATCTTCATCATCAACAGAGTTGTTCGAAATATCGCATGACGATAGTATAGATGTGTAAACAACAAAAAGAATTAACCCGAAAAAGCTACTCCACGAAAAACGCATCAGCCTAAATGTTTGATTTAATTTTGTTCATTGCAATTTATGCAAAATCCTTGATAAATCTAGCATATTTAATACTACAATGTCAGAATTTATTCGATAATCTCTTCAATTTTTTTAGTCAAAATCTCGATAAGCTCTTCGTCCATATATTCATAATCATCAGGAATTTGGAGCGTCACTATCTTTGGAAACCCGAAATTTCTAAACAGACTTTTCAGTTTTTTCTGATGTTCGTTTTCCATCACCAATATAATATCGCTCCATTGTAAATCTTTTTCATTCACTTTATGGTTACTCTGAGGACTTAAACCTGCTGAGCGAATTTTAAAACGACTATCATTTTTGTAAATAAATTCTGCGGTTCTACTTCTTCGTTTATTGCGACCACAGATGACTAAAATATTGGGTTTATATTTATTTTCGTTCAATTTACCCTAATTACTTATCAAACCGCATCAACATCGATACTTTTATAACAGCCAAAAACTTCCACAAAAGTGCAATTTTCTCTTACGGCTTGCATGGCATATTTGTACTGCTCTTGATTCATATCGCCTTCAACATCGACGATAAAATCGTATTCCCAAGGTTTTCCTAATTGCGGACGAGATTCAATTTTTGTCATGTTGATTCCTGCATCTTTCATGATAAACAAAACATCAACCAAAGAACCTGATTTGTGTTTTACCCCAAAATGTAAAGTCGTTTTTAAGGAATCACTCAATGGTTTTTGGGTATAACTTTGATAAGAGAGTAATAAAAATCGAGTGTAATTATTGGGATCGGTTTCAATGGCTTGATTCAAAATCGGCATATCATAAATTTCGGATGCCAAACTTGAAGCAATTGCTCCAACATGTGTTAAACGTTTTTCTTTTATCAACTGAACGGAACCTGCGGTATCTTCTTTTTCGATGATTTTTGCTCTCTGTTTGTTCAAGAAATCTCGGCATTGTTCTATGGCCATTGGGTGCGACCAAATTTCACGCAAATCTTCTAATCGAACGCCAGGAAAAGCAATTAATTGATGTGAAATACGCAAATAGACTTCGGCTACAATTGGAATTCTGTATCGCGCCAGACGGTTATAATTGTGTGTAATTGAACCTGCAATAGAGTTTTCAATGGCAACTAAGGCAAAATCGGCTCGCTTTTCGACCACATCCTGAAATACTTCTTCAAATGTTGCTCTTTCTAATAATTCATACGAGTGAAATAATTTATTCGTAGCAATGTGATGAAAAGATCCTTTTCCACCCTGTATGGATATTATCATGGCCGAATGTCTATGTTGAATGATTATTTTTTGAATTCGCGAATATAAAAAATATAATCGGTTGGTAAAGGAATTCCCCCAGAATCACGAATAATTTTTGCAATTTGTGCTCTGTGGTGCTGACCATGAATAATTACATGGAATACTAGGTGTTCTAATTTTGTAGAAAATTCTTCACCTTTCGAATTTGAATACAACACGTTTCTTTCCAATGATTCCGATGTAATAATGGTATTAAAAAGTGCCGTATTCTCTTCTAGAATGTTAAGAATCTCATCGAGTTTCCACACTTTTTGAAAATCAACTTTCAAATTTAGGTGCGGTAAAATGCGAGATAACCAAATCAGCTGAGCATTTATTATGTGTGATAATAACAGATCAGCTGATGGTAGATTAAGTGAGCTTAATTGACTTAAAATGAGCTTATTAGCCCAATTGTCGTAATTAATTCCATCACTTAAAATCATAGTATTTACAAAGAATTATGAGTTCCATTACAAAAGGGAGCTGTTCCTGTCTGTTTGCAACCACATAAATAGAAGGTAGTTTCTTCTTCTACTTCAAACTTTAGTGATTTGAATTCGGTTCCTTTATGGGCAGAATCACAAAAAGGTTGTTTTTGAGATAGGCCACATGTACACCAAGCATATTTTCCTGGTTGCAAAGTAACTTTATAAGGTGATTTTTGAGCAATTATTGGCAAATCCATTTTTTCTAATCTAATTTTGTTTGATGAATAATGAGTGTCTAATATAGAAGCAAATGACTAAGTAGAAAAAATTAAATCATTTTTAAGATTGGAATTATTCCATTAATTATAAATTGTATCCCAATACATAAACTGATGAATCCCATCATTCTAGTCATAACGGTTAATCCCGTTGTTCCTAAAAACTTTGAAAACCATGGAGCAACTCTAAGAATCAAGTAAGCACAAATAGCTACAATTACAATTGATAATAAAATGAGAGGATAATCCATCAAATTTTTTGCAGATGAGGAAAGTCCAAGAACAACAGCAATACTTCCTGGTCCTGAAAGCAAAGGCATTGCTAAAGGTGAGAAGGCGATTTCTGGTTTTTCCATTAATTCTTCTACATCCTCATCACTTAGTTTTTTGCCTTTAGTTACGGGATTCAACATGGAAAAAGCGGCTTGAATTAACATGATTCCACCCGCGATTCTCATTCCTTCTAGACTTAAACTGAAAAAATTCATGATGTACGTTCCTGCTAAAAAGAACACACTAAGAACTAAGAACATGAAAAATGTAGCCTTTTTTAATTGTGAAAGGCGATATTCATCGGGGTGACTAGAGGTTAAAGCTAAAAATGCAGGAATGGCTCCAAAGGGATTCACGATCGTAAAAATTGAGGTGAAACTCCCGATAAGGATAAATGAAATGTCAGACACGGCGTGCTTAAAAAAGGTTGTTTATTTTCGCCCCAAAATTACGAAAGCTTTTAACCTATTTTACTATCTATTTAACTATTTCTAGATTGATTTCGTTGAGTTTTGTCTGAGTAGTTTATTATTTGATTACTTTAGTTTCTAAGAAATTTGTTGATCCATTTTTCTTAGCATTTTTCGCAGCTCTTTTTTCTTTTAAACTTTTCTCAGGTGCTTTTTTGTCGCTTTTTTGTTTTAGGTTTTTTTCTTTTGGCATAATCGTAATTTTAAACGTTTAAGGATATTAACTTTTTTTTTCGTATTTAAGTTCAAAAAAATCATTTAATTACCTTATTTAACTCTTTTGAATAAATCTAATGTAGTCTAATTCCCTATCGTTTGTGTTATAGTTTTAAAATTAATATTGAATTAAGTTTTTTGGTGGAAAAGCTTTGAAAAACGTAAAATAGGACGTTTTACTTTTGAGCTATATTCTTAGTTATGCTCTGTTAAAAGTACATTTTCAGGGTAATTTTGGGCAAAAATACAACTTTTGTGTTATAGACTTTTCAAAATAGCTTTCTGATACTTAGTCTAAAAAAAAGATTTTATATGAGACTTCTTCTAATTAGCGCTTTTTTATTTATTTCGTCATTGTCAGCATTTGCTCAACCTATTTTATTATCTGAAATCATAATGGGCTATGGAATTGAATCATTTTACACTTTAGACCAAGGTAGCCCTATTAGTAATTATGTCGGATTAGGAGCAACCGTTAATTTTGGTGCGCCCTTAGTTACTGGAGTTCTAAATTTTAGTGATGATCCATATTGGAAAATTGGTGACACCTATATTATGGATACTTGGACAGCACAATTCAGTTTTGGAGCCACTCTACCTCTTAATTTTTTTGTTTCAGGTTTTGGTGATTATGGTCTTGGTTTCAAAAAAAGTTTAGATCACCAAGGATTCGGGATGATATTTGGAGCGAGAGCTTTTTTTAACTCAATGGGCCCTGGAAGTTATTCCCCTATGTTAGGTGTTTCTTATGCAGGATTTCAATCAAAAATTGGGCTAACTTTTGCAGAAATTGGATATGTATATAGCGAAAGTTCAGATTATCCTTACTCAATGATAGGGTTCCGTTACAATAACGTTCCTCAAAAAGCAGAAGATGAAGGTTATGGCGCACGTGGAACCTTATTTTCATTATTTTGGAATTATGCATTTTAAATTAATAGCATCTTAAAAAGACATACTAAATTTAATTAATCAAACCTATTGATTTTATACTACTTATATAATTGAAAATCGCAACAGATTATAAACAAAAAATACAAAGGAGCTTTGGCAAATTAATTATCTGGCTCATTTTCGTTTTCATTATCACCTTCTATAAAATGTGAAGCGATTTTTTTTGATGCTTTTATTCCGAGTTTTTTTAAAGATTCTGCACGGTTGATTAAATTCCCTTTCCCCAAACTTAGTTTATTCATGGCATCATCGTAAACTTTGCTAGTGGTTTGAATAGCTTTCCCAACTTTTTCTAAATCATCAACAAATCCCACAAATTTGTCATACATAGCGCCTGATTTCTCTGCGATTTCAAGCGCATGTTTAGTTTGATATTCCTGCTTCCAAACCGAATTCACCGTTGATAAAGTTGCTAAAAGAGTTGTCGGACTCACGAGAATTATATTTTTCTCGAACGCAAAATTATACAATTCAGGTTCGTTCATCATGGCCACATCAAATGCTGGCTGAATTGGAATAAAAAGCAAAACAAAATCCGGCGACTGCGTTCCATATAAAAGTTGATAATTTTTCTCAGCCAAACCTTTTATATGATTTCTAAGTGAAATGATATGAAGCTTTATTTGCTTTACACGATCTTCATCATTTTCCGCATTTACAAATTGTTCGTAAGCGGTTAATGACACTTTGGAATCCACAATCATATACTTTTCATCAGGTAATTTCACAATCACATCGGGGCGAATTATCTTGTTTTCTTCATTGCGTTCTGTTACTTGAACTTCAAACTCAAATCCTTTTCTTAAGCCTGATTTTTCAAGAATTCGTTCAAGTATCACTTCTCCCCAATTGCCTTGGGTTTTTGAGTCTCCTTTTAAAGCTTTCGTTAGATTTTGAGCTTCAATAGACATTTTTTGATTGAGTTCTGCCATTTGACGGATTTGTTCTTTAAGCGTAGCACGTTCTTTATTTTCTTCAGAATACGTGTCTTCTACTTTTTTCTTGAATTCATCAATACGCAAACCAAGTGGTTCTAAAATCTGTTTTAATTGGATGGAATTCTGCTCGGTGAACTTTTTAGATTTCTCTTCCAAAATGGAATTGGAAAGATTTTGAATTTCAGTTTTAATCTGTTCTTTATTCGTTTCAAACTGAATTTTCTGTTGTTCTAATTGAGATTGTAATCCATCATTGCGTTCTTTTTGAGCCGAATATTTCCCTGAAAGATCTTGTAACCGCTCAATATAATCCGTCATTTTTCGTTGATTTCGATCTGCCGTTCTACTTGTTTCCTCTAATTGAAGTGCTAAACTTTCTGCACGTTGTTTTTCAGAGGCAAATTTCCCTGTTAATTCTAAATTGAGTTGAACTTTGGCTTGAAGGTCAGATCTTATTTCACCCAAATCGTCCGAAATACGTTTATTTTCAATTTGCTCACGTTCAACAACAGATTGTAACTTACTTGATTTCATGTTCGATTTTATCAACAAAATCAGTAAGATTACTATTACAACAAGTGATGCTAAAAGTATGTAGTCGAATTGTTCCATAATTTTACGTTAATATAAACCATAGAGATGACAGAATAAGTCACTTATCTTAATTTCATTCATCCTAATCTAATCAATTATCTGTTTTTATAGGTCTCAATTAGCTATGAATTTCCAATAACCTGAGTTCGAGATAAGAAATTATAGATAAAAACAGGTAAAATTAAATTTTGTCATTCTGGACTCGACCTAAAATCTCTGCCTATTTTTGGATTAAATTCAAGTTAGCATTTCATGGTTTTTCAAATTGTTTCACATTGCTTTAGGTATCACTACGAAGGCAAATGACAATCTACAGTATTTGTTTTATGGGTTTTGATTAAAAATAATTCTATTAAACCTTAACTCGTACTCAGGTCAATACTATTTGAACACTAACAAAATGTCTATTTTCGCGGATTATTACCCAAAAATCTTAGCAAATTGTCGATGATTTTGTTAAACTATACTTTTTCGAATACGCCATAATGCGGCTAGTTCAAATCAGAATACAAAAAAACGACTTGATTCTGCAAAATTAATTCCATTTCTAAGCACGTATTAAAGGTTTCCTAAAAAACTTTCCCAAAACAATGGAAACTAGATAGTCTCTTTCTGATTGGCATTTTTGGTGGATTTTTCAAGTTTTTGATGGATCATAGAAATTTGTGCGGAAACTATTTGGGAATTCTCTATTATTTCTGAAAATTTATTTCAAAATATGAGATAAAATCTTTGTCCTTAAAAAATAAAAAGAGTATTTTAACTTATAATTTTAATTGTCTAGTGGATTTTTTATGAAGAAGTTGGTTTTAAAAACAATATTTAGCGTTCTTATTTACTCATTAATTGTACTTTGGAGTTCTATTAGTTTTGCTCAAACAAAAAAAACTATCGCTGTTTTTTCACCTGGCGATAAGTCCAATGTTTTTTGGAAAGAAATGATCGATTTCAGCAAATCGGTAGCTGATAAATTAGAAATGAACGTATTAGTCTATTACGGTGATGATGATGCTGATATCATGGCTAAAAACATGGAAAGTGCTGCAAAACAAGCCACTAAACCAAATGGGTTTATTTTTCCGTCTATGACTGGCCAAGGAGATCGTTATATAAAAATTGCTGAAAAGCATGCTATTCCTTCTATTTTTGTTAATATAGGTCTCGATAAAAACATAAGTCTGAGTTCAACACGAAGTTTTAATTCATTCTGCTTGGGTCAAGTTACCCCTGATGATGAAAATGCGGGTTATGAATTAGCTAAAACACTTATTCAAACAGCCAAATCTGCTGGAAAAAAATCAATAACAATTCTAGCCATTACTGCACAAGATAACGATGTAAATGCGGCGCTTAGAGTTAAAGGGATGGAAAAAGCATTAAAAGAGTTTCCAGATGTTATCTTAAGTCGAATTGCAAATACGGATTGGTCCAAAGTGCAAACAGTAGAAGCACTCGAATTAGAAAAAGATTTGAAAAAAATCACAATTGTCTGGGCTGCTAGTGATGATATGGCATTAACAGCAAGTTCTTTTTTCAAATCTAAAGGTCTAAGTCAAGGTAAAGACGTATTTATTGGAGGTATAGATTGGACAAATCAAGCTCTTCTTGCCATTAAATCGGGAGAACTTACAACTTCAGTAGGTGGTCACTTTGCAGATATGGGTTGGGCTATGATTTTATTCTATGACTATTTCAATGGAAAAGACTTTGCAGGAGAAAACACTATCTTCAAATCTGCTATGAAACCACTAATTGCAAAGAATGTTAATATTTTTCTTAGCGCTGATACCAAAGATCGTTGGAACGATGTAAACTTTCGCTCCTTTTCTAAAGTTTTAAATCCAAGTTTAAAAGAATATCGATTTGATTTAGTTGTACTTCTTAGAATGGCTAAATAGATATTATTCCAAAAAAACTTTTGGAAAATACTTATTAAAGCATCATTTTTTACATTCCTTCCAAACTCAAGCCTGTTGATGGAATTTCCGATTCCGATGAAATTTGGCATCTTGATTAAGATGCTTTGCATTATGTGCCTTTAACAATTAGTTAAAGTGCGTTTTTCAAGTCATTATTTTGTATCAAAAACTTTCGAAAAGAACTTCATTATACCTAAAGAACTGTTGAGTGTTACTTTACTATTTAGTCGAGTTCGGGATAAGAAATTAACCATATAAACAGGGAAAATTGAAATCCCTCATGTTGGGCTTACCTCAGAATCTCTGCCTAATTTGGGCTTAAATTCGAGATAGCATATCATGGGTTTTCAAATCGTTTCATATTGCTTTCGGTATCGTTTCGAAGCCAAAAGAAGTTCTTCCTTATTTATTCAGGGTATTGACTAAAATTTGCGGATTAATTCTTAATCAGAACTCAGATTTTTAGTTTAATCATCTCATCAGCTATGTAATCTGCGCCATTTATCTCCTTGGGGCCATCTACTTTCAAATTCAACAATTCATCAATTCTTGAAATCCAAATCCCACTATTCAGATCATCAACATGAATTTCTAGACCACTCATTTCATCTTTGACAAATTGAACCAAGGGTTCTGTTTCCCGAAAATGATAACGAGGAATATAAGCCAAGCGTGTACCTGCATTATGAACTTCAGCAAGGGTTGAATACCCAACTTTAGCAATAACAGCATCAGATGCATGCACTAAATCGGGATGATAAAATGTGGAATGATGTGTTAACAAGCGTAAATTATCTTCAAATTTGATTTCTTTATGTGCTCCTGGAATAATAAACTGAACATTTTTTAATGCTTTAAGTTTTTCATAGAAATCAAATTCCATAGGAACTCCGCCCATTGTCATCAAAACAGTTTTTTTTGCTGAATCTAAGTTAAGTTTTTCCGCAACGTGGAAATCTTTTACTTTTCTTGATACAGGAGCTGAAATCTTCGCATGACTTAAAGCATCTCCACAATAGGGTTTCATTTGAATATGTAGAGTCGCTTTTTTCCAAGCAGATTCCATATAAGATAAAATTGGGCTAAACTCAGACTTATAATTAGTATAAAATTCGTACAACCAATTCCATGTAAAATTCTCAGTTAAAACAGATGGAATATTTCGAGAATCTGCATATTCCAAAGCTGCGGGACAAATATCAGCCACGATTAAATCGGGTTGAAACGGCTTAATTACTTCGTCCCAAATTCTAAACCGCGAATTTAGATTAAAATAAAAAGCAATCAAATGCTCAGCTGTTTTGGGAATATCTTCAAAAAAAGCATCTTTTTGAACCAAGCCAACATCTGTTTTTGTTGAAAAAAAGGTAATTGGCAACTTATTTTGTTCAAAAAACCATGGTGGAATTTCAGAAACTACTAAAAATTCAATATCCTTATGTTTATTAAAGAGCGCCTCCATAATAGCAGTACTTCTGGCTGCATGACCAAAACCATGGGCACTTATAAACCAACAAATTCTTTTCATTCTATGTCGTCAATTAGCATCATAACAGCCGATTATACAAATACTGAGCATCAAGAACATATCAAAATGTTGTTAAACGAATATGCAAAAGACCCAATGGGTAATGGCGAAGCTTTAGATGAGAATATTTTATCACAAGTTGTAGTGGATCTGCAAAAAGTTTCAGGCGCCTTTAGTTTATTAGCATTTAATGGTAATGAACCTATTGGAATTGCCAATTGTTTTACAGCTTATTCAACTTTTTATGCTAAACCATTAATTAATATTCATGATCTTGCCGTTTTACCACAGCGTAGAGGTTTAGGAGTTGGGCAAAAACTGCTGGATGCCGCAAGTGCAGAAGCTACAAAAAGGGGCTGTTGTAAGGTGACACTTGAAGTAAGAGAGGATAATGCGGCTAAAAATTTATACCTACGAGCAGGATTTAAAGAAGGGAAACCACCAATGGAATTTTTATCAAAAGTTCTTTAAGAAAAAATTTAGAACTTTGAATCCACTCCAAAAAGTGGATTCAAAGTTCTAAATTCTACGAACTCGACGAATAGTTTGCTAAAAACTACTTTTCGGAGTACACTAAACTTTACAAAAAAAACTTACGCTCAATTATTCGACAATATTTTAAAGGAAGATTAATTAAGCGTTTACTTTTTCAACTTGATCACTACTATCATGTACGGTATCAAGTGTATGATTACCACCTTTTTCTAATTTCAAATACTGATGACCACAACCCACACATCTAAAACGCTTTACAGGAACTATATAGGAAAGAATTCTATCGCCTGTTAATCTTTGTTCACGTATTAAGCGTTTTGAACAGCTTTTACACGTTTTTTCAGTAGTGAATGAAAACGATTTAAAATAATTTATAATTAGTAAACAATCATAAAACACGATTCCTATACTAGCAAGAACTCCAAAAATAATTCTAATGTCTAAGCGTAAAAAATTTAATGCATAATCCTGAAACAGAGAGCCAAACTCATTAAATGAGTGAATCGTTAGATTCGAGATAGTATTAACTAATTGTACGGTTTGTCCAACACCAAAAAATAAAGTGAAACCTAAAGTAGCATTCAGGATTACAATCAGTAAAAGTTGTCGCTTTGTTGTATTCATTTTAATTTGGTTGGCGCCGTAAGTTTAACATAAAACGGCAATTTTTCAAAAAACTAATATTACGTCTGAATTAATTCCAATTATCGGTCATTTTTCGATAAGAGTATAACTTTATTAAAGACTTGTAATCAAATTATATGCCTGAATTTAAAAAACCTTTTGAACTATGGGGTTTAATAGGTGCTTAAGCTGAATTGTTCCAATCAATCGTATAAATTGCCATTCAAATTCCGTATTTTTCGGTGCAAAACAGTTTATTAAGAAAAATTTAACAAATCAACATAATGGCAAAAACAGTTGACGTTTGTGTGATAGGTTCTGGCCCTGGCGGTTACGTAGCGGCGATTAGAGCTTCACAACTCGGATTTAAAACAGCGATAGTAGAGAAAAGA
>Ga0100402_1002829_pt1 | contig 19269 bp, 10 predicted proteins | sample CryGeyme20150102_FD_80419 | JGI IMG/M metagenome (GOLD analysis project Ga0100402, IMG submission 80419) | Groundwater microbial communities from Crystal Geyser aquifers in Utah, USA - Crystal Geyser metaG 2015-0102 | ecosystem: Environmental > Aquatic > Deep subsurface > Groundwater | place...
TTGGTCATCACCCCTAATTAATTTTCTAAAAAGATTCTAATTATATTTTTGTATACAAAAACAGTAGGAAAATATGTTCTTTGTTGAGTATTCATCAAATTACCACCTTCTAAAGAGAATATTTCATTAATTAATTTAAATGGCTTACTGGCACTTAATTTAATTTCAGGAGCCTGCAAGACCAGCTGGTAAAGCTGAATTGAGAGTGGTTTGGCTCAATGAATTTGGTATTAGTCAATTTCAGGAATGGCCCAGTGTCTCCTATTTCAGGAGAAGCAGCTGAGATTGGAGCAAGGGTGGCAGCTGGAGCAGCAATAGGCACAGGGGGCTTGATAAGTGCTAACTTGAAAAGTATCAAAGCGTGGACTTACAGTCCCCACCAAAAGGATTGACGTTTGAATATGAGACACTGTCACAACACTTCAAGATTTCAATTTTCCCCCAGGTCCCAAGTGTGTGTTACTGTTTTCGTCTTGCCCTTCGTCTTCTTCTTCCTTATTGTCTTGCCGTTCCCCGGTACCATTCAGTTCTCGTTGGTTGGACAACAACTCTCCAATGATTGCGACATTCCTGGTAAAGGTACTGGATCGGACTTCAACGAAACTGGTAATGCTGCTGTAAAGAAATCCCATATTACGAGCAAAGGTCCCCCAACCCTTTCTAGTTTTGGTTTGCGCGGCAGCTGCTGCTACCAGTGCGGCTTCTTTGGCAATCTGATATTCGCATGTGCGTGGTGGGGGCGGGACGAACTTTGGGCGGTCGGAATTGGTGGCATGCTGTCGTTGACTATTGCTACTTCCCGTGGAAGATATGGAGTGACGCTCCAATGCGCTAGTAGTATCGTGATCTTGTTGCTGTGACTGTTCTCCTAAACTCATATCCAAGAAAGTTGGATCCAATTGCAGCGAAGAAAAAGAGTCGTGTGGATGAAAACCAGTGTTACGACTTTCCTTGTCCAAATTGTTTGTCATCATAACTTGGTTGGATGGAATACTCGGAACGCCGCGGAGTTGTTTTTCTTGTCTGTCATACTGGTTTGGATTACTGTTACATCCAATATTCTGTCTCTGATGAATGCTTCCTTCGTCGACTTGCAACCATCGATCAGACTTGTTTCTCCGCAGAGCTTTGAATGCCTGACTCGCGTTTAGGGAAGTACTGACGGCGGGATGGTGATGATGCAAGAGCGGGGGTCGCTTTGGAGCCAATAAAGCGCTTGTGCAAGCGCTGCGCGAGTCAGCGGGAGATACGTTCGGCGAGGAGTGACTCCTTGCTGATACCCCGCTGTGACACGATTGCACGCTAAGACTTCGGTCACTCGCATGTAGAACGAGACCAAGTGTAGATACTGTGGATTCCGATGACGTTGCCGGAATGGTGCTCGGCATGTTTAACTTGGAGTCAGAAGCACTGGAATTCGCACTATCACCTGGCTTTCCATTATTTCCAGGATCATCCCATCTTAACTCTTGCATCTCACGTCCCGCGGAGGCAGAAATTTCGGATCTAACAGTATCAGTATCGGCAGCAGCGTTCGCAGTGATAGTAGTCTCGGTCCTTTCACTCCAATTCTGGATCTGCTGATCTCGCTCCTTGTCGATAACCATGATTATCCTTAGGTCACGACTGTTTTCACTGTGCAATCAGAAAATATCCGTAGACGGAACTACCATTGCCATTTTCCGTGATTCAAATAATAATTTGTTCCTCTAATAGTACTGGTAGGTGTTGAGACAAAACCAGAAACTTCGTTTATTCCGAGTAAAAAGATTGGCACCGGAACTTATCGCAATCACTATGTTGGTAGACAACAACAGCATTCCCTAAAACTTGAGTGGTAGAAAAGGTCATTCGACGCTGGATAGTGAGTGCGTACCTATTACTCCGTAGTTGCTATGGATGAGCTGATGAAGCTCCATAGTTTTGTCGTTCAAACGGTTGCAGTAGGCTAGTGTGAAGCACACTCTACAGTACCAGGTACCTGGTAGCTATTAGGAGTAGTAGTCTAAAATAGTATTCTTGCGAACTGAGAATCATCACCAGTGAGATCAGAGAATACCACAACGAATCCAAGTTGTAGTCTACTCTACGTGGTACCATGTACTACTCTAGCTACTACCCTGATAGCTAGTAGTAGTAGGGGGATCTTTGCTTCTCATGATGAGAGCAAGGAGAATACGAGTACTTCCCCTTGTGCCTTCAATTCATGTTCCGGGTGGATAAAAACCTGGCCCCTAAAAATCATGGCGATTCATTGCATCTCCAGACTCCAGTTGATTGGCATGGTATGCCAAGATAAATATTATGAAAAAATAATAAAAAATTTGCGTGCATGGCACAAAGGAAGTAGCTACTAGCTAGAAGTACTAGCTAGTACTACTAGCTAGTAGTAGTAGTAGGTGCCCGAGTACTTCTCTAGTAGTAGTAATAGTAGCTACTACTCAGTACTAGTGGTAGTAGTGGGTCGCTACTCTAGTACTAGAGTACGGTAGAGAGCTACGTACCACACACTACTACTGCTTCTACTCAGATTTCCCGGATTGGATGATGACGAACAAATCAACACAGCCGCCTGCCCAGGTGTCTATCACGTCAAAGCAACTCAACTTCAAGTGGATTTCCGCGATGGACCGGTTCACTGCTACCATGAAATCATTACCTGGTAGTCTTTTTCTGTCCTGTTGGTACAAAAACTCTCATTATATGGCAGTAGATGAGACAATTTGAAGCTTTTCCATCTGTGACCGACTAGGCAGGTTCTTTTTCTACTTAACATCAATCGTAGTGAAAAAGAATACAATCGGTAGTGGCTTGCGTGTGGAGTTCGGAAGTGTCAAGGGGATTGCTAGCTAGTACTAGTATTGTAGTACTGTACTACTACTGCTGGCCTACTACTCTTACTACTATCCCACTAGCTACTGTAGTACTCTAGCTAGAAGTAGTACAGTAGTACCAGGTAGTAGTGGTTCCTACGTACGACCAGGTACAGTAGTACTGGTACCAGTCTACCATGGTACCAGGTAGACTGATCGGCAGCACCCCGAACTAATAGGATCTCAGATTTGTTTCGGTTGTTGAAAACAGAGCTGTCAGTTTTTAGTCGCCTACCAGGTACCTGGTACCAGGGTACTGACTGGTAGGTACCAGGTATCAGTACCATACTGGTTCTAAAAGACGACTGGTCGATTTTGCGGTAAAAGCGACTCAATTTTACTCTTTTCCTCCTCGTCACCGCCCGACCAACTGCCTGATGATAAAATAAATAGGACCACCGTATACCGTATGCCTTGCTGCCTTCAACAAAAGTAGCAACATAAGAATACAGCACTATGTCCACCGAGGCAAACACAGAACTATCAGGGATCAAATATCCTGGGCAGCACGGTAAGTATACTAATCATTGTATGCGTCCCGAGGAGCATGGAGGACAGCGGACCAAGTTAGGAGCACAGATGGTGTAGTGGGGTCGGGGGCATCCTTTCTCTTCCTCCCCCTTTGTCGGAAATCAAAGGGCGCCATATTGACGTTTCTATTATTTGACTGAGGACTCTACAGCCGCTGACTTGATATACTTTTCCTCTTATTTTCCCTTTCCCTTATTTTGCAGATTTTCTCCTTGGAAGAGGAGGAGAGACAAACAATCATAGTGGCAACATCCTATTTCGCCAATTCATTCGAGAAGCAAAGGACAGGTATCAGCAAGCACCCAAGACACAGAAGCCTCTGATTTCACAGCAACTCGTCTCCAAATGGAGAAGCCAAAACCCACCAGGTCGCTTCTTGCAGAGATGCGAGGAGGATAAAACCTGGAACGACGTCGGAGACATTGCCGCGTGCCGCAAGACGTCCAAAGCGCTAGGAGAACGCGGGAAACGCGGCAAAAACAGTGGCGTGGGTGACCCATCATCTCCTGGAGCGTCTAGCAGTGTAGAAGGTGACCCGGTACCGGGAGCGGCAGCTATTACTCTTGGAAGTGCCGCTGCCAGCTTGGCCGGAACAAAGCGAAAGATGGAAACACACGACAATAGCAATAACGCTGCGAACAATAGGAGTCGACTATTCGATTTGCAATCAAGCCTTTCCCCCAATGCCTCCTTTTCGAGTGACAATGTCCTCCTGCAACGTTTAGTAGGGCAAGCTGCGTCTGCATCGGTAGCGCAGGCCGCCGGGCCATCCCATTCTGACTTCTCGGCCTTGCTCCAAGGTATGCAAGCCGCCGGTCCGTCGCCGGCAGCTCTTTTGTTGGCCCAAGCACAGCTGCAGCATCAAAGAGAAGAAGAGCAACGCCAGTTAGTACTCCTCTCCATCTTGAACAAGTCAGCAGGAGCCTCGGCGCCACCTTCGTCAGGGCCAGACTTGTCCTCTCTCGCCAGTGGGCTCTTGGGTGGTTCTGCCAGCAATATAGCGGCATCGCCCGCTCCAAGTGCAACACCCCTGGCAGATACGCTGGCCCTAGCCTTGCAAGGCGAAAGAGGATTAGGCGGATCAAATGGTCCCACAAATCAGCTTTTGGATGCAGTGCTGGCGCGCCACATTCTGACAACAGCGATCGGAGCACGAGGGACAAGTGCCACAATGAACACGGCGGCTGCATCTTCCAACTTGGCATCTCTTAGTGACAATCCACGTCTCCCGAATTCTGTATCATCTCTGTCGTATCTGAGTGACGCTCTGCGTCGTCAAGAAGCTACCACCACTGCTGCTGCCAGTCAACCTGTGGCAGGTCCAGCTTCGACAGGTACCCCAGCTCGTGTGCCATCTTCCGCTTCGGCGCTGGATCAATCTATATTGCAGCAGCCGATCGGAAATCAAAATCAGATGGAGCTCTTGCAGCTATTGGCTAATAACCATCAGTTACAGGGATTAGATCCGTTAGCTGCATTGGCTGCTATTCGGAGCGCTATGGGAATTAATAACTACTCGGGTAGCCAACAGCAGCTCTAATGACGTCAGGCTTCACACTCTTCGGTTCATTTACTCCAGTACCTTGCAAAGTGCCTGCCCAACTCCAGGGAAATACGTTCATCCATGCCACCATGCATCATAAAGTATAATCTCAAACTCAAGGTCACTGTGCCAGTCACGATAAAAAGAGAATATGTGTGCTAACTTTCGCTACTATGCTTATTTCGCAATGAGGTTTACATCTATATTATAATAGAAAGTATCATACACCCTTACGCTTCCTCGGCGCAAGGAGGGTGCATCTTACTTATCCCATAGAAAGTGTAACCGGCGATGACAAGACTATTGAAGTCTTGCTGATTTACACGGGTTGCTTCTGTAAAGCATTTCATCATTTGAGGTATCTCAGCCTTCATGAGATGAATGTTTCCCATTAAATTTAAAAGAGTGCAGATTGTTCTTTGCTTGCTGGCCATCATAGATTCATCGGCCGCCCTTGTAATTTCGAGAGCTTCTTGAAAGTAGTCTTGCGCCATCTCGAGCTCGCCACGATCTTGATGAAGTTGAGCCAAGTGCTGCAAGGAAACAGCCACCCCAAGATGTTTCTCACCCAAAGTCTTGCGTTCCAGACGAATCGATTCAGCAAACATCTGAATAGCTTCCTTGTCTTCCCCGTTTCCAAGATAGACAGTTCCTAAATTGGAGTACAACGTGACAATGTCACGGTGGCAGTCTGTTCCCTCAAGCTTGACGCGGATGCGGATGCATTCTTGGAAAGCCTGCTTAGCCAGATCTAATTTGCTCATCTTGAAGGCAATCAGGCCGATAGAATTGAAAGTTGCTGCGGTATCAAAGTTATAATTTGTCTTGAAAAACCGTTGTCGCACTTGAAGTGCTTCTTGGTAGTAGTTGAGTGACGATTGCAAGTCCTGCTTTAGATACAAAACGAGACCAATGCTACAAAGTGTGGCGGCAACTTCTAAACTTTGAGGGCCAAAAACCTCCAGCTGAATAGCATACACACTACGGTATGTGCCGCAAGCTTTGGTGTAGTTGCCGAGCTGTTTTTCGTTTTGCGCAATATGCAGAAGAGTGACAATAATGTTGGGGTTTGTTTCGTCGTCGTTGTAGAGCTTTCTTTGAATCGCGAGGGCTTCTTTGTGAGCTTTGAGGGCCTTTTCTGTTTGGTCCGTCATCCCGTATAGACAACCTACATCACGTAGCAGACACGAGAACTCCAAGGGATAATTTTCTGCCGACACTCGACTTCGCAACACCGCTTCTTCCAGTAGCTGACAGGCTTTGTCAATCTTGCCAATTTCATAGAAAATGCACGCCATGGCCTTAATGCACGTTGTAACATCGCGATGATTCTTTCCTAAACAAGGCTCGGTCATCTTTTGGAAGGCCTGAAAGTGCTCTAGGGCTAAGTCAACCTTCCCTAGCTTTTGGTAAGTTTGACCAATGTTGAACATAGCGGCCGCCTCATCAACTGGAGCGACCGGAGATTCATTCTTGGTGGCTAGAGCTTGTCGGATTGTCAGGGCCTCCTGAAAGAGAGCTAGTGCTGATTGAAAGTCTTGACGAGAAAAAAAGACACGGGCTGTGTTGCTCAGACAAGTGGCGACTTGAGATGTTTCGTGGCCCAAGATCCGTCTGTAAATGCTTAAACTAAGCTGAAGACACTCCATGGCCTTGGCAGAGTCAGCGAAGGACCCACGACAAAGGTGAAGGATACCAATGCTATTGCAACATGCAGCTCCGTCGAGATCTCCCAAAGACCAATTCTCGAGGCACGCAAAAGCGAGCTGGTAGTGGATCATGGCTTGGTCGTTTTCTCCCAGACAGTAGTGGCAAAAAGCAATGTTGTGGTGAATTTTAACTTCGTCGAGGATAATGCCTTTATGGATAGTGGTATTGTCAGACGCCTTCCAGTCGCCAAACGTTGTCAAAGCCAACACGAACCAGTGTTTGGCCTCTCGGTACTGTCGCGTGCGGAGGTGCGTCTGCCCGACGTTGTACATCAAAGTAGCATCACGAAGAGGCTTGGAAGAACTGGCCTCCTTGCTCAAGTACAATGCCTCTTTGTAGACTTGCATTCCTTCATCGTACTCCTCCCTTTGGTACACATGCATATCGGAAATCTCGTTTTCCGATTCATTCTGAGCGTAATTTTCCGAGGCGACGCCGTCGCTTACACTCATTGTCGTGTTGGTACTGAAATTAAGTTGGGGCGCACAGGTAAATCCATTCTTCTTTCCGCGCCAATTATTTTGGCGATTGTTAGAATTGGTAGTACAGCTGTTACTGCAACCGATTGTCTCGCCATTTTGAAAAGACATGCTCATCTTAACAGCAGTGTTTTGCAGTGTACGAGTTGCTGATGTGGAACATCTAGACAGAGCACTGATAAAAGATTCCTTGGCCACTGTGGCGTCTCCCGCGTAGAGATTTGCAATCCCAACTTCATTCATGGCGGCAATATCATCGTCAATCATCGTGTTGCTAGTATCGAGAATGAATGAGCACTGCTTTTCCTCCGCCGGACTGGTACTGGCACTGGCATCGCCTACGGGGTGTTCTTTACTGAGTTTGCAGATTCGAGCTCTGCGGCCGCAAGGTTGAGAACTGGCCGAACTGACTTCACCAGTAATAGACGCGTGTGTACGTTTACTCCTGCTGCGAGTCACCATGCCACCAACACGGGGAGAGCCTCTGTTACCTGTAGAAGCATCAGTGGCGGTAGAAGAATTCATAATGCCAGTGCGTCTTTAATCGATGAGAGCAGTGCTGTTTTATTTTCGCTCAGATGCTCCTGTGATCTGTGATCTGTGATGCTACAGCTAAGTTGTGAATATTTTTGTATTATAAAAATAAAATTTGTGCTCGTGTTGTGCTGGGTTGGGTTCGGTTTGAGAAATGAATCAGAGCCTACTCAACTCTAGTGTGCGGAACACTTGCAAAAGACTTCCTTTCCTTCCCTTCCCTTCCCTTCCATGAGACGAGTCATGAGTAAATACAGTGGCGACTGGTTTCTACTTTTGATAACTTCGGAATATTTTTTGTCACAGAACACGTGTACGAAGAAAAACGCAGTCGCAGTAGTCTAGCCTACCGTAGTACCGTAGCAATTCAAGCTGACTGGAAATCAATTCGGGAATAAAAAGAACAACGTTGGGTGGCCAACAAGCTGTCGTCACATCACCGATACTGGCTGTCATCGATACACGATTGAACAAGAAAAGACTTAGGAGAATAAATATTTATTCTAGCAGTCATTGTGCAATGAAAATGAACATTCGGGATTGGTTGAGGTTTTAAAAAGTAAGAGCTCCAGGTCATCAATATACTGGAGCACCACTCACGCTTGGTCTTTGGCCTACCAGTGTGATACCAGTATGAAACGGATTCAGTCATTCCCATGTTCGGTGCCGGTGGTTCAGATTGCATAATCATCACCAAGGATTTTGACTAGTGGAAAAACTTTGAGCCGAATATCATGTCTTCTTTGATTTGCGAAGAAACCCGCAAAACCGAGGTCACTTGCAGTAGTTTATTCGCGAATCGGATATTCTTCGCCGGTTGCACCGACCTCTTCACCAACAATCGTCAGATGCAAGTGTAAGAGGCATAGGTATGCCACCCTCCTTGCTCAAGACATCATCTACGCGTTTTTTTTTGAAGATCTACAAGTAGGTTGTTCTTATCATGGAGGTTGCAATGGACGCAAAAACGTAACTGCCATAAAGGTCACAACAAGAGTCATATTACCAGGTTATATCATGGCTCTGATTCAGACCACAGTTGTTAACGTTATTATTAGCCGAATGCTCATAGGGGCCTTACGCAGGCAGTTTCGACACGAGTGAGATGATTGGGATGCCATATACCAGCATAGATGGAAGCGCTTCATCTCATGAGTATGCCGGTTCTTGCTTTATTTTTCCCCCCGCAGCCTTATGCTGCCACTCCTGCTGTCGCTGCTGTGGCTGCCCCGTGCTTGTTTTTTTTTTCACTGAGGTTCACTCTGTGGAAACTGCATGATCTACAAGACTATTAGACTAGTCTAGTACCATAGTAGTAGTAGAATGCCGCACAATCCCTCAAGTTCGCACAGTTGCTCGATACGGTATCTTTTCTACAAGACTGTACTGTACTGAGTAGTAGTAGTACGTAGTAGACTACTAGCGACTCCTCCTACTGTGATTATTGTCTGTGTATCGTAGAGTAATTTTTTTTAAAGAATCACTGATTCCACCTCCACATACTCTAGCTAATACAGCTGCCCCTCTATCCACGCAGAATAAACAATGGATCCCGCAGCGTCGTTTGACTCGATGACACAAGATTTGTTGTTGCAGATCGCTGGATTTCTTCAGCCCAAAGATTTGTTGCAGCTTCAATGCACATCCAGAGAGACCTACGTCTTGGACACCAACGAATTGTGGCACCTGCATTGCAATCAACGGTGGCAACCTTGGCCAAGGTACCGAATGACGACGACTCGAATGGTTCAATTAGATAGTCTGATGCCAAATACAACTTGGCAGCAACGTTATTTAGCCATGGAAAAAGAAGCCATGAAAACTGTCATGAACCCAGAGGAATTTCAGCAACTTGACTGGTATTTGAGTTTTGTACTTTCGGGCATTCGAGGCGAAGGACGATCTGACCATATGCCAGTCAAATTTACCCCCTCCGGTGTTTTGCTGGTACCAGGTCATCCACCTCTGCCCTACGAATTGCTAAACGAAAAACCTCCCACCACACCCTGTCATATTCGGTCCAATCTTCGAGGCGACCAACCTTTTTCCGATCGACAGTGGCTCCGTATCAGTAGCTTTCCTCCACATTTTATTACAAAAAAGAAGTCCAATGCTGAATGGTTGATAGTAAATGAAAATGTCATGATGGTGAGCTGTAAGAAGGAATGATTTTGGATTGCCTTCATTTGTTTCCATTGTATGATGAAAATGATTTGCAGTGCACCACAACAGTCTTGAACAATACAGTACTTATTTGTAATCGTAATACCACTTCTAGAAAGAATATGCGTAGCCAGTAGATATCTGCGGTACACTGTAACTTGGAACTTAGTGCTGCTGTATATCCAAATTAAGTGCCACACTGACCGCGCCACCTAGAGGGAGCAGTACATTGCTGTTGCTCTCGTCCACCAAAGCAAACAGTACAGGTATCATCTTTGTCTGCGAAAGCACATTGATTGAATTGCTGCAACTTGATGTAAAAACTGGTTTTCATTTTAATTCAAAGAACAAATTTTTGTGCCTGGTGTTAGGTTTGAAGTGGACCAAAACAGCTTTGCCATGGTTCGAGGTAGTCAAGAATGGGCCTGGAGGAGAGCTGCGCCTTCGCTGCAAACCCAAGAAGAAGGGCAACATAAACAACAAACTGTACTAAAGTCACTTCTCACTCAAATGCATCTATTCGACGACAGAAACCACGTGACGAGCCAAAATAAAAAATATTGTATTCTTACATGGCTTTGCACCATCCTGGATTGGGTCGATATCGATACGGATAGCCACCACTTACAAATTTCTTTTCGTCAAGACTCTTCCTTTTGCTTCTATGCATGATTTGTTTTAAGAGTCTGGCTCTCATTTTTCGAGCGTCTCATCTCGCGCAAAGTCTGGTTGACATGTGCTTTATCCCATCTATTGTCGGGCTGACCAGGTTTTGATTCACTGCAAAGACTCACCCAGTGCTAGATAATACCAAACGAGCCACGCGTACACGTTGAGCTCCACTATATTGATTTTTCATTGGGAAAGGAAAAGATGAAAATTCCCTCGTTCGGTCGAACGCATTCTAAACCACGAGCTTTGGCAGCGTCCAACACAATTTCATCCGACACGTTGTTCCATTTGTTGTATCGACTGAGAATAAAGCATCCCGTGTTTCCGTTGTTGTCTGTGGTGGATCGCTTCATTAGTTCCACGACTGTGTCAAACAAAGGTTCGGTGCTCTCTTGAGTATAAATGACATCTGCTCCTAAAACAACATCAAAGCTCCCGTAGGTAGATCGAAATAACTCCGAGTGCGCCTTTGACCCCCAAATAAGCTGTCGACACTCCATCAACCTTTTGCTGTTGCTTTCGTTGTTGTTGCTTTCATTGTTGTCGCTTTCATTGTTGTCGCTTTCATTGTTGTCGCTTTCATTGTTGTCGATACATGTGTTGCTCTTGACATTTTCTCTCATTTGTTTCAGGGCATGAATATCTCCATCTGTCATGACAACCGTTTGTGCTCCGAGATGATGTGCCACTATGCCACAAAGACCCAGGCCAGCTCCCAACTCTAAAACTTTGCTTTTCACCAGCGATGATAGCACGAATGCGTTTGGTTCGTTTCTACTGGAAGCGGACTGTCGTTGTTCCATTAAAAATGTAGCCAGACGAGGAGCCGCTTGCCAGAGCGTCACACCCGTGGACTGCGCCGTCTCGTCGCTTTCCAGCGTAAAACCTTTGAGTTGGATCCTGGCAGTGACCGTCTTGTCCTTGTCACCATTAATTGTGCATGGTTTCACAAGATCAAACGTAAACGTATCACGAGGATCACCACTTGAAAACATATCCTTCATGAACCCTGTTTCGTCTTCCTCTACCTCGTCGTCATTATTTTTAGTAGCATCATTGTTCGAGGCTGTAGCAACAGCTGCGGAATTCTCCCATCCACCAGGGCTCTCAATCCATTCCTCCTCTTCCACTTGGGATGTGACATTGCTCATTCGCTAAGCTGATAGAGTGCTGTAGCTACTATTCCAAAAGTAGCCAATACAGTACTAGCTACTAGCCAAAGCTACATTAACGACTGAGGGGCAGGATAAATTAATTGATCATAAAAAATGATGGTTGTCAAGGTTTGAGGTTTCTGATTCGGCTCATAATCAAACCAAACTAAATAAATGCAACTACTAGGGACTAGGTTTAAATCTGGGCAGTGAGTAAACTAATGTATCGCAGTCCCTTAGTGCTACCCTAGCAGCACAGCAAAATTCTATCCCGTGGTGCCACAGTATGAATGAATGCATGCTAACGGCCTCCTGCAGATATTATATTATTGTCTGGTCTCAGGCCCAAGCAGAGTGAAAATAAGTCAATCTCATCGATTCATAGATGGGGACATCGGTTGTTTTCAGTGGCGTGCCAGTCCCTATCTGGTTCAACCGCTGACGATGATTCATCTATTTTCTCTTTTCACGAGCAAACACAAAGACGCCTGCACGTGCAAGGGTTGCCGAAGAGGGTTGCTACTAGGTACGGTACGGTACTATCTAGTAGCATCCATGAAGGCTTGGCAAAAATTAGTCTTGCAGCCGTAGGAAGATACGAGTTGGACGTCAGTGGAACTTCAAACTATGCCAGGTTTCAGCTGGCAGGAATCGCTTATTTGACTGGGTGTTCGTTTTGATGAAATACGATTCATTTTTTCATCTTGCCTTTATTAACAGGTCCCGGTAGGGTACTACCGTAGTACCTGGTACCTTGTACGTAGCGAGACTACTAGACTACTACTAGGTGCTTTTAACCTACATTACCAAGATTCAGTCAGGAAAACCTAGTCCAAACCCCGTTCCATGACTGGTTATGAAAAGGAAACCTGCGAGCGTTTCTATGACTTTACTCCCTAAATTAACTGTTGCCGGACATTAAAAGCAGCAATAATACCAGTAAGGAATGTCGAACAATGTTTTGTACCGGTACCTAGTTAAGACCAAAATGCCAGGAATAATTTGAAAAGACTCTATTCGCAACCGTGGATGAACCATACCAGGTACGGATCTGCGAAGAAAGAATCAAAATAGCCTGAATTCCACTGAATTCTACCAAACTGGTTAAAAAGTTGACACAATTAAAAAATGGCAACCCAGGAAAAAAATTGAAGTGAATTGATCGATTCCTCATAATTCAAAAAACTGAAATTATCCTTACATTGATTTACAGACTTTCGCTTCAAACCAAGAACGAAAGAACTAAAACGATAAGAACTAAAAGAAAGAAACAAATACAAAAATGAAGTACTTTGCAGCCATCTCTCTCCTTTCTCTCGGAGTCACCTCAGCTGCGGTTCAAACCAAGAACGCACCCGAGGACCAAAATGCCCGAGGTCTTCAACGATTACGAATACCTGTGTCTCGTGATAGCAATGTTGTTTCGAATTCCATTCGTATGACACGAGCCCCAACAACGCCGGCTCCGACGGAGTGTCCGTACTATGCCATCAATCATGATCTTGCCCAGACCACAACGGAGCTGAATGTGACTGTGGACATGGACGATGCCATCTCGAAAGAATTCGCAGAAGGACACTTTCGTCTCAAGATCACTGAAGGCCCTCTTGTCCCCGCAGGAAAAGACTTCGTCGAAATCCAAGCATGGTGCATTGACTACGACCGTCCCATTGGACCAGGCGAATACGACATGGATGTGATCTCCGCTTTCGATAGCGAGGGATTGCGGGAAGGTGCGATCGACAAGCCATGGACCCTCCCTAGTCTGGCTTGGTTGATTAACAACGTCCAAGTTGGAGATGAATGGAATGATGATGCAGGCTGTCAAGGTACCATTGGATGGAAGGAGTACCAAGCTGCCGTTTGGTACATCGTTGACAACAAGCAAGGGAAGGACAACGACTTTTATAATCCCCGCATCGAATGTATCTCCAAGCAAATGTCCGACAAGGCTCTTGAAGTCGGCAAAGCGTATTACCCTGACTGTTCCAACGCTGAAGAACAGATTCCTATGATATTTATTGTGGACGAGCCTGATGGTACCATCACCAACCAAGTACTCTTGGCCGAGGTCAAACTCAGCAGTGTCGAGGGAATGTGCGAGTGCCGACAAGAGCCAGAAGACAAGTCGTGGGTACCTCCTGAGGAACCCAAGGATGACACCATGACCACCTCTTCTCCCCCAGGAACCAAGGGTGATCCCCATTTCAAGACTCACAGTGGTGAGATGTACGACTTCCATGGAGGCTGCGACTTGGTCCTCGTGGACAACCCTGCTTTCAAGGATAGACTTGGAATGCTTATTCACATTCGCACCAAGATTGAAACGTGGTGGTCCTACGTGGAATCTGCTGTTGTGCGCATTGGCGACGAAACTGTGGAAATCACTGGCAGCAGCAAGTCTGAATGGCTCTACCTCAATGGTGTTGCGAATGAACCTTTGGAAGAAATGAAGTGGTACCATGCCAAGGTTGGAGGACTCATTTTGCGTTACCGTCATGACGGTTCTAACGGAGAAGCACATCTCTACATGGGCGGCACTTCCGAAAAGATTGTTCTTCGAACTTTCAATGAATTTGTCAAGGTTGAAGCCGAAGAACACGGCAATGGTCACTTCCTGAACTCTCATGGACTTCTCGGACGCTACCCTGATGGAAAACGTGTTGGTCGTGACAAAGAGACCTTCATTGAGGATGCTAATGCCTTTGGACAGGAATGGCAGGTCCAACCGGACGAACCCAAACTCTTCCACACCTACGAGGGAGAATGGGTTGTCCCAGCCGGCCAGAAATGTGCCTTGCCTACTGAGACTTCTGCCAAGAAGATGCTTCGTCAACGTCGTCTTGCCAATGGTGTGCCCATGGAAGTAGCTGAAGAGGCATGCTCTCACTTGATGGGTGATGAAAAGAAGGGCTGTGTGTATGATATTATTGCCACTCAGAATGTTGGCATGGCTGCTGTGTGGTAAATCCAACAACCACGTTGCAGGCTACATGTTTGAAAACGGACAATAGCATAAAATATGAAAGGCGTTTCATGAAAACAAAAATGAATTTGTACTGCTATTTTGTAATATATCGTTCTTAGAAGCGAAACTATTCACTGTTTTGGTTGTCCTGTAAAGTTACGAAACTGGTGTACACGCCACACCGGCTGACACTACTTGTTTCCTGCAAACAATGACGATGTAGCCAGCTAACATTGTTTGCTTGCCAGTAGAATTACAAAGCCATCACGGGGGCTACAACGAATGGCAAGCTTGACAGTCCGGGGAAAAGCATAATGCAATTTGTCGACGGAGACTTTTTGCTGTCCATGAATGTCTATCGAAGAAGCAGATTCTCAGTTTGCGGCGGTGGCTTCATCTCTTAAAATGAAGCTCGCTTCATGAAATACTATCTATCTATCTATCGCTTCCAAGAGGGAAACAATGGCATTTACGAATGAAACCACGCGCCAGAGCAAACGGGATCCCTCCTCTCAGCACCAGCAAAAAAAAAACTGGCTTGTTTACTTTTGCACCACCATCATCACCACCAGTGCACTGCCCCGTGTCTGAAGATAATGCCTCTGAGCCAAAAGAGCACCCCGCAATGGGGTCAGATAATGTGTAGTGTCTGAAGATAATGCCTCTGAGCCAAAAGAGCACCCCGCAATAATGGGGTCAGATAATGTGTAATATATAAATCCTCACACACCCCGCCACGACTGGAGTAGCAGGTGCGCTAGTGCAGGAAGTGTAATAATGTCTTGTTTTGGCTCAGTGTTCGTGTGTTCAACACCAGCAAGTGCTCTTTACGGGATGATGCTAATGCATTGCTGAAGGAGGTGATCCTACGGCATCCAGGTTATGAGCCTGATGCTTCACCGCTTAACCACTTCAGGTACCATCTGAAGATAATGCCTCTGAGCCAAAAGAGCACCCCACAATGGGGTCAGATAATGTGTAATATATAAATCCTCACACACGTGAGAATAAAACTTCCGTCGAAAACAACATAGGGCATAATATCGTTTTGGAATATGCTTGGCTGAACAGGACTTTTTCGTCGCACTGACACAATTCCACTGTACATTCCTACCTATTCCCTACTGCGAGATTAGCTATTGTTGCTTAGCTATCTACGGTACTCAGTGCTTGTACATCAGTTGATGTGTTGATATTCAAGTGAATACTACGGTGCTTCTACGCTTACAAAAAAATCAAGTCAAAGCTGGGTGGATATTAGGTACCTGTCCTACCTACCGCTTAAAGATGTGCTTTCACACGATTGACTTAATTAATAACCGGTCAAAACGGAACTACTTCTCTAAAGCAACCGAGATAAAAAATGAAAAATTCAATTGACAGGTCTACTATTAAAATATTTCAAGAAGCAAGCTGTCGTCACACTCTCAATAGACTAACTTGCTACAATACTCCAATTCCAGTAGTGGACGAGTTTAACCAAACGATTCTCATTTATATACACTAAAAAATCACAATTTACCCTACAGCAGATACAAATAAATAATCCTAAGCACGTTCTCTCTCTTACACTCGTTCCACGATGACACTATCAAGGAAAACAAAATTGGGATTTGGTATTGGTTGTGGTGCACTGATACTAGCTTTTGGAATTACAGCTGCTGTGTTGGGAGCCAAGGGATATTTCGGATTTGATGAGCCATGCATTGATCTGTACGATTTGCAAGTTAAGAATTTGGAATTTGGCTCCCCAGAAGATAGTGATAGTGGCGTTGGTGGACTACTTGGCAGTCTGGTCAACGGCGTTACAGAAAGCTTGGGAATAGGATCCCTTTTGGGTGACTTGGGCACGCAGGCTACCATGGAGATTGAACTGCAACTGGAAGTGAACAATACCAATTCTTACGACATGGATTATGAACAATGCAGAGAAGGATTAATTACGATTCCAAGAGATATTCCAGAAAATATGAACGATGTTGAAGAACAAGCAGTAGACTCGACAACTTCCGAAGAAAATAGCGACTTTGTGATTGGAACCTGGGAGATTCCCAGTGGTACTTTGAAAAAGGGAGAATCGAATATCATCCCCGTCTCCATTGTTGCAACCATTGATTTATTGGGATCCGATGTGCTGAGCCTGGCTTCGGCGTTTGCTACTAATGGACCTCTCATGTTTGAAATTACAGGTTGTATTGAAGGAGAAGGGTGGTTTCCTGGTGTCGGGGGAAATGTGCAACTCTTGTGCATGGCACGTCTGGAAAATTCTTTGAATGCCGTGGCGGGAACAGAAGACGCCAGTGTTCGTTGTCGACACAAGATGAGCATAGGACGAAGACTTCGGCAACTTCAAAGCACCGAGGGCGCAGAGGAATATGCTGAAAACCTTTGGGCCTTGTTGGGAGAAGATGAGGAAGTGGAGGAGAGATGTATTGTATAGTGATACGTTAATGTTATCGTTTTGCCTGTTAATTTATAATTGTAGAAATTGATAAAAGATTCTTTATTATCATCATTCTACAAAAATATGATACTACGTCAGTCCTTTCAAATACTTTACTTGGGACCACTTTCCTTACTTTCTTTTTCCTGTTGCTTTTCGGCTTTGGCCCGTTGTTCTGCTGGAAGCTTCCAGCACCAGGTTTCTTTTATCGGCAGAGTTTGTAGTATCAGTTTGTTGTTGAGTGCCACCCAACCGAATGCCCACACTGGATTCCAGCTCTTGGTAGCGCTGTTGTATCGGCTCGGCTATCGTGCGAGCATCTAGATGATGTTGGACCATTTCCTTTTGCAGTTCCATCATGCAAAAGCCAACAATGTCTTGCAAAATGGCGGGAGGAATGTCCGCCAATTGAGCACTCGTCTGTCCTTGATATCGCAAATACTGCAATCGTTTGTGTGCCATGAAATATTCCACTCTCATTTGACCATAATTGGCCCAAAACAAGGCATTGTGTTCTCCAACCCAATTGTGCGATAATTCGTGAATTACTGTGGACACCAATTCAAAATAGGGACGAAATCCTGATAAATCGTCCGTTCGTAATTTGACATCGATGCGCAGGCCCCGATTGGTATTGTATCCCAGCAAACAGGCACCACTTTTTTGTTCCTTTTGCATGATACGATCATCAATGGGATCCATTTCACCCAATGTTCCTACGTTCAATTCGCGTTCTTGTAAAATAGAAATTACACCAGGGTCGGTCGACAATCGTTCCAATAATTGTTTAGCTTTAAAGGCGTGAGGTGTACTGTCGGTGGGTCGATGACCAAATTCGTGAAAGGAACATTCTTGAAGCCTTCCAAACTTGTAATTTTTGTCAGGCTTGGAAATGTCGGGACCCCAGTGGACATTGGTATGAAAAGTGGTAGAGTTTTTCGTCTTTTCTTGATCGAACCCACGCATGGTCGGGTCTTGTTTCTTGGCATTCAATTCTTGGACAGAAGTTTCAGCGGAGGCCATGACGAGTACTTTCGGTGGTGATTTATTTGCGGAAGGAGTTTTGGTAAAGACGGGGTTAACATCATCATCATGTGGAATTTTTTTGCCTTTGAGTAAAAGTTTGAGAGTAACATCTTCCTCCGGCGGTATGAGAAGATAGAGGGCTTGCCGTGCGAGCTGGTAAAAATGTGTTCCTGTGGTTGAGGTTGAAATGTCTGGTAGGGATAAAGTTTGGCCTTGGTAACTCAAATTGACCGTAAACATGGTGTCTGAGATTAAAATGTATTAAGCTGTGTTGCGTTATTGTTATTGTTTATGAACAAAACAATATAATACCAGTATTGTACTCGACATTTACCAGGTGGTATGGTAATGACTTACTATTTTTCATATTTTTAGAGAGGAAGGGAAGCAAATCGAATTTCAATCGTACAAGTGTTTTACTGCTGATCGCACAGTTGTTAACATAATAATTATTGAGGTGTAATTCTTCTTCTGCTGATTCATGTGGATGATGAACGAAACAAAATATGGTTGTATATAATAATTTCACCAGTTCTAGCACGGAAATGGTTGTAAATCAAACAATGACGGCGTGGCTCAATGGTAGAGCATCTGTCTTCGGAACAGAAGGTTGTGGGTTCGAGTCCCATCGCCGTTACATATCTTTTGCCCACAGCGGGATCGCTCGGAGAGGAAGTATTACTACAAGTTTCAAACTTTCCGTGGTTGTTGTAATGATTCTTTTACTTTTTACTCATCATGGCTGCATTGGGGTTTTTAAGAATGAGGTTTCGTACTGTATTCCCAAATGAAGTCCTCCCTACTATCACAAACTGGTGGTACTAATTTTAGTGTGGCAAATATCAATGACAAATATCACTGGTAAAACCACCGAACGGAAGACAATATACTCGAGTACAATTACTGCCAAGCAAAATCAAACTGCTGGCTGCAGCCATGAGAGCGAGCAAGCAGCAGTTCGGAAAATATTCAACATAGTAGGCTGGCAATTAGTCTCTGATCATGGTTAGATGAAGGAAATGCTCTCACATCCTTGAACTGCAAGCAAGCGCAATGAGGAACTGAATGAACCCCCCCCCCCCCCCCCCCCCCCCCCCCCCACCAACAACCCCACCCCCGACACCCCCCGCCCACCCACCACACCCACCCGCCCCCCCCCACCCTTCAAAACAA
>Ga0100402_1002834_pt1 | contig 19252 bp, 14 predicted proteins | sample CryGeyme20150102_FD_80419 | JGI IMG/M metagenome (GOLD analysis project Ga0100402, IMG submission 80419) | Groundwater microbial communities from Crystal Geyser aquifers in Utah, USA - Crystal Geyser metaG 2015-0102 | ecosystem: Environmental > Aquatic > Deep subsurface > Groundwater | place...
CTTTTTCAAATTGGATAATATTTTATGATCGTTTTCAATATAGTGAACGTTGGACGCGTAGATATCCCCTATTTTGACTTAACCCCAAAATTGGGACCATAACCCCACAATTCAGTTTTTAGATGTGGTGTCCCGTCTGTGTGTCCTGCAGGGTGTAGTAATAGCCTCAATGGAGGGGTGTCCTACAAGGCATGTCATCGTCGTCGTGCGATGAGTCCTTGTCCGGGGTGGGAGTGTCCTGTTAAGGTTGTATCTCCAGTAGTTCCAGTAGCTGAAGCGTCCCTCAGCTTGTCCGGTCCTGCCGGTCAATGGCTTGCTGGAACAAGACCAAAGTCCATGTGGCAGGGGTTCCATTGTCGTCTGTAGAAGTAGACTGTAGGCTTGTCGTCGGTCCTTCCGGTTGCGACGATGGGTGTAGTTGTAGTAGTAGGAGATGGAAAGGCACGAGGTGTGCTTTTTCATTCGGTTTGGCGAGCGAGCGAAGACTCTCTCGCATGTCGTATGGCTCCTCGTCTCCAGTTGGTGTGGAAGCGAGGTCCCCTTGCTCCTAGTATAGTAGGAGAAGGAGCAAGTTAACTTGGTGTACGGCCGTCGGCTGAAGTGGTAGCCATGGCCAAAGTCTCCAGAGCTTTGTGGTTGATCGATTTCGATGAACCAAATCGATCTTCCGGTTGCGATTCCATGCTCCGGTTTCGCTTCCGGACTCGCATGAAAGGGCTACAGGGGGTGTCTGTAGTGCCTATAGACCCTGTTAACTTCAGTGGAAGCCGGCCGTGGAGCCGGCTAAAGAGGCTCATGGTGTCTGATAACACGTAAAAAGCTAGTGTGGAGACTCGTTGATATTAGAGTAATATTATGGATAGACTGGACTACTGGACTAGACTAGTGTGTGGATACAGAGCAAGCATGGGCACACGACCTAATAGAGTATGACCTAACTCCTGAGTCCCACAGTCCACCTGGGCTTAATTTGTCAGCGCATAAAAGGCTTCAAGAAACGAGACGATGATTTCATCTTTTTGAATTCTACAGTCGACTCACATTACTATTGTGACCTTATGGCTCGATGTTGTATTCTACTTTTCAATAATCTCATGTCCCCCCTCCATCTGTGTCCCGACCATCATTTCCGTGCAACATGGTTTTGAGAATGTACTTGGCCGTTGGCAGCGACTTTGGAACACCAACTCCTTCCGCGTAACAAGCAGCGACATTTCTCCACCCGTCTAGACTACCCATTTCTCCAGCAAGTTGATACAGTTCAAAGGCACGCTTTGGATCTCGGGGCAGCCCGGGTCGACCTTCGTACAGCATGGCTCCAGCCGAGACGGCGGCATCAGCATTGCCTGCTTCCGCAGAAGCTAGAAAGTCTTTTAACGCCAATTCAACATCTTTGGGATAACCATGCTCACCATCGTGGTATGAAAGGGCACGGAGAAAGAGTGCATCAGCATTTCCAGCTTCTGTTGCTGCGTTCAAAAACGCGACGAATTCGTCGGGAGAACAAGGTTGTATTCCCAATGCCTCGTGTCCATTGAGGTGAAAAAGCGCTCGATAATAGCGCGCTGGTCCGTGTCCTAGATCAGCTGATTTTGTCATCAAGTTTAGACCGTCTCGCAACGACTCAATGGTTGCACTTGGATCTTCATTCCCTAGCATCAAGACTCCAACAAAATACATGGCGTCGGGATCGCCCAACTCAATGGCTTTGTGAAAAGCTTGCATCGATGCACCCACGTCAGGCTTTAAGATTACTACTTCTGTGGTGGTATCAGCAGTGCCTGTATCATCCTGTACTGGGTACCCTGTCCATAATAATTGCCCTACGTTGAACCATCCAGCGGCCGATTTCTTGTCTCCTGCTTTTCTGTAGTAGTCTAGGGCCAGGTCTACCGATTCTTTGGCCGCCTCCACCTTCGCATGGTCCATCCACAACACTTTAGCTTGCTGCAGAGAACCATTCCCCAACAATACCAAGGCTTCCGGATGGCCGTGCTCCAACCCTGCAATTTTTAAGAGTTCATATGCTCGGTCCTTCCAATGCGTCTCTTCGTCTTCGATGCTATCTTTATTCTTCTTGTCTTTGCGAGTTTGTTTCACGACTGTCTTGACAACGGTGACACCTTTTAGATTTTTGGCTTTGGGGTTGTCTTTGTGCAGCTTTTCTTTGGCTTCGGCTTTTTCAATGGCCCGATGCAGCTCTTGTGATTTCTTGGCTTCCCGAGCTTGTTGCAGTTCCTCGACTTTTTGCAGGGCTTCCAGAGCTTGTTGATAAACAGCTTCTCCCTCATCATGGGATGATACTGTGGTTGTGAATTGCCGTACTGAAGTGGAATATCGTAAATTTGGTGCAACGTTGCTTTCTGAGGTCTGAAACGAAAATGTTGTTGGCATGCGAGAGTCACAGGTAGGTATCAGTTTAGATAAAGAATGTATCCATCGAGTTTGCCGCTGCCGTGTCAGCCAGGGTATTGCATAACGTTGGACTCTTGTCGACACTCGGCTATTCATGGTTGTAATAAACGGAGATTCAAATTGTATTCGTGTGATCTGTGATCAACTCTCTACTCTCTACTAGTAGTGGAGTCAGAGAGAAAGTATTTGTAGATTTTTTTTTGTTACCAAAAAACATGTTTTGATCCAAAATCATTTGAGAGCAAATGTGCGATAAAGTACACTTTCAGTCTGTCTATTTTCTACTCTATGTTTGTTATTATGGACACAGCCAACTCTATCCTAGACTCTTCAACCCAAATACTCAATACTTTCAAGCCCCAATCCCTCTGATGCAAAGAAAACCTCGCAACCTACTACTTCGGGGATAAGTGAGACGGCAGTGATTCTGCTTGGTAGTATTCGAAAAGGCTGAAACCTATTGCATGATATACGTGCACCAAAGTATGTGACCTCATTGAAATGATAAGCTCTCACTCTTAAACTTTCTTTTAATTCTGTGGAGTCTATTAATTTTTGATTATTGAATAACACAGAAATGTGACAAGGACAAGTTTCCGAATACTCTGCTGCGTGTTTGTCAATGCACTTTCTAGGCGTTGATATTACGGAGCGCTTGCTTATTTGGACATTTCTCCACGGGCAGCTCCCGATCGGTCCTTGACCCAAGATGTTCCGCCGACACTTTTAATTTAGAAAGGAGATGTGTGAGCGATATGGCCGGGCAAAGTGCGATTGTATGCATTGTTTACGCTGGATACAGCAAGCAGCTCAATATTGGCGTACCTGGAGATGCAAGGGGACTTTCCAATGTAGGGAAAGTCGGGTACCTTTACGGAATCAAGGCAAAAAGAGGCAACATCAGCTCGTGTAATAGATCCTGCTTCTCCATCTGTTTTCATAAGCGTCCGAGGAACACATGTGAGAAACTAGTTGTGGTGCCAATACAGCGAGCAAAACATTGAGCAACTGTTCCCTACATACCGATGACATTGATGACTCCTGTGGGCTTGTCCACTGTCAACCCTCCTGGACGGACAATGCAATACTCCAATCCGCTTTTTCGAACGACCTCTTCTTGATTATTCTTGTCCTGCAGAGATAAAATAATGAAAAACGTTAGTTTGTTCAAATAAAACGTAGACTCCGTACTTCACTCGGTAACTCTTTCCGGTCAAAAGAAACAAATTCAGAGAAAAGAACTACCAACTTACCCGAAAAATCTTTTTCATAGCAGTCCACATCAAGACTTTGAAAAAGAATGGGGCTTGACTCTCTGAGTCGCCAGCTCCAATAGAAGTCACGACCGCCAGACGCTTGATGCCCTTTTCTTTCATGCATTCAACCACATTCTTGGTTCCATCGGTCAGCATGGTATCACCAACATCGCTAGTCTTTCCTCCGAGAGCAATAATGACGCCATCGATATCCTTTTCGTCAAAGACCTTTTTGACATCGGCCAGTTTGGTCACATCTCCACCCAAATTGGTAAATTTTGGATCCACCAACGGTTTTCCTGCAGAGTCTTCTCCCGATCCTTGGGGAATGACCACGTTGCTAGGTTTTCTGGTCAATCCCACCACTTCATCTCCATCTTGAAGAGCTTGGTAAACACATTCGGAAGCCAACAAACCCGAGGAACCAATCACGGCGATAGTAGCATCCAAAGCTGTGGAACTTGAAGCTTGGGCTCGCGGTTGTAAATTATTGGGAGCAAAGGCCGAGGTGCTTCCAAGCAGGGCGGAAAGGAAAATAAGGTTGAAATTGTACATGATTGCAAATAAATAGAAGCTTATTTGTCTTGGTTTGATTTTTGAGTGGTTTGTTGTTAATACTTTTAAGCTTAATAATATTATTATTATGATTGATTTGAGTGCCGATAGATGCATGCATGCTGACTGTATCTTGCAGATGGTTCGAAGGCTCGGATCTTTAAATGTGGACGCACTCTTGCTTATTAATGTTTAGACGCACATTTGTATGAGTGGTAACGACAGCGACACTCATCAACAGCACAACAACGAAAAAGGATACAAAAGCAAAGCTCTCTTTAATAATAATGTTTCATGTTTCATGACATTATCCGCAAGCCAGGAACAAGACACCTTTATACTTATCTACCTCGCTACTAACAAACAACCAGCAACCAACAGCAAATAATAATGGCATCCACAGGATTATTACCAGCATCTCTTCAAAGTACGCTCCAACAGATTGTAGAAAGATCGAACAAGTGCAATGGCGGAATTCGTGCGATACTCTTGAGCACCGCCGAGGGGGTACCATTGGGAAGAGTCTACGCCAGTACAGCAACATCCTTGAACGAGGATGCCATAAGTTCCATTGAATCAACATGGTAAGAAATCATTTTTATTAGCATTTTTCTGTCTCGGTTCTCGGTGAATGCACGCATTTATACAGGTACATTTTCATCTTTGTCTTACGCTCCTCTCCTCACCCTTCATTTTCTCACTCTTTGGACCACCTTTACAGGGCACCTGCCGCGAAACAGTGTCCCATGCTCAACATGGGTAAAGAGGTCAAGACTGTGACAGCCATTTACGATCATGGGATCCTGTTGCACATATATCAGGCTCCCTTGGTACGTAAAGTGTTAACTGCCTACTACTAGTAGCTTGTTTTGTTTGGAGTTTGGATTGTTGATTGTTCTTCTCCTCTATTAATAGAAACAAGACTGATAGCTCGAACCATTCATTCTTGTTCATTTTCTTTCAGGTCCTAACAATTCTGGCCAATCCTCAAGCCAACATGGGTGCAATACGGTCTACCGCCATTCCGTTGCTCAAAGAAGTGCTGCAGCCATTGTGCTCCACACTACTAAATAGTCTTGCACCTGCCGAAGAAGGATACTAGCCACCGAAAGATAGAGCATGATTTGCCATTCAGTGGAAATCATCTGCACTAGATTACTCTATACAATCTACTGGAGTTACAGATTCGCAGGATGAATTTGCAAGAATACCGATGTTTTCGCTCTCGAATGATCATCATCGATGAGATGAGTGCATACTGTGCGCAGCCCATCTATTCTGGAGAAAAGTATAATGAAAAAGCTATGCCCGTTGTTCCTTCTTCTTCTACTAGCTACTCGAGTAGCTAGTAGTAGGTCAGTTTGCTATTTATTTTTTTATTTGAATGCCAGTAGGCGGTTTCTGCCAATGTACTGGTAGTAGTCGACTACTACTAGACTAGCGTAGCAACATTCTGCAACACGATAATATGCGTTTTTTAAATATTTCTTAAAACCAAAGAGATTTTTCTTCAAACCTGACATTCCAATTCTTTAATTCTTTATCATTATTTAAGCTCATCATCATCGGTCGCTGCACTTCAAGCGAAACGCTGATGAGTGAATCTTCTGCAAAAGAATACAAGAGAAAAAAAGGAAGCTGCTGTATTTCGTATATTATTACTAGTAGCCTAGTAGTATCACTGTCCAAGTTATAATAATAACGAACGATAAACCAGATTAAATATATAGCTAACAATGACAGTATCTCATAGCGTGAAGCGCTCGATCCCAGTAGTACCGCCGGAAAATGAGGTAGGTGAAAGATGAATGTTCTTTCTTGAGAATTGGATTGGATGCTGTAGCTGCTGAGAGAAGTACACTGTATTCTCGTGTTCGGTCGGCACTTGGTTGCGCTCTTGACGAAAACAAAGCGGTTCCTTCTGATTTTTATCTTTACATATCTATTGCCTTTTCTTATATCATTGTTGTGTTTCCTTGCCCATCTCGAACGGTTCGTTCTTTACTGTTTGTAGTCGGGATCTGTGGAGTACAAGCGCATGGTTCACCATACTGCCGCGGCAAGGTTGCGGACATTAGCAACGCAGATGTCGTACCGTCTCGATCAGGGCAATGGTCGTTGCATGTATCGTTTGGGTACGTTTGATCCAAGCTGTACTGTGAAAATTCTACCAAGGATGTCTTTGTTGTTGTTGAAGATTGCTGTCGACTTATTTTTTCCTACAATTTTCCCATTGTATGATGTTACATGTTCGCTATTATTCCTACTTCTTTTTTTCACAACAACACACAACAATCTCCCCACCCCACCCTGCCAAAGGAGTGGAAGACGATGGATGTCACTCATTATTGGACTATGATGCCACTGCCGAGTCAGCAAGAGTTTTGGAGTGTATTGCCCGCAGTTTGAATGCCGTGGTGGTGGAACGGAAAATCATTCAAAACGAAGTGTGTTACGACGACGACGGGTCCATATTAAAAAACGACAAGGATGTCCTCATCGTCGACGAACCATCTGTGTTTGGATTCGGACGTCGTGATAATTATTCGTCCAAGGACAATGACGACGAAGCCGACTTATCGGATGATACTCCCGAGGTGTCTGACCCAACGCAGCAGTTAGTGAAAAAGGATGGTGTCTTCACCCGAGCGGAAATTCATATTGTACGAGTGGAAACGCATCTGTTAGATCCATCACCCGTATCATTGACTGCACTAGCGGGATCGAAGTCCGAAAATGCCAAAATATTAGAAACCCCGACATTTAACGGGAAGAACGGGAACGGGGTTCCGGAAAATGGCAACAACGGAAGCCAATCAGCTGCAAATACGGAAGCCATCAATATCCAGGAGACTCTCTCGGCACGAAACATCCGGGTCGCTGTTGTTGGTAATGTCGATGCAGGTAGGATTGGACTGTCGTTTCGTTTCGTTTCGTTTGGTATATCGTCTTTGTCGCAGCGCCTGGGCTTACCCTGTTTCGTCGTGCATTGGTTAAAACAAAATTGTGCAAACAGGCAAATCGACATTGATTGGTACGTTGACAACGTCGAGCTTGGACGATGGTCGCGGCAAAAGCCGGACTTCCATCATGAAGCACCGCCACGAAATTGAAAGTGGTAGAACCTCGACAGCAACAACGCACCTCATGGGATTCAAATCCTGTGGTGAACCGATCACTGGAAAGGACAACGTCCGAGCCAATAAGAGAAAAACGGAAGATGAAGTTGCGAGAGAATCGTTCAGGATCATTACCTTGATGGATCTAGCTGGTCACGAAAAGTATTTAAAGACAACGTGAGTTTTTTTATTTCGTCGGTATTGTATTTTGGATGTTTTGATGGAACGAGTGCAATCTCAATCTTCCCTACAAAAACAAATACAGGATCCACGGGGTGTCATCGGGAATGGCCGATTACTCATTGATTTTGGTGAATAGTAGGCATCTTCCAACTCATATGACGCTGCACCATTTGAACTTATGCTGCAGCTTTGGAATTCCTGTGATTGTTGTATTTACCAAAATGGACGGTTGCCCGGAACATGCTTTCAAGACTACTAAAGAAGAGGTGATGAAACTGTTACGATCACCAGAGGTTGGCAAAAAGCCTTTTGCAATAAGGAATGAGCAGGACGTATCCACGTGCGTTGGAAAGTTGCATACGCTGGCACCAATGATTGAAACCTCTTGCGTGACAGGTGAGGGCATTGATCTGCTGCAGAAAATGCTGTTTTCATTACCAAAGCGACGACGCCACGAGAACAAAGTCAAACGTCCATTTGAATTCCTTGTGGAAGATATTTTTAATGTACCAGGTGTTGGGGGTGTTGTTTCTGGTTTTGTGAATGCTGGAGAGCTTTCGGTTGGCTCGCACTGCAACGTCTACGTCGGCCCTGTCGACGACGGAACATTCATGAAGACAGTGGCAAAATCGGCACACATTGCTCGTATCAACACTTCGCATATTACGTCTGGTCAATCTGCATGCTTGGCCCTGTCTTTGAACAAGGAGCTTCGTAAAAAATTGAGACGTGGAATGGTCGTTTTGAGGGACAGTCCTACCTGTTCCAAGGAATTCGACGCGGAGATTTGTGTTTTGAAAGGAGAAGGAACAACGATTCGCCGTACGTATCAGGCCTATGTGCACATTCTGAATGTCCGTCAGAGTGCCTATGCTCGCAACATTGAAATTGTGAACCACAATGCTCTCGGACTGCCTCCGAGCCATTCCGCTGGGCGGGACGAGGACGGCGATGGCATTGTCTTGCGTCCTGGAAGTCGCGCCAAAGTCAGATTTGAATTTGCGCAGCGACCGGTAAGTAGGAGCCTGCAAACGAGCGTTGTATTGCAGGATTGCTTACAGTATTGTCTTACCTTTCGTTGTACGACTTATCTTTTGCAGGAGTATATTCGTCCAGGAATGCGTATGTTGTTCCGAGACGGTCGCGTCCGTGGTGTTGGAATAATTACCGCCATTCCCGAGGTGCCAGTCGCGATAGCGTAGAACTCAGATGATAAGACGCTGATGAAGTCAATGGGATGAGATATCTTGGCTTCAGGGTGCCGCTGCTTCCTATGTTTCCAGTTTTATATTCATTAGTGCATTTTCGACAATCAAAAAGAGAAGGAACTTTTTTTTACTGCCAGGCGATGCAGTTTAGCTTCAAACTTATCTGGCCTATCTACTAGTCCAATAGTAGGGAGGCTACTCAATAATGAGTAGACTAGTTTAAGCACTACTCGAGTACATGCCCTCCTTGACGGAATTACTAGTCTACTACTACTAGGTATGGTACTGTAGATTACTACTCGAGTAAGTACTAATGTTAGACTCTCTACCAGCAGTTCAGCATCAAATCCATCTGCAACGGATCTTAAATGCAAGGTGAGTACGTCACACTAGTGGTAGCTCGACGATCCTTTATCCAACTTCAAAGAGCACCACCACGCCTTCGGTAGGTGCTTCTTGCGTATCATCCGTGCGTGCCACGAAGCCTAAAAAAAAATATTAACATAGAGAAGCATCCGAACGAGACTCTTCGATCGCATATCGTTCTCTGTCGCTCTACTTTAATATCAGATACGTTTTGAGGTAGTTAGTTTGCAAGCAAGTAGAGCTAGCAAGCAAGTTTCAAAACTAAACAAAAAGTGTCTACTTGAAACCTGAAACCATGATGGGAATCAAATCTAGTTTTCTGGTCCTCTTCGTCGTGGCTGCCCATGTCAGTGCCTTCAGCAGTGTATCCATGCTCAAGAGAGCCGTCAATCAACGTGCCATCGCGGGCCAGAGCAGTCTCTACTTGTCAGAGGAAGATGGCGCTAACTTGAAAAGTGTCAAGAAGCAAATTGTCTACGACGAGCAGCGGGGTCGTTTCTTTGAATCCAATAAGGACGAAGCCGACTGCATCCCTGATGAGGAATTTTGTGTCGTGGACAAGGAAAGTGGCAGCATGATCCGATTGACAGTCGAAGAAAAGGAACGAATTTTCCTCGATGCCCTGCAAGTAAGTTGAAACTGTTGAAGTTATTGCCGGCTAAGGTTTATCTCAGAATATGTCTTTAACCTTTAACCCACACTAACCCTGAACTTTATCATCCAATTCAGGCCTACTACTTTGATGGGCGACAGATGCTCAATGACGAGGAGTTTGATTTGTTGAAGGAAGACTTGTCCTGGAACGGATCCAACGTAGTGCAGATGAACAGGAAAGAAGCCAAATACCTGGCAGCTGTTCAAGCTTACTCAAAGGGAGAACCTAGCTTGTCTGATTCTGAATTTGATGCATTGAAAAAAGAATTGTTGGATGAGGGATCTGCTTTTGCTACCCAAACGGAACCAAAATGTTACATTGACACGGGAATTTGCAAGGTAACCATGCAGGAGGACAAATTTCGCACCAATCTTTTGTACGCCCCAGCTGGAGTCATCCTTTCTCTAGTCTGGTTGGGAATTGGATTCGAGGTCATTGAACCCATCATCAGACTGAACCCTGTCATTCTTGCCTTGATTGGGGCTCCCTTTATTGTGTCCGGGTCCAAGTTTATTACCGAAAACTTCCTTTTCCAGAATAACTTTGTTGTGTATGGACCATGTCCCAGCTGCCAAGCGGCGAACCGCGTTTACTTTGGAGACATTTTGTTTGTCGAAGGATTCAAAGACATAGCTTCTGTCAAGTGTCCCAGTTGCAAAGAAGAGTTCACGGTTCAACGAAATACTCTACGAGCATCTACTCTCCCAAAAAACAACTAATTACATTACACTTCCTTTATCTGCTAGGAGTACATTAGATTTGCATGGCGCAAAATTCGTACCTGTTTTTTTTAGTGTGAATAGGTACTACAGTATTGTATTCCGAGTGCCATCATCTCATACCAGCTCCACGTAATTGGATTGTATGTTTCAAATCATTTTTGTTTGCATTATTTTATGTGTAATCAAGATTTAATTCAAGTGGGGGCTCCCACGGCTACATTATTAATTTCACTTATCAGCAGCTATTGTAATGTACACGTACTTCCAAAGAATAGCTCAGAGCGCCCGCAGCTGTTGCTCAGATGGCAACGCAAGAACAACAAAGAAGTTTTCACACGATGTGTGCAATCATATTGTGCAACAAAGGTTCAATTAGAAATTTCCCTCTGCCGTTGGAGTAACTTTGTAGTGACTCGAAAATGTTAAGCGTTGCTGTGTGTATTGTGGTGTCGACTCATTCGTTTGCGTTGGCTCCTTGCGTTCGATATTGTATCCCGTCCCGTGCCTTTCCATTATTTGCACTAGGAATAAATGACCAGTAAAAACAAGACAATCATGACAATGGTCAAGCATAATATCGTTTTCAATTGTCCCGCATTTTTGGTTTTGAGCAGTTTGGCTAATTTTCCCATGACCACACCCAATTCTTCTTCTACATGGGTCAAGTCTTCGTCCAGTTCGTCGAGCATCTTGTTTTGCTGATTAATTTCATCGTGAATTTGTTCCGACATGACATTGACCCGCGAAACGGCCACATCAAGATCATCCAACGTCTCGTCCTGCTGTCGCATCAGCAACGTTGCTCGGGCATGAGAATCGACAATGAATTCGGTATTCTGTTTTTCAATGTCCGTGGTAGCACCCATGCCATTGGTCCGGCGCAGGGCTCTGGCACGTTCGTCGGCCATAATTTTGGCCCTAACGGCATCCGAATTGAGTTCCTGTTTGGCCAGGTTCAATCGTTCTTGCGTCGTATCTACCAACGCTTTGCGTTCGTACAGTTCGGCACTATCGATGCGATTGAATTTGGATCGATCCTTTTCAACTAACAGGACGGTTGCACGAACATCTCCCAATACCGAGTCGGCATTTTTAATCTGTCGTTTCAGAGCCTTTTTGGCGTCTTTGAGTTCGTGTGTATTTACCGCAGTGTCCTTTTTATTTTTTATAGTTGGTAAAAACAATTAATAATAATAGGTGAGATTGCATTTTGGACGTCACATTAAAATCATTTACTACAGTAACAACAAACGTACCGTTTGATGTACGACTCTCAAAAATTCTGCCATGCTTTCATCCACTAATTCCAACTTTCTCAACAAATCATCTCGAAAGACGTAATAGGGATCTCCTGGATCAACCACTCTGCTACTACTACTACCACCACTTTCAACTACTTCTGTTTCATCAATATAATCTTCCAATGATGTATTGAGAGGTTCTGCGAGATCAGAATTCTTTTGTTTGAAAGGACGTGAGAGTTTGGACCCCACCAGTGGTGCTGACCCATTGTTGTCATTGTTGTTTCCTGTTCTTTCTCGTTGTCCACCATTGCTATTTTCATCCAGTGCGGCGTAATTTGTCATAATAGCGCTATTGAAAATGAACAAACAGCGTAGTATTAAAACAAAAAAAAGGACCAGTAGTTCACAGTTGAGATTATTTAAAGAGAAGACAGAAAACTTGAAGCAAAGTTAATGTCTGCTGTCTGCAACAATAGAAAATCAGAAACTACAGAGATTCGATTACGGGTTAGTCTCTGGTGTGTGTTTTTCGTATTATCAAAAAATTATTATTATTGTTTTTAACATGTCCGTTGAGTCACAGATATACGGGACTGATATCCCCGGACACAACAGCAACAAGCAAGAAGCACGACAGACACGACACTGGCACTTTCGGAGATTCAGACACTCCAGTAGACTACTGTACTCGGTGGTCTACTACTACGACAGAAGATAGAGTACTCTTACTGGTATGTTGTTTGTAGATCCTTTATTACACTGTTCATCATGGAGCAATCTCAAACAAAGGAATCGCCTGTAGAACAAGCACAAGCAGCACTACCATCAGCAGAAGCAATAGTAGAAAAAATAGAAACAACCGAAGACGTCGAAGTTGGCATTCACTTATTAGCGGGCGATAGGGCTGAGGAAAGACCCGACAATGACCAAGAACAAGAACAACCACAAGCAATAGATATCGAAGAAGAGGAAAATGACGAAGAAGACGATGAAATCATCAAACACTGGAAGTCTTCCAAGTACGCTATCGGAAAAGGAAAGGCTACGTGGTCCGAAGAACTTGGTGGTGGTGGTACGGATTCCAAAACGACGAATGGGATACGTATTCACTTGATCATTTCAGGTTTGGTTTGTGGTTCCAATCTACTAAATCGTGAACGAGTGGGCAACATGACCATCCTGTACCAAACAGGAACACAATTACGATGGGTAGCAGGTCCCTTGTGGTTCATAACAGTCTTTGTTACGGTTCCGCTCATCGTGGGAATTTCTCTGGCGCTGTACTTTTTGTTTTTGCAGTGTTTGGGCATGTGGTATATCATCGTGTCAAGTATTTGTTTGGCATATTGCCTCTTTTGTTTGGCCATGACGTCCTTGAGTGATCCAGGTATTGTTCGGCGACATGCGGAACCGCTGGAAGAGGATTGGATCTGGAGCGATCAGGCCCTGACCTATCGTTCTCCGAAAGCCAAATACGATCCTCTTTGTGCAGTCATGATCGATGAATACGATCATGTCTGTCCTTGGGTAGGGACCGCCGTAGGAGCGGGAAACATGCGCTGGTTCACGAAATTTGTTACCATGGTGGGCGTTAACCTGTTTTTGAATGTACTCATGGCCATGTTCGCTCCGAGCGTTGGAATCGGCAATTGCTAGCTTGCACGGTAAAAGTACAAATAAATGTAGGTGAATGATTCAAGTTCAAATAATCACTATTATCTGGAGTAGTGCTATTATCGTAGTAGAACAAATCAACTTTAGTTGAGCAATGGTTTGTACCATCTCCTTTCTCGGTGACCCAAAAATATGGGACTCTCAACTAAAAATGACCATGTATTTTATGGTAATGCGGTCTCCCTCTTGCAGATGCCCCAGCTGACATGGCACCGGTCAACAGTATGATGTCAAAAATCATACAGACAAAGACCAGGCACACAAAGAATTGGAAACTGAGCATGTTTTTGCGGCCGATTGCCGTGCCTGAAATAATGCCAATGCCAAGCACACGTATTGAGAAAAGAAGAGTGAGATTTCAATACGTTAGATTCCTTCATCACATTCCGCAACATAATTCATTGCACAAAACTTACCAGTCCAAGGACAGGTATGATCAAAGCCTTCCACAACTACTGCCGTATCGGAATCATAAACGGCTCCCCTGGGTCGGAACGTCAAAGCCTGGTCACTCCACCGCCACGGGATCCTGGCATTGGACGGTTGATAATGTCGACGGTACATTATACCAGGATCACGGCAGCCTGTCAAGGCAAGAGCTACAATCAGGCCCACCGTACAGACAGACCAAACAAATTGCAGCAAGAGTGGTTTGCCAGGAATGGCTTTGACGAGCGTCCATCCCGATACTCCAAAAATCAGTGGATAGGTAATTAAGAAGAGCATGGGCCAGTAGGGACCGATTACAATATCCAATCGTGGTCTTGTAACACGAACCACTTGAACTTCTCCTGTTTCTTCGTCCTCTTCCTCCGCATTCACGGTAATGGTAGATTGTTTAAACACTGTCATGTTGCCGAGTCGTTCAGCATTGGGAATGTGGGGACAAACAGCTGCAGAAAAACACAGACAGTTGGCACTCTCTACACTGTAATCATCGTCCGTGGGTGACTTTGAGGCTTTCTTGTCTCGTTCTAGAGCCCAAGTAATTTCTGTCAGACCCACAGCAAATGGTGATTCTTTCCAGTGTGCTACTTTCTGATTGTACATGTCGTTTCCGTACTGTTCTTCCACAGAAAGAGGAGCGATAGTTTGCTCTTCCTTGCTGGGATCAGTACTACCAGGAAGTTCGTCTTCCAAGCTTAAGGAACCCGCTGTCAATGGAACATCTTCATCGGCACTGGTGGCTGAAGTTTTGGGACCTCCTCCGCGTCTTTTTACCATTTTTCTGGTGCGAGGAGAAAATAATATATAAAAAGTTGAAGCTGCGTTCTTTCAGCGATTGTGTTACTTTTACTGCTATCAGCCACGCCGATGCACAATCTACGGAAGATGGTCAAAAAAATGAAGAGACAAGATAACAAGCCACCAATAGTCTAATGCAGTCCGGAGTATCTTGCTGTGTGCTGTGCTACGGAGTGCTGTACTAGAGTAGGTGGCACTCTAGCTAGACTCCTACCTGGTACTACTCAACAGTAGTACCAGGTACCTCGTTCGTGTCACTTGGCACATGGCTATTGAATGATGTGCAAAGAGGTTTTTTGACGAAGTAATGTGCGAGCTACTATGTGTTATAAATTTCAGGGTTGAGGATTGACCACGGCCAATCATCATACCGCAATCAAGCAATCAACACAAACAACAAACAACAAACAACAACAGCACGGCGATACGAGTACTCTTTAATCTTGTGAACAACTAGATAAAAGCCTTAGACAACATACACGTACCACCTTAGGCAATCTGAACCATGAGTAAGTGCTTCTCAATCATTGATGACTTGGGGATAGTGGCAAGATACCTATCCTTTTGGGCTATCGCTGCCTCCTTTTCCGACCTCCGGAATGGTTGTTGGCTGTTGGCTGTTGACCACAGAGCCGATCTAATCTCGTTGCTGTTAACCTCCTACAATTTTTCAGGTGATATCGGAGTTCCTGTAAAGCTGCTCTATGAAGCAGAGGGAATGAAAGTTACTTGCGAGGTAAGTTCAGCATGGTTCCCGATATTAGCATGTGTTCATTTCATCATGGTCTCTTTGAGTGCACACACAAAATTTGCTCTAAACCACTTGCTCAACGTAACCCCAACTACCAAATTTGCACACACGGCAGATGAAAAATGGAGAAATTTTCCGGGGAATGCTGTTGAGTGCAGAAGATACAATGAATTTATCATTATCGGAGGTCTTACGGACATCCCGTAATGGTCAAATCAAGAAGCTACCAACCGTTTACCTTCGAGGCAGCAGCATTCGCTTTATTGCACTGCCCAACTTGCTGCGCAATGCCCCCGTCTTTCAAAAGGTGACCAATATGAAACGCAAAATGGAAGAAAATCGAGCAGAACGCGGTAAGAACTACGTAGATGGTTCGGTGCCGTGAAGTACGTGTTTGCGTGGGAAGATTGCAAAAAGTGTTTTCTCACACCCTTTGGTTTTTACTCCTTTCCTGTACAGGCACAAAAAAGAGAAAGAGATAGACTAGTTACATGATCAAGCAGGTACCAAAGCAATGTATATGTTCCTACTAGTCATAACACAACTTTCTAGACCAAAAAAGTGGGGATGTAAACTTCTATTTAAGTAATCGAACAGTTTATTAGTACATTGATAATTTGAGCGTATCTCCCGACAACCTGAGATCTTTTGTAGCCACAAAGTTTAGAAATAGCATGCATTAGTATGATGGTGCCCTTGCTGTTTTGATAGTAATTTGGGAGCATCTGGTGCGCGCAAGCATTCTTGTTGCATCAGCCCAGCAGCAGCTCGCAGAAATTAAAGTGGCTTGGCAGGCTGGTCGGGAAGGTAAATTCCAAAACGTTTCTTTAGTGCTACTCTTTGACTACTGTATTTATCATCAGGAGAGAATCGGGCAGGATGAGCACTCTCGGTGGTCTTGCCCTCGGGTGATTCTTTCTGCGAGTGAAAGAAAATGGGGGTGAGTGAAAAGAGAGAACGGAGTTAGTGTCATGAGTCATGATTCATGATGTTATCCGCTGCCGATAGATTATTATCACCGCAAGACCTGATATCAAATATCAACATACCTTTAGGGTATAGACCCGCTTCCCTTCGTCGTTGAGGTAGTACATAAGATGCATGGTGAAGTCGATGTTTTTCAATTTTCAATAAAACAAGTACTGCTACTCTAATATGTTTTCAAGTCAATCAGCAGTTGAAAGTTATTGGATGTTCGTTGGTTTTCAATTTTCAATCGATGAAAAAGTACTGCGCGCAGTCGCGCGATCTTTCTTGACACATAAACAAGGCAACAATTTTTTAAATAATGAAAAACAGCCGAATCCATCTGTTGAGAATGGTCGACTCTGATCCTACTACTTGTAGCAGCAGCACCAAAGTACCAGTACATCGACGCAAAAGCAAAGCTATGAGAGTTTTGGTTGCCTTTACCTTAATTACATTATCGACGGCATCGGTTTTTCCACTGTCACATCTGTTTCTTCTCCGCAGTGGACGTGCCAGTCTAGCTAGCTATCTTCCACCGACGGCCAGTGTCACTGTAACTGCCTTGAGGGTCAATCCAGGAGGAAGTAGTGAACCGTGGGGTAATAAGGGCGACGAAGAGGTAACACCACCAGAAGCTAGTACACAACCAGTAACACCACCCCAAGAAGAAGAAGAAATGTCGCCGCCAAGCGTTTCATCATCGTCATCCCAAGTCACACTGACAGGCCTCGTTCAAGGTCCTAAAGGGTCCAAGCCGGGCTGGTTGCGTTCCAAATTTCCAGAATTTCCTTACCACCGACTCCCAGATTGGTTAACATACATGCGATGTGCTGCCATTCCAGTACTTTGTGCCGTGTTTTACACTCCGAATCGCCACGTGGAGTCGGGCATGATCTTTGCCTTTGCCTCGTTTACGGATTATTTGGACGGATTCTTGGCGCGTCGTTGGGATATCAGTTCTTCGTTTGGTGCATTTTTGGATCCAGTCGCCGACAAACTCATGGTATCGACGGCTTTGATTCTGCTTTCGGGACGTAACGGGGCTATTGTGGCACTCCCGACCTGTGTCATTATGGCCCGCGAATTGGCAGTATCGGCCTTGCGCGAATGGATGGCCCAGCGCGGGGCCCGTGACAGCGTCAAGGTGGGATTTCAAGGAAAGCTAAAGACTGCCCTTACCATGGTCGCTTTGACCATGATGCTTTTGGTGCCAGACGTTGGAGTCGAAGGAAGCTGGTTGAACAATCTATTTTTGCCCAGTTTGGCCGCGCTTTACGTATGTGCTGTGATTACAGTGACGAGTGGTAGCGTATACTTTCGTGCAGCGGCACCCATTCTAATGCAGAAATAAAGAAAATACCATAGACTTTCCTGCAGGATTGCGGTCTCAATGGAGGGACAATGCATGTTTCGTAAATGAATCACTACTACTGCCTTGAAAGTTTAATTATTGTTTGATGAGTATTGTTCTAATTTCCAATACAATCATAGCTGATCATGCAAAAGTCTTCAACGCTACCTTATTTCTTCTTTGGTTTCATGACTTCTTGCAAGATTTCTCTCATACTCTCTTCCCCAATAACAGTACTCCGACTGCGAGACATGATAGCTTCGACCAACCGTTCCTTCTTGGCAGCCACCTGGGCAGCAATGGTTGCTTGTTGGGCAGGAGTCAAATTACGCCACAAATGACTGTGTTTTTCCATGGTTCCGGAAATAATGGTATTCACAATAGTACGGGCTTCCTCTTCATTCTCAACGGTCACAACTCCCTCGGGTCGAAACTTGAATTCTGCATGGTTTTCTGGAGAAATGCATAAATCGTGACTGAGAAAGATCACTTCTTCCAGGGATCGCTCGGGGAATCCACCAGCAGGATAGGGATCATAGTCCAGTACCCGAACGGCAACACCCTCATTCGTCCGGCCGTCGTACGGTTGGAGGGTACATCCCCACCATCGTGTTACAAGTTTTGGTTCACCGCCTTCCTCGGGGGTTTCTTCCAATTGCCATTCCACCTCCAGACGGTGTCCTGCCTTCAAACCAATTTGGTTGCAAATGTCTAGAACGCCCTCCTCATTGGCGGTACCCTCATTGTTGTTATCGTTATTGTTGTTGTCATTGTTCGCAGCAGAAGTTGTGGCATCAAGGCTAGCATTTTCTTCTTTGCTGACAGCTGTTGGAATATCGCTACTGGTAGCAGCAGCATCAGTAGTGGCAGTAGTAGTGGCAGTAGCAGCACTTGTCGTAGGATCTTGATTCTCGTCAGATATCTTCGCGCGCTTGGCAGCAGGTTCATCTTGGTTGGCAGGACGTTCCTGTTTGCTGTCAGTAGTATTGATAACATCCGATTTGACAGTCGTAACAGGAGCTGCAGCAACAGACGGCTTGTCAAGGGTGTCCATTGTGGCAGTAGCTGCCGTGGACGACGAGCTTTCTACCGGTTTGTCTCCTTGGGGACCAGACGGCTGTAGTTTCGCTTCTTGCTCGGTTGCCGATTCTTGAGCAGGTTTATCCATGGTCACGTTGGCTTTATTATCTCGCACTGCTGTGGTATGATGAGTGGTGTGGTCGTATTGTACTTTCCTCAGGGAATAATGATGTATGTGTCGTACTCCTGACTCCTGACTGTCTCAACGTCTCAACTGATGCAGGTCGTGTTGCAATACTCTTCGTCTGCTGTTATTGCAAGGAAATACAATACAGTATACCCGAAGCTTGCTGGCTGGTGCTCCCGTATCTATGATCAGTTATTATTAATCCAGGGATTATGTTCGTAAATCTTTGGGGCTTCAAACATCCAAGCACACTTCTTTTTATTTATTTCAGATTTTCACGGCGCATTGAGATGAACGGAAATTAATGACAATCCTATTGTACCACCACTCTA
>Ga0100402_1002839_pt1 | contig 19234 bp, 10 predicted proteins | sample CryGeyme20150102_FD_80419 | JGI IMG/M metagenome (GOLD analysis project Ga0100402, IMG submission 80419) | Groundwater microbial communities from Crystal Geyser aquifers in Utah, USA - Crystal Geyser metaG 2015-0102 | ecosystem: Environmental > Aquatic > Deep subsurface > Groundwater | place...
CAGTACACTAGAATAAACACGTTTATTCGAATGAATTAAATTAAAGTGGTTCAGCACCTACCTGTTAAATGCTAGCTTAAAAGGGCTTGACCATTTTATTTTAATACACGAAGAAAACGTACGTTTATTCGAAGAATTTGTGTAGTATTAAATTAAAGTGGTTCAGCACCTACCTGTTAAATGCTAGCTTAAAAGGGCTTCTTGACCATTTTATTTTAATACAGACGATTGAGAATAAGTTTACAGTAGGTAAAACAGTACACTAGAATAAACACGTTTATTCGAATGAATTAAATTAAAGTGGTTCAGCACCTACCTGTTAAATGCTAGCTTAAAAGGGCTTGTTGACCATTTTATTTTAATACACAAACGAATACTAAAACAAATACGTTCGAATAAAATGAATTAAATTAAAGGGGTTCAGCAGCTACCTGTTAAATGCTAGCTTCAAAGTGCTTGGCCATTTTATTTTTATTGGCAGCCAATGGGCCATTATTTAATAAAATTGCACTGAGATAGTAGTAATTAGATCACATGCTGTTAAAAATAACAGTTCATATTACTTAAGCCCAACAAATGCTACTTCCAAAAACAACCCTGGGATTGTGTTTTTCCCCATCCCGGGGCAGTTTTGGAAATCCCGGGGTAGGGATATCCCTGGAATGGTGACAACAGAAGGCTTTCTAATAATGTTTTGTTTGGGGAAGTTGCCCGGGTGTTTTTTTTTTCATTTGGGTAGACCCCCTACTAGCGGTCGCCTGTGTCGACTGCACGATTGGCTGCGACAAATTGAAGATCAGATCCTGCAAGATTTCATTCGCCTGTCATCAATGATATTTTTTTATGCTACTGTAGGCACTCTGCTAAAGCAACATCATCAAGAAGTGAAATTTGTCCTCAACAAGAACCGTTGTCATCAATCATGGCTACTGACGCCCTGCATATATAATGAAACAGAACGAAAGAAGAAAGATTAAAGACCAAAGAGTGAAAAGCCTGTTATTGTAATGGAGTGATGACTTAGGTTGGAAAATTAAAAAATAAACCAAACCATGATCCAAAGCATTCTCTGTCGGTGTTGGAACTCTGCTGCAAGAAGTCGCCATCGTCATCGACGCCTTGTCAATTCATCTTCCTATGCCAAGGTTGACAAACTCCCGATTCTTTCCTTGCCACTTCAGTACCTCCGCGCAATGGATAAAACCCAATTTGATGCCAGCACTCACCAGCGTCTCGACGTTCAATATGACCCAAATGACGGCAAGCCACTACCATCAACAAAAACTAAACCCACCACCATCACTGCTGCTGCTGCTACTACTACTACTATATCCGAGTGCCACCTAGACCCTGCGTCTAACGCGTATCGTATTGTCTGGCAAGATGGTTTGATCTCTGAATTTTCCCACGACTGGGTACAGAAGGAGCTTTCCAGGTGGCGGCCTGGAGGAGGAGGAGAGAGAACAGTTCCAATACGCTTTTGGAAGAATTTAACCGATCAAAGAGTTCGTGATTCCGAAATGTCATTATCCTTCCGTGATGCCGTTATGTCCAACGAGGGTGCCAGAAGTGCTTTGAAATCACTCTATCAATTCGGGATTGTCCTGGTCACAGACACTCCCACAAATGATGGAGGTGCTGGCATTGCAGCTTTGGCGGCTACTCTTGGTGGAGGATCCATCAAAGAGGGGAATCCAACGTCGCTTGTACCACTTTATCGCAAAAATCCAACGACGTCACTTACAATGCTGCCAGATGGTACCGACGGACCTCTGCGGACCTTGTATGGTGGAGTTTGGTCGACCGCTTCTTCGGGACAGGCAGAAGGAACCAGTACAGCTGATTCAGCCTACGGACAGGAAGCGTTACCACTGCACACTGACATGACGTATCACCAAAATCCTCCAGGCCTGCAAATATTTACAATGGCCCAACCGGCAGCTCGAGGAGGAGAGAGCGTCTTTGGAGATGGTTTTGCCATTGCGGAACGGTTGCGTGTCACCAACCCTGAGGCCTTTGCCACACTGAGTCATACCATTCGAAGGTATCATTCGATAGACGATGCAACAGGCTGGTATTTGGAAGCGCACGGGCCTGTCATCTCGGTGCGCAACAATCAAGTGGCGGGCATTCGGCATAATGATCTGGATCGGCTTCCTGATTTACCTCCAGCTAACTCGACTCCGGAAGAAGTAGATGAATTTTATGACAAATTAGAACGGGCCCATCAGGCATGGGATGAATTGATAGCTATGGACGAATACAGACTTGTAATGCCCTTGCAAGCAGGGGAGACAATGGTGGTAGCAAACTTTGTACGTGAAGCATTATTATGTACTGCTGTTGTGCCAGTTTTCGCTCGTCAATAAAAAATAACGATCTCACGTAAAAAACTGAATCTTTTCTTTTTTGTCCGCAGAGAACCTTTCACGGAAGATACGCCTTTGAAACAACCAGCGGCATGTCTCGTGAAGTGATGGGCTGCTACGTGTGGTGAGTTGGTGTACTGGTATTACTGCTACAAAAGAATGATTTATGGATTGTTGTTCTGTTTTCTGATGTCAAGCTTCTATTGTATATAATTGCCAATCCACAGCCACGATGAGTTGAACTCGCGCTTTCGACTAGAGGGATTCGTCCTTCCTTGACTTGATGGAAAATTCTTGACTTCTTTCGTAAAACTTGCCAAGCTAAAATTAATAAAAATGTCGTATCGAAAACTCTTCATCTTATTGTCTCATCACTTCTGCGTCTGGTAGCAGTGGACAGTCCTCCAGATTGATTGCATGAACTTGGAAAGACGCCAGAGCTGTTTCTGGCAGTTCCTTCTCTTCAGCTGCTTCAATAATAAAGGCAAAAGCAATTGACAACGCCTTGGAATGGCCCTTGACGACACTCAAAATACCCTTGGCAATACTCGATGCCGTAATGATCACATCGACTTCGTAAACGTTTCTTCCATTTTCTTTTTCAGTAAAAAAGTACTGCAAAGGAATGGCTTTGCCCAACAGCGCTGGTGAATTGCCTGGAACAGCTGCTCTTACAATCCAAGGACCGTCCACTACGACCGGCAGTAATTTCAACCGAGCATCGCGATATTGTTGATCTCCTTGAATAAAACGAGACCAAACCCCAGCCAATTGTGGCGAGGCAAATTGATCCAAAGGTGGCACCGAAAAGTAAGAGACAAAATTGCCAAAGGGCAACAGAAAATTGACGAGGAACGTGTCGTCCTTTGCGTTTGCCAGACGACCTCCTAAAACGCTTGGATGCCTGGCAATGTGACGCTCAGGATTGTCCGTCATCCACATATCCACACCTTGACACGTAAATGATGCGTTGGCAGAAGGGATCTTGACGCGATCATTCAAATAGGTTGGACCTCGGACGTTGAAAATATGGTCCGCTGGCTTGGACCAACACGTTGTTGTGGTTCTCTTGGATCGGTTGTATTCCGGCAAGGGCGAATTCAAGCGAGAATCTTGGTGGTCCAAGACATAACCGGATGAATGTCTCTTTTTTGGACTTAATGTCGTAGTTGCAACATTGACTTCTTCAAAATTTTCTTCGCCATCTTCCTCCTCTTCGTCATTCTCCACGTCAAGGCTGCTTACATCATCGCGGCTATCAGCATCATCGTCACTGTCAATGAGCGATTTATTTGGGTGCAGCGCCGTGCACTTTTTGGTTGACGTCAAAACAGTAGGTCGTTCTTGCTCTTTTTTTGTAGTTGATAGTGCTGCAGTTGGTTGGTGGGATTGTGTATTGGTTGGAACATTCCGACTACAGTTGTCGTTGCTGCTATTGTTGTTGTAAAGTGCGTGAAGGTGCCCGAGTCCAGCCGCCACAAACCATGAGAAGACAAGAGCATCCGCTCTTATCGTGACAAATGGAAGGACTTGATATCTTCGAATGAAGCGATTGAGTAGCGGCAGCGTCGTGATGGAAACCCACGTGCTCAACAATACTATTCCAGCATAGGTTGTCGTGGGCTGTGGTAGTCGTAGATACCAACATAATACTTGAAATCGGAGAGATACTTTCGTTTCTTGATATGGCGCTTTTGTAGTCTCACTACTAGTAGATGCCGGTGCTGGAACTGATAATTGCAGCCACTGTTTGACGTACTCGTCCATATTCTGCTTCAGTATTGTACGCTTTCGAGGCGTGGCAATGGCGGTATCATCGTGATACTTCCAAAACAACTGATTGTGGCTATTGTCTTTGGTGGTGTGGTAGCACGGATTAGGTTGCAGCAACCCCAGGAATCTTTTCGCAGCGGCCGAATTGACGAGGGTGGCGTTTATGCACACAAATCGCAGAATACTGTCTACAGTTGACAACGCTTTGGGTAAATCACACACCGATCGTTGCTGCTTCTCTTTGGTCCTAGAAGCAGGTGGCTGGATTTTAGGAAGATCGCCAATCCGTACCAGATATTGTTGTCGTTTATCTTGTGTAGATGACGGGGAGGAGGCGACCGTGGTGGTATCTGGTTTCAGCAAGGATGCCAAATCGTGTGCCGTTCGCACCACCATCCATTCTTGAACCTGCCGAGGTTCTGAAGAAGATGGCGACGAAGGCAGTACCAAAAGCACTTTTATTTGATAAGCAATTTCCCAGGTTGCGTAATCCAGACGCACCAGTTGATAGGAAACGGCCTTTGTGACCACCATTTTCCCCGTATACGTTGCAGCTATTGTTGCCCTGCATTTGCGTTTGTTGGTCGGAGTAGATTGTTTGACAGGTTTGTTGTTTGTCATTGCAGCTGGTGCAGTCTTTGCAGTTGAAGTGCCCTCTTTTTGTGGCAACTCCAGGGTGCCATCGGACAATGTCGGATGTGCAATCGTCACAACGTCATAGGAATCGTTTCGCGGTATTTCGCTGCTAAAATCATTGTTCGAAGTAGCAGCACTGGACGCTATAGAAGCACTAAGAGTGTTCCAATGAAAACTGGATTCTCGTCCCATACTGGCTGCCCATTGGAGCGCAATAACCCAGGATTGTGCTTCCTCGAGCGTACTGACAGCACACAAAAAGTCTCGCGCTGTGGATTGCGGACTAGGACCCCCTCCTTGACAAGCTTGATATGGGGATACTCCTCCCATCATGCTCTGACCTAAATTGGTGAATCCCAATAGCTGCGTTTGTGGATTCATCGAATGATTATACTTATCGGTACCATCATATAGAATGTCGTCGTCTTCATCCAACGACACAGGATGTCCATTGAACAAAAATCCAAAGGATCCTCGGGGCAATCCGACGTGCATATCCCGCAGAGTGGTCACATCTATGATCCGGGCATGGTGAATCCACAGAGACGCTTTTGGAATTTTGGAATGATAATCATCATTATCCACGACCGTTTGTTCCTTTTCTTCCTCGTTGGTGGTAGTTGAAGTTGCAGTTGCCTTTGTTGTACTCGTCGTATTGGAATCCACAAAGAAAGAATCCAAAGAAGCAACGCGTCCCGCTGCCGTTGTCGTAGGCGTCAGTGTCTCGTTGAGTTCGTAGTAGTTTACCACACCATTGTCCAAGACTTCCAGCCGACGAGGACGCCAAACACGCCGGAATTTACCTCGCACTAGGGCTTTTCCAGAATGTCGAATGGGATTGCTACTGTTGTTGTTGCTGCTGCTTTTGTTGTCGCTGCTGTTGAGATTTCTGTTTTGGCCTAGTGGTTGTGCAACGCTACCGCTACTGCTACTGTTGATGTTAGCATTGGCGCTTGGGGAAGAAGATGGTGCAGATGACATTTCTGACATTGATTGGGTTTTGTCATGTACATGCGCGCTGCCTGTGGTTGCGGCTGTCCTGTATTTCTCCTTGTTGCTACTCGTATTTAGTTAGAAGGAATAGATATAAGAAAAGATCTTAGCCTTGTGCTCTTCTTGCGTCCTATCTTTCAGCGTAGCTACGTACTGTAGTCGAACGCGTAGATGAATCCTAATATAATTATATGTACAGTACTCGAGCATTCGAATTAGGTCTATGCTGCGTTTAGGTTTGATTGATTGATGATTGATGATGATATGTTGTGGAGAAGAATTTCTTATCACAACATCATCATCACCTGCCCTCCGTCAATAATTAGCGAACTGTTGATGTTCATCTTTAGCGTTAGATATAATTGTGATTTGCTCTACGCACAGTTGATCTGTCGACAGCACTTCAATAACATGATACTCTACTACTAGACTACTAGACTAGTAGCTACCAGTAGTAGAGTACTAGAGGAGGAGTAGCTAATAGACTAGTAGTACTCGTCTCTACTCGTCTACTACTAGTAGTACTAGCTGTAGCTAGGAGTACTAGTAGAAGTACTACTAGTCTACTAGCTAGTAGTAGTAGAGTAGCTACTACTAGCTAGCAGTAGTAGTAGTAGTACTCTCAACTACTACTACTACTAGTAGCTAGTAGGCCCACCAGTAAAGCAAGTAGAGAGCTCTACTAGCTACTACTTAGCTAGTAGTAGTACAACTGAACCACCTGGTAATAGAGTAGTATCACAATGCAACAGCCCACAAAAGAAAAGAAAAAAGAACAGACCTCTCTTATAAAGCGTGTCATCGTGTCATCCATTCGTCTCTCGCTCCTCCTCACTTTCTGACCATGGTAGACCTCTAGCTTTGCCTTGGAAAGTAGTTGTTCATTCATGACAAGGACTCAAAAAGGAGTTGCCACCGCTTTCATCAGCGCGGCCCTTTCGCTTCTGCTGATTTTAAAATTATTATTTGGAAACGAGGAGAAGGGTACACTCCGACCTGTCGCCTCTGTCGAGAAGAAAAGTGGTTCTATCAATCTACCAGTACGCGACAGAGTTCGCCGCATCGTCCAAACATCGTCTCAATTTAAAATAAACAAAAATCCAGCGCTTCAGATCCTCGAAATTACCGACTTATCACAGTTGAAAGGTCGCGGCTTTCTGAAAGAGTGGACGACAACTGCTAGCACCACACCTAACGACAATAATAAGCACTCAAAATACGTCTTACGAACTCCAACCGAACAACAACCGTGGATATTTACCGTGCTGGGAGCATCGTGCTCAGCCCGACCTGCCAACAACTGTCATCCATTTTCTAGCAATGCAAAGGAGAGCGCTAAGGAGGGTCGCTACAGTAATATTCTCGAAAGAGCTTTACTTTTGGATGGATTTCCTACTAACATTTCCAACATGGCGCAAGGATCCACGACGTCCGTTTGGAACGGGGTCATGATAGATCAACTAGTGTCTGTGCAAGACAACACAGACTTGCTCATTTGGGATCACTCTGTAAACGATTTTGCAGAAGATGATGATAGGGATGCACCCCACAAAATGCTGCACTTTTGGTTGACACGCGCGCGAATCGTCTTTCAACATGTACGCCGAAAGCCAGTACCGCCCATTCTTTTCTTGTACTTGTGGAAGCAAGATGTCGGATTGCGTAACAAGGAGTATATTTTGACCAGCGGACATGCCCATGACCAGCATCCCTCGTATGCACCATCCTTGCAGATCCTCCAGTATCACATCGAGACCTACAACCTACAAATTCAAGTCCTAGATGTTGCAAAACTTATTCCTTCCACAGTTTTCGTGGAACAACGGCAACTTTTGCTGGATGATCGGCATCACCCGGCCTGTGTAGGCGCTCGATTAATTGCAACTGTGATCCAATATGCGATTTATGATCATTTCCTAATGGACGACAAACCAGTAGCATCCCCATCTAACGTCCAGTCGGCAGTTTTTCCTGTGACCGTTTGGCAAGCAACCAATTCTACTTTCTCCCACGAGCTTTTGCAGGTATCGACGCATCTTACTTCCTTCACCGAATGGCAACCACGCGTCACATCATCTCAGCCGACTCTTCACATTGCGCCCACAAGTTTGCAAACTGCCAAAGATTTGGGTTATTTGGCAAACATTTTTCCGGCCGCCGACATGCCGGGACGAGCGGATCGTAAATTTGCCTTTCGGTTGCCCCTTTGTAGTGAAAATTACCTTGAACTTGTTTTGGTAGAACCACGCTTGAAGTGGTTAGGACTCGTCACGGCAGGAGCATTCATACGACTTCAAATCAATGGGAAGGCAACGGAACTATCGGGGAATGGGTCTATAGTCTCGGGATTAGCAAGCCCTGTAAATTTGCCACGTGCCAATTATGATTGGGTTGCAGTGTATGCTAGCAATATGATTGACAAGAACAAAAATAAGGGAATGATTTTACTGGAACTGTGCGACAGCAGTCCACGAACCGCTACTGTAGGAAAGAATGGACATCCACGTCGCATGTGGCTTCATCAGTTGATTGGTGTTAGGGAATGACCTAATTATACGAACAGTGAGATGCTCTAGTCAATCGTAGTCTTTAAAGTTCATGTTATCACTTCGTACTCGTATTAGCTAGCAAGAGAATAAGACTTAGTTTTTAAAATCAGCACCACCGGCATGGTGAAGCAACTACTTTTTGGCCCTCTGTTCACGCAGGGACTTCATATAAGCATTGTATCGCGCACTGCATTCCATCAAATCTGCATTGCCTTTATGCTTTCTTTGCGACGCCTCATTAAATTTTTCTTCGAGTGCGGCAATAGTCTCTCTACAAGATTTCGAAGCAACGGCCTTTTCGATCGCTACTAAGTAGCGTCCCTCATCCGTCATGGCGTCTGAAATGGTCGTCAGTATAGGGTTTGCCTCGTTCAATTGTCGAGTGAAACATTCGACCATCTCTTCTGCGTATTGCTGCCGAGCGAAATCACCCTCGTCCATGGCTTCTGTAACGTCTTGCATGGCCTTGCTCACCTCAATAGAGAGGAAGAGTGTCAGGAAGTTCCGGATCCCAAAGCCGCCGCAACCAGGCCTTACCTTTTGTGCACAGCTTCCATCGTCAGTGCATACGGAACAGACGCGCTGAATAAATTCAAGAAAAGGTGCTTCATCTCCCGGATTTCTTTGCAGGATATTGGATGTGAAAATCTGATATAAAAGATCGTCTCCCTGCGTGATACACATCATTGTGAGATCCGCGTAAAATCCACACGAACGATACAATTTCCTGCAAAACAAACAAGTACTCTATGAGATAAAATTTTTACCTGAACATCCACCAGGATTTTATTGCGAACAATACCCAGGTACGTGTCCTCTGTTACATGGTCACGCAACAGACTGTAGAGATTGGTGAAACGGGAGTGCATAATGGCATCCAGTATGACATCCTTCTGTCCCTCAAACATGCGCTTATACTCAGCCGCTAGGTGCTGGTCGAGCCGATTAGAAATTGCATCGCGCGGGAGCTCTAGATCGACTGCTCCATCCATCGATGCAACTTTTCCCAATATACATGCTTCTAGGATTGCCCTCGCGCCATCTTCCGATAAACCAATACGACCCAGCAAACCTTCTCCTGCGGGTTGGTCATTCTTCTTGACTCGATCCATGAGGTATGGAATAGTTAAAACACCATAGTAGCTGCGGGGAATGTTCAAAAAGGTAAAGCCTTCACCAGTAATTTTTCGCGAGTCGTTGGCCCGCTGAACAAACGCCACCAGATCGTCGACTCGAGACGCAATATGCTGTATTCCTTGACCAAGTTCTTTCAGAAAGCCATGAACATGTCCCACCTCCGAAAGTGCATTGTTAATGGGCAAGTACACTTGGCTCTGATCCTTCAGGGCATCCGCTTTGCTGAGATTGTCAACCAGGCTTGCGGCGTCGTTTCCTGTCACCGTTGATTCAATTTGGGCCTCTCCAGCTGCCACCACACCCGCATTAAAATCGACCTTAGGAGTAAAGTCCAGCGTATCTTCCAAGGTATCCAAGAACTCTCGGCGGTGAAATACTATGTGAATATGCGAAGGAACAAAGGTGAGTAAGCCATTAATGACGAATCCAAAGGACTTGTCAAAGCTGCGACTACGTACCATTGGAGACCCAGTGATCGCAATACGCAGGCTGGGTGTTTCTATCGTACTGGGCTGCACACGCTTTCAAACCAGGCACGGCACAGCACAGACTATCTGCATCTTCGCCAGCACCTTGTCGATTATCTTGAATGAATCGTAAAATAGTTCCTTTGTCAGCTTGTCGTGAGTTCTTGTCTTTTGATTCACTACTTCCATCATAGTAGGCGTAAACCTCTAACATTTTGACTTGATCCTCAGAGTATTCCCAGAACCCGACCAGTAGATTGGGGTGCTTTTCCTGAAAGCGCTGTCGAATAATGTCGACATCTTCCACCAAAAAAGCTAAGACAGCAATCCCAGGGCGACCTGCATGCGATGCAAAGAACCTATCCAAGCATTGTTGGTCAAAATGATGGTACGGGTCCCGACACTCATTTCCAGCAGAAAGGGGTGCATTGCTATCCTTTGCTGTGAGGACAAACTGAACACCCGAAGGATCCTTCGATGTCACCAAAAGAGATCGTGTGTTGCAACTACTGGTATCATCGGGATATCGAAATCCCGTAATGCGAAAACCAAATCCAGATAAGAGCTGTTGGACCAGGTCTCTGTTTTGGGGAACAAAGGCCGCACTTTTCGACGGGAGGTCAAAATAATCTGGTTGGTACTTGTTCTCCCACAATGCTTGCTGGGTAGGAATATCCTGACCCAGAGGGATGTCACAGGCATTAACGAATCTATTGAGGCGATCTTCCAAGTCTTTGTAGATATTCAGGTCCTTCAGTTCGTCAACATACAAATGCACGTGAGAGAAGGATACCTGTGGTCGTTTTTCATCTTTTTGCATCCTGGCTATCCGTGCGGCATCCAAAACAGCTGGGAAACTTAAACTTTGGACTACTCCAAAAAAAACTGTATGTGATATCAAAATTCCCACAAGACTTCTTCGGTAAATCTTATTTTTGCTGATTCCCCTTCTCATATTGCCATTTATTCGGTTGACACGGACGAACTTTATAATCTTGTTCTATTCTGAGGGTTGATGCTGCTGTTGTCATGAGAATTTTGGATGTTTTCTTGTACTACTACCAGTACCAGATACTGTACCACTAGTAGTACTCCTAGTAGGAGCAGTACTATAAGACGAATGGCTCGCTCATCTATTGTTTGTTCGAATAAATGGTTGTCTTATCACGAATGAGTCACAACATCATGATCTTCAAGTCCACACTAACCCTAATTGGGAAACGCAGACTTTGACTTACACTAGCTAGTAGTAGACTGCTACTTGGTAGGAGTACTTATTAGAGAAAACCAAGCGCTAGTAGTATTCTGCGCCCTCGCCCCCAACAGTACAGAACAGCCACTCTAGCTTTAGGCAACAATGTACGTAATAGAGGAGGAAGAGAACAAACTTGTGAAACGAAAATGAATATGATAACATACATTTGATTACACTAATCACTATATTTAATAAATGGATCGACAAAGATGGCTTCAAACACTTTCTACAGGCATAGCACAGACACCACAGCCAAAGCAACTGACAGTAACACAGAAGCATCCATTGGCCTTGCCCCACTCAAATTCGTCGCTCGTTGGACTTCCAAATCACCTTCTGGAATTACCACGAGGTTAGGTGGAGCTGTGCCTGACCCAGGTGTTACATCCATGGGTAGAATTGTCGCCATTGGGTCTTCTTGGTTGTCCATGTCGATATCGCTAGTTTGGTTTGTTGGAGGAACGACAAGAGTAACCGGAGGGCCCACGTCAGTGTTAGTCGTGGGGGAGACAGTGGAGGAAGCAGCGGGGGTGATTGGCTCCGGAGAAGCATGACTGCAGTCAAAGTAGGGCAGCAAATCTTCATTGACACAATCGAGATCGAAGCAACCAAGGCTCCAGTGAAACATGTTCTGCATTTCGAGATTGTCGTTCAGCTTGTTCCAACAAATAGTCTGATTAAAGCTTGAAGCGCCAAGGAACATCTCATTCATGCTGACGACGTTGTCAAGTTTGTCCCAGTCATCGAGATCCTGGTTGAACGATCTGGCATTTTTGAACATGCGATCCAAACGCACCGCACTCTTCATTTTCCACCTAGAAACATCAGAATTAAAGCTTTCCGCGCCTTCAAATTGAGAGGTAAAGTCCGCCACCCTCTCAAGCTTCCAACCTTCCAATGATCCAGCAAAGCTAGTAGCACCTTTAAACTGAGCCACAACATTTTCGACATCTTTAACCTTCCACCAGTTAAGATCCGAGGAGAAGGAGCGCGCGTTCTCGAACATATGGCTCATATCGGTAACTCTTTTAACGTCTGTACATAGAAAATAGTTGAAAAACAAATTCGGTATTAGTCATGGCAACGAATACGAGAAGTAAAGCGATCCAGCACAACCATCTTACCCCAACCAGAAATATCCGAGTTAAAATTTTCGGCACCGCGGAACATTGCATTCATGTTCCTCACTCTTCCAGTATCAAAAAATGACACATTTCCTTGAAAACTTGTGCAGTTGTCAAACATGGAAGACAAATCTTCAGCACGAGCAGTATCACCATTCCAACCAGTAATAGAATCTCCAACGAACTCTGGGTTGTTGGCAAACATTCGTGCAAAATTTTGAACGCGTCCAACTTGCCAGTTCGATAAGTCCCAATCTCCATTGGTACCTTCAAACAAGCTGCTCATATCGACGACGTTTTCTGTTTGCCAGTCTCTCATGCCGAAGTAATCACCTCCGTTGGAAAAATTTGCAGCACCTTGGAACATCCCACTCAAATTATCAACACCTTGCACATTGAAGGATGAAACACTCTGGTCAAAAGTGACGGCATCTCGAAACATGTGAGTAAGCTCTGTCGCAGAAGAAAGGTCAAAGTTAACTTGTTGATTGAAGGCTTCGGCTCCATCAAACATTTGCTTGAAAGATGTCACAGAGGAAGTTTGAAAAGGAACAGGCTGATTAAAGGATTTAGCGAGCGAGAATGCCAAGGAAAGATCCTGCAAATTGTCGGTACTGGTCCAAGAGGAGAAGCTGTCTTGATTGAATGCGCGGGCTCCAAGCATGAAGCCTTCCAGGGAAGTGACAGACGTCACATTCCAACCCGACAATGATCCGTCAAAACTAGTGGCCGAAACAAACATGTAACTAGCGTCTTCGAGCGAAGCTGTCTCCCAAGACTCCAAGGTATCTGTGTTGAATAGAAAGCAGTAGCTGAACATGCCTCTGGCTGTTATCAGTCGGCTTACATCCCACGAAGACAGATCCGGTGATTCCAGAGCGTAGTTTCTTGAAAACATGTCCTGCATGTTGGTGACACGGTGGGTGATAAAGTTTTCTAGACCAGCTCCTTGAAAGCTGGTGCAATTTTGAAACATGGATTGCATGTTGTTGCACCGGTTGGTGCTGAGACCGCCTACATTTTCGTTGAAATTGGGGAGCAACGAGAAAGTATATGAAAAATCTTCTACTGCCTTGGTATTCCAATTCAAAACTCCTGACCATCCCGTAAAGGACACAGCCCCGGAAAACAAACCCGTCATGTTACGAACACCTTTTGTATCCCAGGATCCAATGGTTCCATCAAACGAGCTAGCGCCCTTGAACATACTCTGCATATCTGTTACATCGACAATATTCCAAGTGTCCAATCCTTCTCCAGTATAGGCGGATGCCCCTTCAAAGAGACTCGCCATGCTTTGGACCTTTTCCGTATTCCATGATCCCAAATTCAAGTTCATTATGGGATTGTTGGCAAAGACACTGGCCATGCTCGTAATTTTGCTGGTATCCCATGTCTCGAGTGAGGATTGATTGTAGAAGGTGTTTTCAAACATATTGTCTAAACTTGTAATGTTCGATTCAGTCAGATCCGGTAGGGCCCCATTAAAAGCAACAGCACCCTGAAAAAGTGCTCGGGCATCTTGTAGTTTGGAAACACCCCAAGTATGCAAGTTCTGGTTCAAACTGGACGCTCCCTGGAACATGCCTCGAATACTAATACACTGGCTCAGATCCCAGGGCAAGGGCGAATTGAACCTGGCAGCGTTACGAAAAGCATATTCCATGGAAGTGACTTTGGAGGTATCGTAGTTGGAAAGGTCTCCCTGAAAACCGCGAGCGCCGTCCAGAAAGGACCTCATGGATGTCACGGAACTAGTATTCCAAGATCCGATTCCTGCCTTGAACTTGGCAGCATTCAATGCCATGTTATCCATCGATGTGACCTGTTTGGTCTCCCATCCATCCAAGCTGACATCGAATGCGCTAGCAACATTTTCAAAAAGATTATCAAAGGACGTTACATTGTCCGTTTGCCAGGATTGTATGCTACCATAAGTACTTCGGGCTTCTTCTTGATTCCGATCCCACAATTGCACGGCTTGTCGAATGTTGGCATTGGTTAAGGGAGTAATAACAGTGGGCTGGGGAATCATGGTCACACTTCCCGTACTAGCTCCATTGTCGTTGGTACTGCTGGATGTGCTAGTACTGCCTCCTCCTATTGTTGTTGTATCGCCATTGGACTGGGTAAGGGTAACGCCTCCGATGGTGGCGCCGTCAGTGTTGGTATTGGCAATGGCGCCATTATCACTGGTACTCGTTGTTGTGCTGGTACCAGTGTTCGTATCGGCACTTGTAGTTGTGATAACAACCGATGTGACGATCGCACCTTGCGCACCTCCATTTCCATTCGTCGTGGAGGTTTGAGCTAGGACTGCAGTGCCTTGGCACAGCAGAGCTAAAGGGAAGAACAAATATCTCATGGTCTATTGAAAAGCAAGGTTATATTGCTGTGGTTGTTGTTCTGCAGCTATTGTTTATCCGGAACAAAAGTGCATCTGTGGGTTCAAGGTTAAAGCTTGCGTCGATAAAAACTTCGTGTGAGAGGAGGTGCGCGCAACATGTGTATTGGAAGCAGTACGGTCGGTACGGTAGTATTTAGAGGACATGCTTTGCAAAAAAAATTGTGCAACGACAAAGTACTTTTCTAATTACCGTAATTTTTGTTTTTGTTCGGTTGTGTACAAATTGGAAGAAGAATACGTTGTAATAATTAGACGCACACACTCCACCTGTCGAATGATGCCAGTCTGGCTTCGTTCGGCCACCACACAAAAGATTTTCCTAATGTCAATCTTTGATGACTTGGGTAGTACTCCTAGTAGCTAGAGAAGTAGTAAAATCCAAAAAGTACACAACAATCAATAACCTCAAGGAGTACATGCACAACTCCAACAAATCAAGAGATGTTGGACCAAAAGCTTCTACATCGACATTACCATCCAGGGATAATTCTCGCATTTCTTCTGTTGCCGATATTTATGCACCTGAAAACCTGTGACGCCTTTCTCTCGCCTTCCTCCCATAAAGCAACAACACCAACAGCACCATTAACAATAGCTCACAGATTCAGTTATCATCACCAGCCATATCCACGACAGCAAAAGTTTGACCACCGTACAAAGCTACTGAAACTATCTGCATACGTTCCTCCCGGTGTTGAATCACAAACTTCTGCTCCCACGACAAAGTCGCTTCATCCCAAGGTCGGCGATTTTGTGCGATACTATGATGTCGACGGAGGCAAACAGGACGGAGAGGTACTCGTCGGAAAAATATCCTTTATTACCACTGATCTTGGCAAAGAAAAATCATGGACGGTGGAGTTGACAGAAATGGAAGATATTGGGGATGGCTACTATGCCGACTATCCCAGTCGCAAACGAATGTCCAAAAAAGCTGTTCGAAATCTGGCCAATGTGAGCCCCCTCATGGCTAGCTTTGTGAGATCCGAAAATGCCTTTAAGGTTCCCATCGAGGCAGCCACGGGAAATCCTAAAGCACGAGCCGAAAAATACGATCTAGATGACTACCCGGGTCCCTTCGGAGGGGGGCTGGATATCAATCAAAATGTGCTTGCGGAAGACGGTATTTTATATTCGAATCTCAAAGGCAAACTGTTGCGAAATGCTGCCATTGCAGGCGTGGCCGGTGCCATCCTTACGGATTTAATCAAAGGAACAGAAGATGCTATTATCTTTGGAACAGGGGCATTGGCGAGCGTGGCCTATTTATTCTTCTTGTCCATTAAGACAGATACACTAGGATCCCAAGATGCCAAACTGGGCAAGGGTGTAGCCAATCTACGATTTTTTATGCCCGTCTTAGTCATCGTCGGGGTGGCTCTTTATAATAAAAGCTTGGGAGATAACAATCCCGTCCAGAGCGACGATCCATTCGACACCGTCACACCCGAACAATTTGCTTGCGTGGTGCTAGGATTCTTGACCTATCGGATTCCCTTGATTTTCACCAACATTTTGGATGCCTTCAAAGACGAGACCGGCGAACTTGCATTGCCGGGAAGTGCTGGAGTGGCCATAAAAATGGCACAATCGCAATCTGAGCCTACTGGAGTTTTAACGAACGAAGATACTGCCATACCGGTGTTGGTAGTTTCTGGACCCCAAGCAACGGGTCGGTCGCAGTTGGTGGAAAAATTAATCGCCGGAGGAAATGGAAGGTATATTCGTCCAAAAATGGTGGACCAAGTTAAGGAAGGAGTGACCTTTGAACGACTCCAGAATCGGGGCGAAATTTTGAAAACTGACGCTACAGGTCGTTATGGTATGACACTCGAAGGAATTCTAACCGCCACCGAGGGCTCGGATAGTAAATCGGTAGTTGTGGTGGATGCGGATGTAGAATTGGCAAAAAAGCTGACAAAACTGACTGGAGCAATGTTGATCGGTGTGTGGGTCGGTCTCAACAGTGTTGCAGAATTTGAAGAACGAATTGGAAATATGGTCGACAGCGGAGAGATTGCCGTTCCCGAGGACGAGACCAGAGAAAGCGTTGTCAGAGCACGGGTCCGTGAAGTTGTGCAAGAAATTGAGTTTGGAATATCAAGTGGCATTTTTGAATTTACCATTTTGAATGAAAACGAAGCGGATAGCTTGAAACAGCTCCAAGAGGCTGCAAATTATTCCTTCAAATAATAATAAAATGGACTGCTAAGCTTAAACTAGGTCTATATTTTAGGGGTAGCTACTTCTGGTGGGGAGATGCGCACAATTGTAGTGTGCTCGTCAACAGTCGTCCCTCGTCAGAAACACACATCAGCAACAAAAAAGTTATGCCTTTAGATGTTCATAGAAGCAATAAATTGATCCAGCTCGTCCGTGTGTCCTCCTGTGGCAGTCCCCTGAGGCAAATGAGGTGGCCTTGCCAAGTCCAAAATTAACACGATGCGCTCTTCGGAGCTATAGTTGAACGCTCTGTGTGTCTTGCTGTCGTCAAAACACAACAACCGTCCCTCTCGGTGAGTTTCCACGCAACCATCGACCCAGGTCCCACAGACGTCACCAGGTGGAACAGTTAATGGCAGATGGCATCTCATGACGTGATTGGCAAGATCGCTCCAGCCTGTATGAGCTTCGAGAGTGGTCTCGGGATCTAATCGGGAAAAGAGAGCGGTGCGCAGTACCGGACCTAAATGTTGTTCCAAGAGTTGAATTGTTTTTGGAACAAGGGCACACGTCCGTTCGATCCATTTTTTGTTTTCGGGCTGATTCGCAGGAAAGCAATGGCACAGAGGGAAAACCGTCCAGGATGGATTATCGTAACCATTACTAGTTCCCGCGTCTATAATGTCATCGTCGTTGTCGTGATGAGTTGCTCTGGAGTAATGCTGTCGTTCGGGCCAGGCTGTCCATTGGGAAATTCTTAGGGCTTCGTCTCGAATCGTTTTCCAGTTTTCCAGCAGTGGCCGCAGATACTGCTCATTGTAGTCTTGCGTGTAAGATACATACGGAGGAGCTGTCATGCGAACATGCGGAATTTTGCGCGCCTGTTTCGTCTTTTCGTTGATTTTTCCATTCTTGGATGAAACATTTGTACTCCCATCTTCCTGATATTCAAAGTAAGTCTCCCATAAGCATCCCTCCGGGAGGCTGGAAAGGTGTGTCTCATCTTTTGCGATACCAGGAGGCGGTACCAGAGTAAGTAGTGGACGAGGTGGCAATGGCTTGTATACAACAAGTGTAGCTGGCTGCAATTGGTATGATGCAGATTGTGGTTCGTTGGTGTACGTTGTTTCCCAGGGCTTCCAGCTACTAGGAATCTGGAGACTGGAAATGCTGTAAAGATACCACGAGGGGCAAATATCGTTAACACGAATATCTATAAGATAATCCGGCGCGTTTGAGGCAAAAACGACAGCCACACGTTGAGGTCTACTGTCTTTTGGTGGTAGTGTTTCTGTGCACCAAGGAGAAGCAGCGTGGCTGGTTCCGAGTAGACTTCTCAAGAAATGAGCAGCCGAGGTCAAAGACGGAACCAGTTGATTGCTGCTACTAGAAGAGTGCCGTAGGTCAACCCACGTAATGGCAAAGCTATTCGAAGATGATCTGTATAATACAGAACTACGATCCGAAAGATTTCGACGAGTCCATGTTGACAGAGGTACCTGACAGTTGCAGCTTCTGTCATGGCTACTGTCTGTATTCTTCGCCAGAAATCCTTCGTAGGCACTTACGTTCAAGAAGAGTTGGTCTGTCTTTTCATCGTGCTCTTCCGGAATTCCTGTGATAGATGCCAGTGGACTTTCCACTTCCTCTTTAGGATTGGCGCTGTTGTTTAGAAAACTCTTTTTAACTTTGGGCAATCGGCATTGGAGCAAAAGGGCTTCGTTGGGCTGCGGATATTGCACGGGAAAGTCATCTGTCGAGTTTAAGCCATCATCCATAGCATCTTCGAATGCGTCAATGGGAATCAAGGCAGTAGTAGCAGTAGATTTCAACTTTATCGTTCCGCCTTCAAAGCAGCAAATACTATGATGCGTTGGGGTAGCAGGGGTTGTGCAGGATGCTGGCCTGCTGGAATGACCGTTCATTCTGCTGCGATGGATATTTCTACACTTCTCTGACAACGACAGGTGCCAGGTGCCAGGTGCCAGGTGCTTCCTAATTCTAGGAGAGAGACACACGATATCTTTTATACAATACGGAAAGATGATGGATTGGTTTCAGTAGCTAGGCACTACTCGAGTATTTTTTATTGTTATCAGTATTTTTAATAATTTTTGTCTCTGGTGTGATGGACGTTGTTGCATACAGTAGTATTTAGTGTGAACCGAAAATTGCGTAATCTCGAACGAGCAGATATGCGTCTTTTCTAATAATAGGGCGAAGGATATCGTTTTCATCTTCCGAGCGAACGCTACCGCGTTCTCTCGACTATGCCAGCTCTCTAGGGCTACGTTCGGCTAGGTAGGGTGGTTTGGAGAAACTCGGCAATTTACTAGGGCCGACCTTTTCTCCGTTCCGAGG